>Ga0214471_10002392_pt1 | contig 14732 bp, 15 predicted proteins | sample RVTome_5_FD_207665 | JGI IMG/M metagenome (GOLD analysis project Ga0214471, IMG submission 207665) | Soil microbial communities from uranium-contaminated site in the Upper Colorado River Basin, Wyoming, United States - RVT142D155 | ecosystem: Environmental > Terrestrial > Soil > Contaminated >... | reverse complement strand
CTTCCACGGATCGGCGTCGTTGTTGTAGCCGTAGCGCTCCCAGAAGCCGAGCTGGTCGTGGTCGAGGAACTCGAGGCCGCGGATCCACTTGGCGCTCTTCCAGAAGTAGCGCTTCGGCACGAGGAGACGGAGCGGGTAGCCGTGCTCCGGCTCGAGCGGATCGCCGGCGAACGTGTCGGCCAGGATGACGTCGTCGTCGTCGAGCACCTCGAGCGGCAGGTTGGCGGTGTAGCCCTGCTCGGAGTGGGCGACGACGTGGGTCGCCGCCGGTCGCACCCCGGCGAGCCGGAGGATCTCCTGGATCGGCACGCCCTCCCAGTCGGTATCGAGCTTCGTCCAGCGTGTCACGCAGTGGATGTCCGTGTGGACCGTATTGCGCGGGAGGGCCTTGAACTGCTCCCAGGTCAGGGTGAACGGCGCGTCGACCTGGCCGAAGACGCGGAAGTCCCACGTCGCGAGGTCGGCGCGCGGGACCGAGCCGTAGTGGAGGACGGGGAACTTGTCCGTCCGATACTGACCGGGCGGAATGCGCGCGGCGACGGCGGGATCCTGCTCCGGGCGGCCGAAGAGGCGTTCGAACATGCGGTGACACTCCAGCTGGTGGGATGCTCGTATCGTCGCACGGCAGCCGGCCCGCGTTACGGGCCGGGAGCCACCTCGAACAGCCAGATGCCGGCCTGCGGGTCGACCACGCGAGGTTCGAGTCTCACCTCCCCGATCTGAACGGTGTCGGCGGACTCGATCGCCGTGTAGGCTCCGTGCGGGAGGTCGCCGCGCAGGTCGTGGAAGACGAGCTGACCCGGCACCCAGTCGGTCGTGGCCGAGTCGAGCCACCCCGGTGACAGGCTGCCGACCCGGTCGAGCGGCAGGTCGAGGTCGATCGCCGCGCGCGGGCGGACGGCCGTTGGCACCAGCAGGGCGAGACGGGCCGCGGTCGACGGGCCACCCGACGACCGGATCGTGGCAGCAACGCGCGCCACATGCTCGTTGACCGCGCGGAGGTCACCGACCACCCGGCCGAGCTGCGGGTCGAACGGGCCGCGTCCGGCGAAGGCGACGGCACCGATGACGGCGAGGAACGCCGCGCCGGTCGCGGCGGATCGCCCGATCGACCCACGCCCCACTCGGGCGGCCGCGAGGTCGACCAGCCGTCCGAAGCCGACCGCCGCGACCAACAGGACGGCGAGGTCGACCGGGATGGCATAGCGATGTGGCGCATAGATGCCGCGGGCGGCGAGCAGGACGAGGAACGCCGCGATACCGGCGCCCATCGCAGCGAGGCCCGTGAGCTCGCCCCAGCGGCGGGATCGCACGAGTTCGATCAGGCCGATGAGGGCGAACGGCAGGGCCGGCCAGAGCGCGAGATAGCGCCGGACGAACCAGGTCGTGCGCTCGAGCGGGTCGAGGACGTCGCGGGACGCCCGGATCGCGTCCGAGTAGCGCTGCGAGACCGCCAGCCAGAACAGCGGGTCGCCGGTCAGCAGCCAGTCGTGGAGGAGCATCGCCGGCAGCGCGAGCACGGGGATCGCCAGCGCCAGCCACGTTCGTGGCCGTGGGCTGGGTCGCGGGCCCGGGAGCGGCCACGGGCTCCAGCGGAGCCAGGCGAGCGCGAGCGCGAACCCCGCGACGAGGACGAGGGTCTCGAGTCGGGCCAGCGCGGCGAGGGCGAGGACGACGCCGGCGACGACAGGCCGCGGCCGCTCACCGGACAGCAGGAGCGCGGCGAGCAGCCAGCCGAACAGCGCCCACGGGACGCCGTTGCCGAACGCCGTGTCCTCGATGAGCAGCGGGGTGCCGGCGACGACGAGCCCGGCGGCGATCCCGGCCGCGAGCCCGGCGCCCCTGGTCCACACGACGGTCGCGAGCCCGGCCGCGCCGGCATGGACGAGCATCGTCAGCCAGATGATCGGGCGCCAGTCGCCGGTCACGGCGTGAAGCGGGCCGTAGACGAGGGTGAGGAGCGGCTTCGGCGTCGTCGTGAGCGCCTGCTCGAGGCGGGTCCCGGCCACGATGCGCTCGAAGTACAGGACCGTTGCCTGGGTATCGAACCCGACCGGCGCGTCGGTGAACGGCCGGATCACGACGAGGCCGATCAGGAGGCTGATCGCCGCGACGAGCACCGCGCCCATGCGGCCGGGAGCCGGCATGCCCCCATTCTAGGAGCGGGCTGATCGCCGGTCGTGGCTTGTACACTCGCCCGAGTGCCTGCTGCATCGTCCGACGCACCCGCCGCCCCGGATCCGCTGACGACCCGCGTCGTCGTCGTCATGCCGGCGTACAACGCCGCGCAGACGCTCGAGCGGACGTACGCCGACATCCCGATGGCGGTCGTCGACCGGATCATCCTCGTCGACGACGTGTCGGCCGACGCGACGGTCGAGGTGGCCCGCCAGCTGGGGCTCGACGTCATCGTCCACCGCCAGAACCTGGGCTACGGCGGGAACCAGAAGACGTGCTACGACGCGGCGCTGGCCGCAGGAGCCGACGTCGTCGTCATGCTCCACCCGGACTATCAATACGACGCGACGCGCATCCCGGCGCTCATCGAGCCGATCGTCCGCGGCGAGGCGGATCTCATGCTCGGCAGTCGCTTCCTCGGCGATCCGCTGGCAGGCGGGATGCCGCGCTGGAAGTACGTGAGCAACCGCTTCCTGACGAGGATCGAGAACCTCGCGTTCGGGCTCCGGCTGTCCGAGTACCACACGGGACTTCGCGCTTACAGCCGCCGGCTGCTCGAGGCCATCCCGTACCGGCTCAACAGCGACGACTTCGTGTTCGACCAGGAGCTGGTCGCCCAGGTCGTCGCGGCCGGCGGCATGCCGATCGGCGAAATCGCGGTGCCGACGCGCTACTTCGAGGAGGCCTCGTCGGTCAACTTCAGGCGGAGCGTCGTGTACGGCCTGTCCACCCTTCGCGTCGTCGCCCGGTTCCTCCTCCATCGGGCGGGGATCCGCCGGTCGCCCAAGCTGACCGCCCGCGGGCGCGCCTCGTGACCAACACCGCAGCCTGATGTCCGGACGCGCCATTGCGCGGGCGGTTCTCGGGTCCGCGGTCTCGATCGTCGCGCTCGCGCTCGTCCTGCGCTCGGTCGACGTGGAGCGGACGGTCGACGTCCTCCGCGCCGCCGCGCCGTCCTGGATCGCGCTCGTCGCGGTGTTCATCACCGCCGACGTCCTCGTGCGGGCGGTCCGCTGGAGGCGCCTTCTCGCGCCGATCCGCTCGGTCGCCTATCGGCCGATGCTCGGCTACCTCCTCGTCGGCTACCTCGCCAACAACGTCCTCCCGGCCCGGCTCGGCGAGCTCGTCCGGAGCCACTACCTGGGCGATCGCGAGGGGATGAGCCGGACCACGACGCTCGGCACGGTCGTCGTCGAGCGGGTCGTCGACACCGCGGTCGTCGTCGCGATCGCCGCCGCGGCGATCCTCGTCCTCAACGTCCGCGGCGTCGTGACCGATGCCGTCGCCGTCGGCGTCGCGATAGCCGCCCTGCTCGTGGTCGGCCTCGCGGTCGGGGTCGCGGCCCACCGGCTGCCCGGCTCCGACACGATCGCGCAGCGGGCCGCGCGCTGGCCGCGCGTCGGCGAGTTGGCGGCGAAGCTGCGCGACGGCCTCGCGGTCGCCGGCCGGCCGCGGACCCTCGTCGAGGCGCTCACCCTGAGCGTCGTCGCGTGGGGAGCGACGCTCCTTGCGTTCGCCGCAGCCGGGCAGGCGGTGGGACTCGAGCTGCGGCTCGGCGAGGCGGCACTCCTTTCGTCCGGCGTCGCGCTCGCCAGTGCGATTCCGGCCGGCCCGGGCTATCTCGGGACGTACGAGCTCGCGGCGGTCAAGATCGCCGAGGCACTCGGGATCCCGGTCGATCCCGCGTTCGCGATGGCCCTCGTCGTCCACGCGTCGATCCTCATCCTCACCTCGGCGGGCGGTACGATCGCGCTGGCGCGGCTGGGCTGGCGCCGCAGGCCGGAGGTCGCCACGGCGACCGCCGAGCGATGACCGACGAGGCGCGCGACATCGCCGCGCTGGCCGAGCCGGACGCCTGGGCGACGGCGACCGACCGGCTGCTCGTCGACCTCGGCTTCAGCCTCATCAACTCGGACCGGCCGGGGGTGCCCGGCGGGTCGAACCTGCTCGTCGCGCTGCGCGACCGTCCCACCCTCCGGCACTTCGACCCGGAGGCGATGTCGTTCTGGGTGGCGAAGGAGGGCCGCGGTCGGGTCGGCGGCTTCACCCGCGATGACACGGTCCCGGCACAACTCGCCGTGTCATGGGGGAGCGTCCGGGTGATCGACCGCCTGTCGGTCGAGAACCGGTTCCTCACCTTCGGCGGCGCGCTCCGTGCGGCCGCCATCGATCGGGCGACGACGGTCGTCGCGCTGCGCTCACCCGGCCCGATCGTGCGCTGGGGCGGGCACAGCCAGGGCGCCGACCCGCTGGCCGGCGAGATCGGCGCGTTCTTCGGTCGGCTCATGGTGCCGGTCGACTTCGAGCCAGGCGCCGAGGAAGCCCTCGCCGCGACACCGCCCGCCGTGCTCTTTGCGGCGTTCATCCGCCACGCCCGCCACCGGCTGGCCGCCTCGGCGGCGTTCCGGCGGACGGAGCCACGGCTCGAGCACTGGCTGACCGGCGAGGCGACCCGGCTGTCCGGGACCGATCCGGTCGCCTGGTCCGCCGCGCCGCCGCTCCTCGCGGACCTGGGCCTCGACGGGACCTGAGGCGCCCCGGGAATCATTCGGCCCGCCGGCGGGGCCGGCGGGCCGGTGCGGAACGAAGCGCGAGGGTCGTCAGGCGGACACCAGCCCGTTCGCGACGAGGAAGTCCTTCGCCGCGTCGTCGATGTCCTTCTGGTCGACGTTGATGTCGACCCCGAGCTGGGTCAGCGCCTCGGTCGTGAGCTTCGCGGTGACGTCGTTGAGGAGCTTCTCGAACGCCGTTCGGTCGGCCTCCGATAGCTTGGCCAGGAAGTCGTCGCGCACGATCGGGGCCATGTTCTCGGCCGGCTGGGTGGCCTGGTCGTCGTCGAGGACGACGAACCCGAACTGGCCGATCGCCGGCTGGGTCGAGCACAGCTCCGCGACGTCGATCGCGCCGCCGTTGAGTGCCTCGGCGATCGGGGCGCCGCACGCCTCGAGCGTCTCGAGGTTCTTCGGCGGGAACGTGATCCCGTACGCGTCCGCAAGCGCGCCGCCGCAGAGTACGTTCGTCTCGCACTCCGGCGGGAGGCCCCAGGTGAGCTCATCCTGGATCGCGGCCAGGTCGCTGATCTTCGTCAGGCCGTGCTCCTCGGCGGTGTCCTGGCGGACGACGAAGGCGTTCGTGTCCTCGCCGGGCGAGTAGTCGAGGATGGTGATGCCCTTGGGCGCGAGCAGCTCGGCGAGCGCGGCCGCATTGGCGGCGGCGTCCGGGCTGTTCTTCGTCGCGTCGTAGAACGCGGTCCCGGAGCCGATGTACTCCGGCTTGAGGTCGATCTGCCCGCTCTCGAGCGCGGGCGAGGTGACGGTGCGTGGGCCGAGGCCAAGGTTGCGCTCGACCGTGTAGCCGGCAGCCTCGAGGACCTGCGCGTACATCTCGGCGACGACCTGGGACTCGTAGAAGCCATCCGAGCCGATCTTGATCGTCGGCTTCTCGGTGCTGCCCCCACCCGTCGTGCAGGCGCTCAACAGCACCAGCAGCGACGCCCCGAGGGCGAGCGCGCGGTGGATCCGCATTGGGTCTTTCCTCCTGTGTTCCGGCCGCCCGGACCTGGGCGGCGACGGTCGGGCGACCATATCAGAGGTCTCCCGACGACACTGTGTGCCGCACTACCGCGTACGTTTCAGGCCGCGCGGCGGTTCAGTGCCGGATCGGTACCCGTTCGGTTGCGCAGGCCCGGCGACGTCAGGCGTCGCTGGAGGACGGCGAACGCCCCCTCGACGAGCAATGCCAGTCCGGCGACGAGGACGACGCCCGCGAACAGCCGGTCCAGCTCGTTCCGGGCGATCCCGTCGATCAGGTAGCGCCCCAGGCCGCCGTATGCGACGACCGCCCCGAGCGTCGCCGTCGCGACCACCTGGACGGCCGCCGTCCGGATGCCGCCGACGACGACCGGCAGCGCGATCGGCAGCTCGACCCCGGTCAGGATCTCGCGCTCGCGCATGCCCATCCCGCGGGCCGACTCGACGAGATCCCGATCCACCTCGCGGATGCCCGCGTAGGCGTTGACGAGGACCGGCGGAATGGCGAGGACGGTCATCGCCGTGAATGTCGGGATCACGTCGAGGCCGATGTCCGGGTTGAAGCGGAGCGAGATCGGCAGGACGATGACGAGGACGGCATACGAGGGAATCGCGCGCCCGATGTTCGCGACGTTGATCGCCAGTCCGGCACCTCGACCGGTGTGGCCGATGAACGCCCCGAGCGGCAGCGCAATCGCCAGCGCCACGATGACCGCCGCGACACTGATCCAGAGGTGCTCGACGAGCCGGATCGGGATGCCGTCGGTGCCCTGCCAGTGGGTCGGGTCGGCGAGCCAGGCGAGCGTGTCGGTGATCATCGGTCGGCCCCCCTCAGCCCACGGCCCGGTCTGCTCGCGCGCGCGCCCACGGGGTCAGGCCACGCTCGACCCGGACGAGTACCACGTCCGCCAGCACGGCCAGCCCCACGGACAGGAGGGCACCGACGTAGACCTTCGTCGCGAAGAACGCCTGGATGCCCTCCTTGATGAAGAGCCCGAGGCCCCCGAAGTTGTTGCCGATGAGCGTGACGACCATGACCAGGCCGATCGTCGAGACGGTCGCGAGGCGCAGGCCGGCCACGATGAGCGGGATGGCCAGGGGCAGCTCGATCCGACGCAGGCGCTCGAGCCGGGTCATGCCCATCGCATCGGCCGCCTCGCGGACGTCGGGCGGCACGGTGTCGAAGCCGGCGACGATGTTGCGGACGAGGATGAGCAGCGTGTACAGGGTCAGCGGGATGACCGCGGTCAGCGTCGACAGGCCGGTGATCGGGACGAGGGCGGCGAAGAGCGCGAGGCTGGGGATCGTGTAGAGCACGCCCGCCGCGCCGGTGATGGGACCGTAGGCGCGCCGGTCGCGGAGGACGAGGAGCGCGAGCGCGAACGAGATCGCGAAGCCGGCGACCACGGAGATGAGCGCGAGCGACAGGTGTTGGCCGGTGCGGAACCAGATGTCGTCGAGGTGCTCGACGATCCAGGTCCAGTCGATCAGGGGCCGGTCGTCGGTCACGAGGACGCCGCCTCGGAGGCCGGCTCCGAAGTGGGCTCGGGGACGGGATCCGTGGTCGGTTCGGGCGCTCGCTCGCGCAGGCGCTCGGCGATCATGTCGACCGTCACGAGGCCCCGGACCGCACCGGTCCGGTCGACGACGATGCCCGCCTGGACGTCGGCGTCGAGGAGCATCGACAGGGCGTCCTTGAGCGTCGTCCGCCGGTCGAGCAGCGGCGACATCGGGATCGCCAGACCCGCATCGAGCGACCCGTTCGTCTGGATCTCGTCCTGGTCGACCCAGCCGATCGGGCGGTTCGCCTCGTCGACGAGGAGCAGGTAGTGGAACGGATCCGCGTGGGCGCGCGAGCGGGCGTCCGCCGCGTCGTCGCCGGGACGGGCGGTGACGACCGGGCGGAGCTCGAGGTCCGCGACCCGGCTCAGCGACAGGCGCTTCAGCCCGCGGTCCGATCCGACGAAGCGGGCGACGAAGTCCGATGCGGGATTGGACAGGATGTCGTCCGGCGTTCCGAACTGGGCGAGCACGCCGCCGTTCTCGAAGACGGCGACGAGGTCGCCCATCTTGATCGCCTCGTCGATGTCGTGGGTGACGAACAGGATCGTCTTGGCGAGGTCCTCCTGGAGCCGCAGGAACTCGTTCTGGAGCCGGTCGCGAACGATCGGGTCGACCGCGCCGAACGGCTCGTCCATGAGCATGATCGGCGGGTCCGCCGCGAGCGCGCGAGCGACGCCGACGCGCTGCCGCTCGCCGCCCGACAGCTGGGTCGGGTAGCGGTCGCGGTATGTGGCCGGGTCGAGGCCGACGAGTCGGAGCAGCTCCTCCGCCCGCTCGCGGCGTCGCGCCTCCGGCCAGCCGAGCAGGCGCGGGACGGTGGCGACGTTCTCGCCGATGGTCTGGTGCGGGAAGAGTCCCACCTGCTGGATGACGTAACCGATGCTCCGGCGGAGGTCGGTCACGTCACGCGTCGCGGCGTCGACGCCGTCGAGCAGGATCTGCCCGGAGGTGGGCTCGATGAGCCGGTTGACCATCTTGAGGCTCGTCGTCTTGCCGCAGCCGGACGGGCCGACGAGCACGCAGATCCTGCCGGCCGGGACCGACAGGGACAGGTCGTTCACGGCGCCGGGCGTTCCGGGTCCGCTCGTCGCGTAGCGCTTCGTGACGTGGCGGAACTCGACGGTGGCGGCGCGGTGGGCGGACTCGGTCGTCATGGGTGAACGGTGTGTCGCGGCCGGGCGGCCGTTTCGGTGCTCGCCCGTCAGCCCCGTTCGGCCAGCGGCTTCACCTGGCCGATGAGGCGCTCGATCGTCTCCGCGTCGTACGGCGCCGGCTGCTCCGAGATGACGGTCGTGAAGCCGAGCTCGAAGTACGGCGCGAGGCGCTCGGCGAGCTGTTCCGGCGTGCCGTTCCAGAACGTGTCGTCGTCCTCGACCTCGGAGAGCGGGGTCCGGTTGTGCTCCATGGCACGCTTCCAGACTCGCTCCGCCTCCTCCGCCGAGTCGCGGATCGTGGCCTTGATCCCGAGCGTGAACTCGATCTCCGAGGGATCGCGGCCGACCGCGCCGCAGTGGTCGCGCAGGACGTCGATCTTGTGGGCGAGCTTCTCGACGGAGCCCATCGCGTTCCACATGTCCGCGTAGCGGGCGACCGTCCGAAGCGTCTTCTTCTCACCGGATCCGCCGATCATGATCGGCAGCCGCCGCTGGACCGGAGCCGGGGCGTGACGGAGGTCCCGGAAGGCGTAGCGACCCGATCCGTCGGACGTCACCGTCCCGCCGTCGAGCAGGGCGCGCGCCGCCCCGACGGCCTCGTCGAGCCAGGTCAGCCGCTGGCCGAAGCCGCTCCCGAAGTCGATCCCGTGCGCCTCGTGCTCGAGGCCGAACCACGCCCCGCCGAGGCCGAGGATTGCCCGGCCGCCGCTGATGTGGTCGAGCGTCGTCGCGATCTTCGTCGTGAGACCCGGGTTGCGGAACGGATTGGCGCCGACGAGCAGGCCGAGCCGCGTTCGCTCGGTCGCCATCGCCCACGCCGCGAGCACGGACCAGCCCTCGAGGATGGGTTGATGCGGATCGCCGAAGATCGCGTATACGTGGTCCCACGTCCACAGGCTGTCGTAGCCGAGGCGGTCGACCCGCTGCGCGGTCGCGAGCATGTCCGGCCACGTGGCGGCCTGGCTCCAGGGCAGGATGCCGAGCTTGATGTCGGTCATGGTTCGCTCCGGGCGTCGTCTGTCGGATCCACGGTACCGCGCCGGACGGCGGACCGCCGAGTGGCTGCACGTCCGGCGACGGGCCGCCGGGCCGGGTACCGTGTGCCGGACAGGTTGGAGGCATCGACATGCGCATCGGGGTCATCGTTCCGCAGGGCTGGACGGGCGAGTACGACGGCTGGGAAGCCGCGCCGGCGTGGGCCCGAACCGTCGGAGTCGCCCGCCAGGCGGAGCGGCTCGGGTTCGAGTCACTGTGGGTGTTCGATCACTTCCATACCGTCCCGAAGCCGACGCCGGAGATCACCTTCGAGTCGTTCTCCGTGCTCGCCGCGCTCGCGCCGGTCACGTCGCGGGTTCGGCTCGGGCACATCGTCCTGTGCGCCGCGTTTCGCAACCCGGCCCTGACCGCCAAGATGATTTCGACCCTCGACATCATCTCCGGCGGGCGGATGGAGCTCGGCATCGGGGCCGGCTGGAAGCGCGACGAGTGGCTCGCCTACGGGTACGGCTTTCCGCCGACCGGCGAGCGCTTGGCGATCCTGCGCGACCAGCTCGAGGTCATCACCCGCATGCTCGCGGGTGGCCGGGAGGACCAGGCGTCGTTCGACGGCGAGCATGCGTCGGTAGCGCGGGCGTACAACGTGCCGAAACCGCTCCAGCAGCCGCGCGTGCCGATCATGATCGGCGGGAACGGGCCGAACGTGACCTGGCGCCTCGCGGCGCGCTTCGCCGACGAGCTCAACCTCGACGGACTGTCCCCGACCGAAGTGGTCGAGGCGATGCCGGTGATCCGCTCGCGCTGCGAAGAGATCGGGCGCGACCCGGCGTCGCTCGCCGTGTCGGTCCACATCGGCTGGCGCACGCCGGCCCTGGCCGGTGCGGAGCGGATCGCGGAACTCGTCGCCTATCGCGAGGCGGGAGTGAGCCGGGCCCAGACGATCATCCGCGAAGCGGCCGACACGGACGAGGCGCTCGAGTCGTACGCCGCGGACTGTCGCGCCGCCGGGGCAACGCTCGAGGGCTGAGCGCGGCCCCGGCCGCGATGCGTTCGGGGCTCAGGGCGCCCCAAGCGAAGGACGACGGTCGCCTCCGCCGTCGTGTGGGCCGCCGGCAGCTCCAGGGAACGGCGGATCCGCACGTCGGGCGTGCTCCACCGCTCTTCCTTCGCCCGATGGACCGCCTGGAGGCCCACCGGCGGCTCCGTCGTCGGGCTCGCGCGGACTACCGGTCGCGTTTGTAACAACGCGTGTTCCAACGGGCGAAGGAACCCGTCCGACCCCGACCTGGAGGGCCGTTTCCCCGTCATTCGGAACATCCTGGGTGTTCCAGATGGCGACGGAACGGTGCTCTTGGCCCTCCGCCTGCGCCTCCTTCTCCGGTTGTCACCTGTGCTGTGACAGCGTCGGCTGGGCGCCCTCCCTCAGCCGAGGTCGAGGGCGTCGAGGTTCCGCTCGAACCTCGCGGTCGTCGGTCTCGGCGATGGCCCCGGCGGCCGCGCGCGCCCGGGCCGCCCACTCCCGGGCGGCGGCCCGGTCGCTCGCAACGAGCTGCGCGCGGGCCAGTGCCTCGTACCCGGCGGCGATGTCCCAGTCGCCGATCCCGTTCGATTCGCAGATCTCGATGCACCGCCGGGCGTGCCAGAGCGCCGGCTCCGCCCGGCCGAGCACCGCGTAGACGCGCGAGCACAGCCACTCGCCGCGCGCGAGGTTCTCGGGGCCGGAACCCTCGGCCAGCGCCCAGTGATGGCGCGATGCGTGGGCGGTGTGGATCAGGGCGTCGGTCTGCTCGGCGCTGCGGTCGGCCATCTCGAGCAGGGACCACGTTGCGTTGAACAGGTCGACCCCGAGCCGGCGATGGGCGGCCGCGTCGAGCGCAGCATCGGAGGTGGCGGCGGCGGGGGAGTCGGGCACGATCGGTTCCTTTCCATCGCTGATCTGGCCGATCCACGGGCGGATCGTGGACCCTCAGGTAGGTCGAGAGTCAAGAACCGGGCAGTTCCGGGCGCTCGCGAGGTATCAACGCGTTCGCAGGAGTCCGCCGCGGCTACGCGTTGTCCAGCTCGCGCGCGATCGCGCGCAGAATGAACCGCGCCGCCTCCGCGCTCTTGCCCCCGAGCTTCTGACCCTCGTCCTGCTCGAGCGCGCGCATGAGGTCGGCAAGGTACAGGTCGAGCGTGGCCGTCCGGACGAGCGTCCCCGCGGCGAAGGCCGCCTCGAGCCCCTCGACCGCCAGACGGGCATTCGTCACCGCGTGGCCCTTCGCGTCCATGCGCGACCGGAACTCCGCCCGCGCCGCCTCCGCGGCCGGTCCGGTCGATGCCATCAGGGGTGACCCGCGACCGATGCGCGCGGCTCGTCCGCCGGCACGAGTTGCGTCCGGCGCCGGACCCGCCACTCCGACTCGAGGATGCTCATCGTCAGCTCGTCCCACCAGCGCCCGTCCCGCCAGATCGCCTCGCGCGCCCGCCCCTCGACGATGAACCCACAGCGCCGATAGGAGCGGATGGCCCGCTCGTTGAACTCGAACACGGACAGGGCGATCCGATGGAGCCCCAGCGTCCCGAAGGCGTGCTCGAGCATGAGCAGCGTCGCCTCCGTGCCGTAGCCCCGGCCCCAGGCGTCCTGCTCGCCGATCGTGATGTGGTAGAGCGCGGAGCCGTTATCGCCGTCGAGCTGGCTGAAGGCGCACGTGCCGATCAGGCGATCGGTCGACCGCTCGTGCACCGCGAGGGCCATCGATTCCGGGCTCACCACCCGCGCCGCGAAGAACCGCTCGATCTCGTCGTGGCGCATCGGGCCGTCCTGGTACCGCGTCAGCCGCGCCACGTCGCGGTCCGCGTACCACCGCAGAAACGCGCCCAGGTTGGACGGGACGTGCCGGCGCAGGACCACCCGATCCCCTTCGATCCGGTCCGGGAACCACGAACCGCGTGCCATCGGGGGGCACGGTATACCATCGCCGCCATGCGCCGCTGGAGCGAGCTGGCGGAGCGGGTCGCGGCGACGACCCGGACGTCCGAGAAGACCGCGCTGCTCGCCGAGTACCTCCGCTCCCTCCCGCTGCCCGACCTGCCGATCGCGGTCGTCTTCCTCACCGGGCGCCCGTTCGCGGAGGCGGACCAGCGCGCGACCGGCCTCGGCTGGGCGGCGATCGCGACCGCGGTCACGACGCTCGTCGGAGTCGATCGATCCGCGCTCGGCGAGGCGTATGACCGCTCGTCAGACCTGGGCCGGGCCGTCCTGGACGTGCTCGCCGATGCGGGCCACGACCCGCCGCCGGAAGTGAGCCCCGGCCTCGGCGAGGTGGCCGCAGCCTACGCGGCTGTCGAGGCGGCCTCCGGGCCGGCCCGCAAGGGCGCCGTGTTCGCGGCGCTCCTCGCGCGGTGTGATCCGCTCACCGCGAAGTACGTCGTGAAGGTGCTCGGCGGCGATCTCCGAATCGGCCTTCGCGAGGGGCTCGTCGAGGCGGCGGTGGCGCGCGCCTTCGGATACGAGCTCGACGTGGTCAAGTGGGCCGGCATGCTGACCGGAGATGTCGGCCGGACCGCCGTCCTCGCCCGGGACGGGCGGCTCGACGAAGCCGCCCTCGCGCTGTTCCATCCCATCAAGTACATGCTCGCGTCGCCGGCCGAGAACGCCGACGAGATCCTGACCCGGCTCGGCGCGCCGGTCTGGGTCGAGGACAAGTACGACGGGATCCGTGCCCAGCTCCATCGAACCGGCGACGAGGCGCGCCTGTACAGCCGCGACCTGCACGACGTGAGCGGCCAGTTCCCGGAGGTGATCGACGGCGCCCGTGCCCTCGACTGGGACGGCATCCTCGACGGTGAGCTGCTGGCCTATCGCGATGGCGCGGTCCTTCCGTTCATCGCCCTCCAGAACCGCCTGGGCCGCAAGCATCCGAGTGCGGCTATCCGGGCAGAGGTGCCGGTCATCTTCGTCGCGTTCGACGTTCTGGGACTCGGCCCGGCGGGCGGCCCGGTCGAGCCGCTCCTCCGCCTCCCGCTGGCCGAACGGCGCCGCCGGCTCGAGGCCCTGGCGCTCCCGCTCGCCGAGGAGGGCGGCCGGTTCGCCCTGTCCAACCTGGTCCGGGTCGACGACGTCGATGGCCTCGAAGCGGCCTTCGCGAGCGCCCGTGCGCGGCGCAACGAGGGACTCATGGTCAAGGATCCGGACAGCCCGTACTCGCCCGGCCGGCGCGGCTACGGCTGGCTCAAGATGAAGAAGGCGCTCGCCACGATCGACTGCGTCGTCGTCGGGGTCGAGGTCGGCCACGGCAAGCGCCACGGGGTCCTGTCGGACTACACGTTCGCCGTACGCGATGAACCGAACGACCGGCTCGTCACGATCGGCAAGGCCTACAGCGGACTCACCGATGCCGAGATCGCCGAGATGACCCGCTGGTTCGAGGAACACACGATCGAGCGTTTCGGTCGCTACCGGCTCGTCGAGCCGACGGTCGTTGTGGAGGTCGCCTTCGACGTGATCGTCCGCTCGAATCGACACCAGTCCGGTTTCTCACTCCGGTTCCCGCGCATCGCCCGGCTTCGGCCGGACAAGCCGCCGACCGAGATCGACACGCTCGACACCGTCCGCGCGATCTACGAGGGACTCCAGCACGGGGCCGAACAACTGGTGACCGCGGGCGCCAGAACCGTCGTCAGGCCGGCCGAATCCGCTTCCGCCGCCCGACGCGGACGCTAGACTGCAGCGCATGTTCGCGGGCATCGGGGGCGAGGAGCAGGCCGTCGCGCTGACGCTCTACACGGACGCCTACGTCGTCCGTGGCACGATCCGGACGCGGCAGCGCCGGCTGAGCGACATCCTCAACCAGGCCGAGAACGACTTCCTCGTCATCTCAACCGCGACGTTCGATGAGTTCGGCAGTCGGGCCCAGACCGTGGTGTCCGACTTTGCCCAGGTCAACCTCGGCACGGTCCTCTTCGCGGTCGCGGACACACCCGTCGAGCCGCTCCCGGAGCTGCGCATGCCGAAGATCCCCGAGCAGGCCCTCATCTCCGTGCCTCCGTTCCGGATCACGGGCCGCATCCACCTCATGCCGGAACGCGATCTGCGCGAGGCGCTCGGCGAGCTGACCGGCCGGTTCATTCCCGTAACCGAGGCGACCTACTGGTCCGACATCGTCGGCGAGGCGCGGACGGCCGCACCGATGGTCGCGTTCAATCACTCCCGGGCGCAGATCCTCGCTCCGCATCGCGAAGTGGATCCGTGGGCCGGCCTCGATCGGTCCGGCGAACCCCAAGCAGCGGAAACTGAACCGCCGCCCGCCTGAGCGCGCGCGCGCTCAGG
>Ga0214471_10002391_pt1 | contig 14739 bp, 15 predicted proteins | sample RVTome_5_FD_207665 | JGI IMG/M metagenome (GOLD analysis project Ga0214471, IMG submission 207665) | Soil microbial communities from uranium-contaminated site in the Upper Colorado River Basin, Wyoming, United States - RVT142D155 | ecosystem: Environmental > Terrestrial > Soil > Contaminated >... | reverse complement strand
GCCCAACCCTGGGTTTCAGGAAGAGGTATTGTCATTGACCTCATGGATTACACTTATCAATGCGTTTAGGCCTGTGAAAGGGTCGAGCCATGCAGTACGCCGGTAAAACCGTCTGTCTCAGGTGCGAAACACCGCTCGTCCACGAGTACGAATGTGCCGGTGATTGCCTGCCGCTGGATGCGTTGGCCCAGGCTGAGCAGCGTCTCGTCTGCCCCAAATGCGGCTTCAGCCGCCACGTTGCTTACGTAGTCCCCAGGCGCCGGGCCCAGAGGCGGGGCCCATGGGGCGAGCTCAAGCTGTAGCCGCGCTCTGACTCCAGATCCGTGAGAACTCCTCCCGGAAAACTGCCGGCGTCACGCCCGCCGCATCCGCCAGACGCCGCGTCTTCTCTTCGTCGACAAGGTCCTCCGGCTCGAGGCGGATCATGTACTCGCGCGCCACGCGGTAGTGCTCGGAACCGAGGTCCACGAGCCGGACTCGGGTACGTCCAGTCTCCGGGTCCCTCAGGTCCGAGAACGGCAGCGTGTGCAGGTTGACGCCGTCCAGTGTCACGAAGCCGCCGTGCAGCAGCTGTGGGTCCCACGGCTCGTCTAGCAGGAAGCGTACGGCGCCCCATCCCAGGGTCCGCGTGTAGTCGATGTCGAAGGGCAAGGGGCGGGCGCACCGCAGCTCGTAGCCCAGGGTTACATCTGTCATCTGCATCTTCTGGCCGCGCTCCGCAAAGCGGCGGATCACGCGATGCTTGATCATCGAGCCCAGCGGAATCTCAGCCAGCGCGATATGGCCGTGTGGGTCGTATGACAGGTCGATTCCAGCACCGCGGCGCAGTTCCTCGGGGTCGATGCGCTCGCCGACGCCCTCGCCCACAACGACGACGCCGAAGCCCTGGCCGGTCAGGCGGCGCTTCAGGATCGAGCCTTCGATAACGCGCGCTACGTCGTCCAGCGTGACCTTCTCGTTGGTGAACTCTTCAGGGATCACGGTCAGCGTGGCGCCCGCGGCCCTGCCGACCCCCAGCGCCAGGTGTCCGGCCTTACGGCCCATCATCACGACGATGAACCAGCGGTTGATCGTGCGCGACTCCTCCATGATCGTCAGGACCAGCTCGGTGCCGACGTGGCGCGCCGTTTCGTAGCCAAAGGTCGGCATGCCGCTGGGCATCGGGAGGTCGTTGTCGATCGTCTTTGGCACGTGAGCCACGCGCAGCGCGCCGGCGGCGCTCTCGGTCACGGCAGCGGCGGAGAAAGCGGTGTCATCGCCGCCGATCGTGAGCAGGTGCGTAATGCCCAACCTACGCAGCGTTTGCACCACCGTCAGGAGCGATTCAGGGCTCTTCGCCGGGTTGGCGCGCGATGTGCGCAGGATCGAGCCGCCGAGGGCGTGGATTCGCGACACATCCTCAATGCTGAGCTCTCTGACTTGCTCGGTGCTGCCCTCGATCAGGTGCTCGAACCCATCGCGAAGCCCAATTACGCGCATGCCGGAGTTGCGCGCCTCGATCGTCGCTGAGCTGATGACGCTGTTGATCCCGGGCGCGGGCCCGCCGCCTACCAGAATGCCAAGCGCGCCGTCTGTGCTGCCGTTGGTCATGACCAGACTCCTTATACGCAGACCGCCCTGCACGGGCCGGTACCTGCAAGGTGCTGGTAGCAGAGGCGAGGCGCCTGACCGGCCCAGCGAGTCAGCTAGTCTCCTCACAGTGTAGCGAGGCCGCTCCACCTCCGCGATCAGGGAAGCTACCAGATTCGACTCTTAATCCAATCTTTACCCCGACTAATAGAGATCACTATGTCCGTGTCAGCGCCGCTAACTACGCGTTAATCTTCGGCTAGCCCGGTGCAAGATTCGGCGTCAATGAAGGCTGCAGCCGCAGTCCTCGTGCTTGTCGTAGTCTTATGCCCCGCACTTGATTGAGCGACAAAGTGGCGGGAGACGCCAAGTGCGCAGGTCACGCTGATCACTCTTGGAGGAGCCACGCAGCCGGTAGTCAGGTAAGTCCTGTGCGATGGGATGCTTCGAGGAAGTCCGCGAGACCACCGTCCCTCACGAATCCAGTGAATCCACTTGAATAGTAGATTTGTGGTCCTGACGAGAAGTCGAGCGCCTCTTGCAGATTGGATTGAGTCTCCTTACAGTCTTCTTCCCCCTGTGCGACAATGCCAACGACGCGACAAGCCCCTGACTTCGAGAGTAGCTGGACTAGGTCGTTGTCCTTCCCACGGGTACCGAGGAATAGATAGTTCTCGCAGTCGGTGAGAAATTGCTCCGCTGCCTGCTCGTGCTCGCGGGGGCATATTGAGGACTGACGTGCGTCATCGACGGGAACAGCAATCGCGGGGTAGAGGAATTTTGCCCCATTCCGCCACCTGTCCCATTTCAGTACAAGTTCTATTTCTCCCAAATCCACCTCGTCAATGAAGAGCTTGTCCAGAACCTCGAGGGCGGTTCCTCGAACGTTGTCGGACGGCAGATCACCTAAAATGCTCGCTGGCGGCGTGAACGCCCTAACCCAATCCACGGATCCATGTAGTTTCACTAGCTTCCAGTGAGGATCCTGGATGTACCAGCCCATTCCCAAGGCTTCCCTCGCACCGGGAACCGAGTTTGCAACCGTCTCTATGGCCTTTTCGAGGAATAGATCGTAATTCAGCGTGACGAACAGAACTTCGTCAAACGCCTCCAGCAAGTTGTCCAGAAGCACATCGAAGTTCTCCCCAGAATTGACACCATTCTTGATGAACTTGGCGCTGACCTCGCCCAGCAATTCTCTGAGGAAGAATGGAACTTGTTGAAATCGCCGGAATCGATTTCGGCTGCCATCTCGAAAACTCATCAGAACCTGTTCGAGGGTTTCTGCTGCTCTATCTCCCTCCGAATCGCTGAGCCTTAGCGCAATATCGCCACGAAGACTTCTAGCTCGGGGATAGTGTGACAAGCTCTCCTCAACGTTCCGGCGTCGGTCGTTGAACAATCCCTTATCCGGCCCCATGACCTTAGGTTCGAATAGCTCTTTTGTAAGCGGCGGCCTCCAACCCCAATTGATACCCATGTCAACATCTTCTGGGACGGAATCAAAGGACGCGCCAGCTCCAACTACGACGGCTATCTTGTTCGCCACTCAGCCAATACTAATAGTTCTCCCGAGACGATCGCGATTTTTCTAAACTAAAGTTCTACCCCCTATCTTACGGTTGCTGCGGCAGCGGCGCGCCGGGTCCACGCACCGTACACACGTCCCCACGCGGCTCATCCTGCGTCAGGTCGAGCATGTCTGCCGTGCGGTCGCCCAACGCGATCTCGGCCAGCGTGGCGAAGAGCTCCAGCGGGCTGTCCTGCGAGGCACGTCGCCGGGCAACCGGCATCTCGCAGGCCACGCGAAACGCCTCGACTCTCGCCTGGCAGACGCCGCTACCGGGGCCGCAGACGAGCAGCAGGCCTTCCTCCGACAGGTCAACGTGATACGGGCCGCAGCCCGGGCAGCCGTCGGCCCGCTGCGCCACGAGGCAGCCGCCGGGCCCGCAGACGCGCAGGATGGTGCCGCACGGCCACTCGGCGTCGCGTGACGCGCCGACGGCAACGATACTGGCGTTGTCCGAGGCGTAGGGGGTGGCGTCGCAGCCCAGCGCCTGGCCGTTGAACGACTCGCCGTAGTGGGTCACCCACGCGTCGTCCACGGCGCTGATCGGGATCAGCCCGGCGACCGAGTGCTCGACGCCCTCGGTGAGCTGCGCGACGGAGTCGAGCAGCTGGTTGGCTACGACGTCAAGCCCGGGTTCAGGCTCGGGTTGGGGTGCAGAGGCTTCGACGCTGGCTGGCGGGTTGACGAGGTTGGTGATTCGATCCTGGCGGAGGAGACCTCCTGTGATTAGAGCTACGACCAGGAACCCGATACTCAAGATGCTGCGGGGTCCCGGCCTCCGAAAACTCAGTAATTTGCCTCCGCGGCCATGAAGCCTCCTCTGCGGTACGCAGGACGACGGTAACAAGAGACTAAGGTGTGTCATCAGGCTAAAGCGATTACGCCTTATGGTAAAGCTGTATCAAAACCATAAAGGTCTGTACTATTCCCACTGGCGTCCGTTCCCGCATCGCGTTAGATCGCTAGATCGAAGCTGTTCTTGCAATCCCTGAGCCGCCTGTACTACGGCTGGGTCATCGTCGCCGGGTTGATGGCCGTGGGCGCCGTATCGACCGGCATGGGCGGCGTCAACCTCGGCCTCTTCATCAAACCGATGCGCGACGAGCTCGGCGTCGGCACGTCGATCTTCGGTATCGCCCAGACGGCGCGTCTCATCGGCTTCGCCATCTCAGGCTGGGTCATCGGCCGCATCATCGACCGTCGGGGTGCGCGCGCCCCTCTGGCGATCGCCGGGCTAATGGCGGGCGCCGCGATGATCGTGATGTCGCAAGTGACGGCCGGGTGGCAAATCCTGGCGGTCTTCTTTGTCGTTGGCGCTACGGGTCTTCAGGGCGGCGGTGGCAGCCTCTTCATGTCGGTTCCGCTGTCGAACTGGTTCATCCGCAAGCGCGGCAAGGCCATGTCCGTCGCTTTCATCGGCATGCCGGTGGGCATCTTCATATTCGCGCCCCTCAGCCAGTTCCTCATCGACCATATCGGCTGGCGCGATACGTGGCTGGTGCTGGGCGGTGGCGGCGCCGCCGTCACCGTGCTGGTGGCGCTGCTCATCGTCCGGCGGCGCCCGCAGGACATGGGCCTGCGTCCCGACGGCGACGACGCACCCGCCGGCCCCGCGGGCGATTTCAGCCGTCATCACGCCTTCGAGACGGAGGTCTCTTGGACTCGCGCCGAGGCCGTCCGCTCCAGCTTCCTGCACCCATCGACATTCTGGCGCCTGACGATGGTCGACGGCCTGCGCATGCTGGCGATGAGCAGCGTCGGCATCTTCCGTGTCCCGTACTTCATCGACGACAAGGGCTTCGACGCCTCAATCGTCGCCTGGGCTCTGTCCGCCGAGGCGATTTTCGCCGTCTTCGTCTCGTTGCCCACCGGCTGGGCCGTCGACCGCTACCAGCCGCGCTACGTCGCCGCTGTTTCGACGCTGCTCATGATTGCCGGCTTCGTCCTGACCATGACGGCGTCGTCCATCGTCATGGTCTTCGTCGCCACCTCCGTCTTCGGTCTCGGCGTGGCCAGCTTTATCATCTGTCAGAACACGGTCTGGCCGGCCTACTTCGGCCACGCCCACATCGGCTCGATCCGCGGTTTTGCGACGCCGCTGATGCTCGTCTTCAGCGCGGTCGGCGCGCCGCTGACCGGCATCGTACGCGACGCCACGGGCAGCTATCAGCCGGCCTGGATCGTCGGCACCATCGGCCTCGTCATCGCCATGCTGCTGCTGCTGATCACGCCGAAGCCCGTGAAGCCCGCCGCTGAAACGCCCCAGGGCCCCGAGCCGGTCGCCGTTTCCTGACCCTATACTGCTCGACGTGGTCCTCAGCTTCACGGACGACTTCCAGATCACCTGGGCCGACCCGGCGCGCGCCGGTGAGAGCTGGGTGCACGACCGCCTGCACGCGCCGTGGGCCCAGCCGCCGCTGACGCAGGCGCTCTTCGATCGCATCATGGCCGTCGCGTTCGGTGTCCCCACCGTCTTCGTTAACAGCTACGGCTTCATGCGCAACTTCGGCCCGCCTCGGGCGACGCCCGAGGTCGAGGCGCGCGGGCCGATCCCGATCTGGGATGAGGACTTCGAGCCGCACGTGCGTCTCGCCTGCCTCGAGATGCGCAACCGGGATTACGAGGCCCTGTCCACTTTGCAGCTGGCAGAGCGCCTGCCGCAGTACTTCGAAGAGACGGCGGAAACCTTCCACTACACGACGGTTGTCATCTTCGCCTTCATGCGTCCGACGGCGGCGCTGATCAACTTTCTCGAGGCCGAACTGGGGACGAAGGCTGCCTGCTCGCGGCGCGCCTCTTGCAAGGTTTCGAGAACGAGTCCACCACTGCAGGCGTCGGCCTGGCGCAGCTCACGGAGGTTGCGGCGTCGTCCAGGGCGCTCTCGGACGCATTACGCGACGGGCGCCACGAAGCGATTTCGGAACCAGAAGGCGGCGCCGAGTTCCTGCGACGCCTCCACGAGTACGTGGCTGAGTTCGGCTGGCGCGCCGACAGCTGGTACAAGGCGCATCTGCCGACCTGGGCCGAAGACCCGACGCTGGCGATGGCGATGATCGGGCGCTACCTGGACGACCCCTCGCGTTCTCCGATGGCCGGCCTGCAGCGCTCCGCCGCCGTACGCGAGGCCGCCATCGTCGAAGCCGAATCGAAGCTGAGCCCCGACAAGGTCGCGAAGTTCAGAGAACTGCTCGAAGCCTCGAACGACCACGTCGCGATCAGCGAGTCGCGCGCCTCGTGGCAGCTGCAGATATCAGGCAGCGTCCGCGTCCCCACGATGACGCTGGGACGCCGCCTCGCCGCCGCGGGCGCCATCGCCGAGCCCAACGACATCTTCTTCCTGACTCTGGACCAGGTACAGGCCGCCGCCCGCGACCCCTCTAACCGCTACCACGACGCCGTCGAGGCTGCCAAAGCGGAACTCAAGCGCTGCGAGCGGCTGACACCGCCGGCCTATCTCGGCGTGCCGCCCTCGATGAGCAGCGCGCCGCCGGACTTGCAGGCCGTGATGCGCCATATGCGTGGCTACGGTGTCACGCTGTCGCAGGATGCGAGCCAGGTCAACGGCATGGGCGCGAGTAAAGGGGTCGTTCGCGGACGCGCCCGCGTCATCTTTGGCCTCGACGAATCAGACCGCCTCGAGCCGGGCGACATCCTGGTCTGCCGCACGACGGCGCCACCCTGGACGCAGCTTTTCGCGATCGCAGGTGGCGTCGTCACGGACGCCGGCAGTTTGCTCTCGCACTCGGCGATCTGCGCCCGCGAGTACGGCATACCGGCCGTCGTCGCCACACAGGTCGGCACCGCCCAAATACCGGACGGCGCCCTGATCACCGTGGACGGCGAAAAGGGCACCGTGGTCATCGAGTCCTGAGGCTCTGGGCTTCGTGTAGCCCTTTAGTGAGATCTAGTGAACCCGGACCTCACCAGGGCTACTTCGTCATCTGCAGTCGGTAGCCGGGGATGAAGCCGGTCACGCTATCGAGGTCGACGATGACCGCGACGCCCTTCTTCTCGGCGTCAGCGTCTCGCTCGCGCTGCGGCATCGTGTCGTAGACCTGGTCGCGCAGGTCGCCGCTGTCGACAACACGTCCCTTGCCGCGGAACGTCACGACCGCGGCGGAGCGCGCGTGGTCCGGCGTCGGCTCGCGGTAGGCAATCGTCAGGTTGGCGTTCTTCGGCAGCGCCGAGACGGTGCCGCCTTCGCCGTTGCGGGCCCAGAAGCCGAGCTGCGTCTCGCTGACCACCACGAGGCTGCCGCGATACGACATGCCGGGCCGTCCCTGCTCGTCGACGTAGCCGACCATGATCGGCCAGTCGTTCGGTACGTAGGCGTCCATGACCTTCTGCTTCAGCGCGTCGTTGATCTTCAGCTCCGTGAGCGTCTCTGGCGTTGGCTGTGTCGTCACTCGTTGCTTCTCCTTGTTCTCATTTCTGCCTCCCGGCGGCTCATAGAACCCGGCGCCGGATCGTCGAAAAGTGTTGCGTGTCTCAGTTTGTGACGCCCATTTAACCGACTCCTAACATTCGCTGCCCAACGTTATGTAGTCGCAACGACGGGCTGTCAGAACAGTATCTGGAAACGTTACTGGATCGCACCGTAATCTGCCTGAAGCCTTCGTGCCAGTGCACGAAACGCCATGACCAATATTAATGGGCGCCCGGTGGCTGACACCACCGACCGCCCGAAGCAACGGGAGAGCGTGCCTGCCCGCTGCGGTGCAAATGCTAAGGCTTCCCTGGTTGGTTAACAACTTCGGCTGACCTCCGGCATTGGCCACACGCGCTCTTTTCCGAGGGCTCTCCTGTTGCGCAGCCTTCTCTGCGAGGCCGCGGACACCGTCCCGTCCGCGACCTCGTGGAGACAGGTGCCTCGTGCTCAGGAGGACAGCATGTCTTCGCGTTATCTTTCCATCGTCGTTGGACTCTTTGCGGGACTCGCGACCGCGTTCTTCGCCGTCATCGCGGGGATCGGCAGCGGCTCCAGCCGTCAACCCGATCCGGCGTTCGATGTCGACCTCTTCGCCACTCCCACGCTCTCTCCGACGGTCGAAGCGACGGGGACACAGACGGAGCGCCAACCCCTCGACCGGTTGATCGAACGGCTCGAGGACCTCCGCGACACCCTGCAATCCTCGGTTCGCTCACTTCCGCCGACCCCCGTCCCAGGCATCGCGCCTGAGGACTCGGGGCATGTCCCCTCGGACGGTGGCTGCGAGACCGAGCGCAGCGAGGAGGGCGGCGTAACCCGTACGTCGCTGCGCTGTGAGCATCGCGTCGTGAGCGACGACGGCTCGGTCAGCATCTCGTCCACATCTGAAACCAGCGTCTCCTCGACGTCGCCGGACTCCCCATGAGGCGACTCGTGCACACATACGACGGGAGAGGAGGAGTCCGTATCGGAAGAAGCCACCTGCCGGAATCACGATAAGCAACGCATTAACGAAAGGAACATCAAATGATGAACACAATCCTCAGAATGGCCGCGGGCGGAATCGCCCTGATTGCCGCAAGCTTCGGCGTCATGTCCGTATCGGCCGACAACAGCAACACGCAGACTGCCGCCAACTCGGCTATCAGCAGCCAGGTGGCGACCGCTATTTCGGGCGACAGCTCTGCCACGAATGGGTCCTTCGCAATGAGCGGCGCTGCCGTGTCGTCGTCGTCGCTTAACACGGTCCAGTCGATCCTCCAGCGGGCCCGCAACATGACTGCGGTCCTCGAATCCAACAACGCCAACACGCAGGACGCCGCCAACGCCATGGACAAGGCGCAGCAGGCGACGGCCGCCTCAGGCATCGCCACCGCCGACGCGACGTCCGAGAGCGTGACCGGCGAGGTCGCGGCGCTTCTCGACGAGATCGAGCAGCAGATCGTCGACCAGCACTCCGAGAACACGGTCGACGCTGCTGAGCCGGCCGACGAGGAACCGCCGGCCGACGAGGAACCGCCGGCGGATGAGGAGGGCGGCGAAGCGCCGTAACCCTCAAGTACCGCGAAGCCCTGAGGGGGTGGAGCGCAGTCCGCTCCACCCCCTCGTCACATTCGGGAGGAAGATCATGAGGAACCCCATTCTCGGCCTGCCGCAGCGCCTTGCAGCAGTGACCGTCGTCTCGCTCCTGCTCGCTTTCGGCGCCGCCGTCCCCGTCGAGGTTGCCAGCGCTGACGCCAACAACCAGCAGAATGTTGTGCAAGAAGAAATCGAGGTCCCGGGCGACGCGGTTTCGTCCGGTGGTGTCGCGAACGCAGGATCTGCCATGGCCCAGGCAGTCGCTGTCGTCCGCCAGCTCAATGTCCAGGTCGCCGCGGGTGATCTGGAGGCGCTGGCCAACAGCAGCCAGACCGCTACCAACACGGCCGGCGTGACCCAGACAGTCGTCGCGGTGGCCGGCGACGCCACGGCGACAGATGGCGGTACGGCCACCACGGGTTATGCGATCTCGGGGGCGATGGCCGTCGTCCTGCAGCTCAACATCCAGATCATGGCCCTGCTCTCGCCCGAATGCGTCGTGACGCAGGTGGCCTCCAACGACGCCAACGTCGACCAGACCGCCGCGGCAATCAGCGGCGAGGCAACCGCCGCCGGCGCCAACAGCGAAGCATCGAGCGGCAACGCTCATGCTTGGGCGCGCCAGTTCTCACTTCAGCGCAACGTCCAGATCTACGTCTGCACCGGCCGCAACCTCGGCAGCACCGGTAATCAGGAGGCGTCAAACTCGCTCGCGGCCGACCAGACAGCGGCGGCTATAAGCGGCAACGCGTCAGCGCTAACCGGCTCCGGTGCCGCAACGGGCAACACGCGCGCCTGGTCGTCTGACTTGCAGCGTCAGGTCAACCGCCAGATAGTGATCGACTGAGACACTCAGATTCAGCGTATCGCGGCGAGGGACCGGCTGTGTCCAAGGCGGTAGCGTGGTACTTTAGTCACGATATTCGCAAGGCGGCGCTGGAGAAGTCACACCTCCCGCCGGCTCTAGACACCGCGGCACTTGAACCTGAAACGAGTCATCCTCTACGGCGGCACGTCGACGCTGCTAATCGCCGCGATCGCCGGTGGCCTGTTGCTGTCCTCGGGCGATTCGGGGGATGACGACGCCACGGCAGGCCAGGAGCGTCCGCTGGGGCCCGGCTTCGCCTGGGTCGACGGGGAGTGGCTCTCGCCGCCCTACTTCGTCGAGACCGATGCCAGCGTCATTCGCATCAACGCCCGCCTCGTCCGGCGCGTCACCCGTCTCGAAACCGACGCGGAAGCCGCGAGCAGCCAGCCTGAAGGCTCGCTGGGTGAGCTCATGGAAGCCGCGGCGCTGCGCTTCGATGAGATGGGCGGAACGAGCTCCGAACGGCCCTCCGAAGCCCGCCTCGCGGAGCTGATTCAATATGTCGAATCGCTGCCAGGGGCCACCGGCGTCAACTTCGAGGAGCCGGTGCTATCGATCACCGACGAGGTGGGGCAATCAGGCTACGTCATTCTCCAGCGCCCTGACCCCCTGACCGAGCGCCAGAACGTGCGCTCTTTGCAGGCCGTGACGACGCGCTGGACCGCCAGCCTCCGTAAGGGCGACGCGCTGCTGTTCAGCGGCGACGTGACGTTGGAGGTCCCCGCGAAACAGACGGCCGACTTCCTCAATGCCCTTGTCGCCGTGTTCGACCTGCCGCAAGGCGAGCAACACCAGGCAATGCTCGACCTCATCGGCGAGGAGCAGATGGCAGCAGCGATGGTCGCTGGTGGCAGGCCGCCCGCGTCGCTGACCGACCGCCTCGCGGCTCTGACGCCGCTCGAGCCATCGCTCGTGACCCTCTCGCGCCAGGACGGAGGGGAGTATGGGCCGGCGGATGCCGCCGGGCAATACCGTACCCCCTCGTCGAACAAGGCCTACATCTTTCAGCCCATCGAAGTAGAAGGCCCCGATTGGTGCTTCCCGGATCCATTGATCCAGGCCGCGCTGCTGCACGGCTACCAGGTCATCCACCTTCGCGGCAAGGCCTCGACGCTCGATGCCGTGGTCACGTCTTCGCAGCAAGCCGGCATCTTTTACGTCTGCGGTCACTGGCACGCCATGGAGCCAATGGCCACGCGCGCCGACGCGATGGCCAAGGTGGCCGCGTCCAGAGAGGACCTCGCGCTGGCCGACGAGGACGTCTACCCCATCGTCAGCATTCACACACGGACAGTGGATAAGATGCCGATACCGCAGTTCTACATCGGCTCCGGCAGCGGCTTCTACGAGAAGCTCTGGCGCTCAGCCGGCAGCGTCGTCTTCCTCTCGCAGTGCCACGGCGCCGACCTGGCGTCCGGTTTCGACGTGCCGGAGTTCATGGCCATCGACGGGCAGTGCTTCGGCGTTGAGACCGAGCGGGCTCTCGAGACCGCCTTCTTCGCCCAGCTCGACGGCACGGGCGATAGCGGCCTCGCCCGCACCGTTGCCGCGGCGTTCGGCGCCATTCTGCCCGACACAGGCTGGATTCTGGAGGGCACAGGCAACACCGTCCTGTCACCCGCGGTCGCGGACTACGGACCCCAGACGGCGGTACCTGCGGCATCCTCGGCCCCCATCCTCGGGCGCGTGCAGTTCGACACGCCGATTGACCAGACGGTGGCTGCTGCCCTGGAAAACATCGTGAGACTTAACGGCTGCGGCGCCGTCATCACGCAGCGACGCTGGGTTGACGCCGCGACGCTGGAGTTTGAGTTCACCACCGGCCAGGACCCCGATCCCGAGGCCGTACATGACGGACCGCTAACGATTACCGTCGACGCCGAGTGGGCCGCGTCTGCCGGCGACCCATGGCTCAAACTGGACGGTAACCAGGACCCCCCTGGCAGCGATCACGTCGGGCCCAACCAGGACGACTTCGTCTGGGTCGTTGATTGCACTTCGTAGAAAAGCGAATCTAAGCGGCCCGGCCTGCTACCATGGAAGGACGAACCGTGGTTCAGGAATGGAGCCTCAGCCCGTGAGTTTCCCCAGTAGCTTCTACCGCTGGCGGCCGCACCCCTGGCACGGCCTCGAAGTCGGTGATGACCCGCCACGCCTCGTCCAGGCCTACATCGAACTCACACCCTTCGACGTGATCAAGTACGAGGTCGACAAGACGACAGGCTATCTACGCGTCGACCGGCCGCAGCGTGGCTCCGCCATGCCGCCGACGCTCTACGGCTTCGTACCGCGGACTCTCTGCGGCGACCGTGTTGGCGCGATTTTCGGCAAGGGCTATCGCGGCGACGGCGACCCGCTCGACATCTGCGTCGTCAGCGAACGCCCAATCAACCGCACCGAGGTCATTCTCAGCGCACGCGTCATCGGCGGCCTTCAGATGCTCGATGAGGGCCGTGTCGACGACAAGATCATCGCCATCCTGGCCAACGACAACGTCTGGCAGGCTTCGACCGACATCAACGACCTGCCGGCCATCATCATCGAGCGCCTGCGTCATTACTTCTCGACCTACAAGATGATCCCCGGCGAATCGCAGCTTACAGAAGTCAGTCCGGCCTACGACGCCGAGCAAGCCTTCCGCGTCATCGAAGCCGCGATGGCCGACTACGCGGACGAATATGGCGCCTGAGACGCCACTAAGCGCGAATCGAAGCCGTACCGATCATCTAGTTGATGATCCGGTCCGGTTTTCGCACGGGCGCTATCGCGGGGGCATTGTTTGCCGCGCTGCTCTCTGCCTGCGGCGGCTCGTCCGGCGCCAGCCAACCGCCGGAGGCCACGGCGTCTTCAGTCCCGGCAGCTTCGCCACCGGCCGCCTGCGGGCAGCAGAGTCCCCCGGCCCTACTGGCCGAGAACGGCATTTACTTCGGCGTCAACCTCGATTGGGACGAGGACTCACCGGCCGCCTATGCGGCGCGTCTCGGTAAGAGCCCCGCGGTCTACGTTCTCTTCGCCAAGTTTCCGCTCAGTGAAAGTGCCCTGGGCTACGTCTACCACATCGCCGAGCTCGTGAAAGCCCAGAATGGAGCACTGATGCTCACGCTGGAGCCCAACGCCGGCCTCGATACGGTCACCACCGATTCGGCGAATGCGCTCGCGGGTCAGCTCGCCGGCATCAACGCGAGAGGCGTGCCAGTCTACCTGCGATTCGCGCACGAGATGAACGGCTCCTGGTACACCTGGTCGCAGGACCCGGCGACCTATGTCCGGGCGTTTCGCGAGGTCGCCGCGGCTGTGCACGCCGAGGCGCCCGGCACCGCGATGGTATGGGCCCCGAATTACGGCGGCGGGTATCCCTTCAACGGGGGTCAGCACGGCGCCGTCGCGAACACCGAGGCCTACGCGCTCCTCGATACGAACGGCGACGGCCTGCTCTCCGCCCAGGACGACCCCTATGCGCCTTATTACCCGGGCGATGAAGCCGTCGATTGGGTGGGCATGTCGCTGTACCACTGGGGCGCGACATATCCCTGGGGCGAGAACGAGCTACCGGAAGCCGGCAAGTTCGTCGCGCAGCTCACCGGTGACTATAACGGCACGGGCGGCGATGACAGCGACGTACCGGATTTCTATGCTGACTACGCGATAGGCCACGACAAACCACTTGCCATAACGGAAACGGCGCCTTTCTACGCGGTCGGCGTCGAGGGGGACCCGGAGTTCGACCTGAAGCAATCGTGGTGGCAGCAGGTGTTTGCGGACGACCTGGCGCAGGCCTTCCCAAAGCTCAAGATGATCAACTGGTTCGAATGGCGCAAGTTCGAGTCCGAGGTCGGCGGGGAGGTTGACTGGACTGTCACTCGCGACCCGGAACTGCGCGCCGCTTTCCATGCCGCGCTGCCTGCGTCCTTGCGCTTCGCAACTCCGGGCGCCTGCTAGTCTGCCGCCGCTGCCTCCGCTACTGGCCTGGCGTCTCCGGAGCATGCGGCAGCCAGCGCTCGTGGGCGTGAACGTCGACGGCGAAGCCCGCCGCCACGAGGAGGTCGCGCCAGTCCGCCTGCGCCAGCTCAATCGCGCGCATGAGGTGGCCCATATCGCCGCCGCTCTGCTTCAGCGCCGCGAACTGGATGCGCTCGATCGCTGCCTCGCTCGCGTTGCTCGACAGCGCCAGGTTGCGGCCGCACTCCGCCGCCAGCAACGCCACGACTTCATCCCTCAGCGCGGGAGCGAAGAGCAGGTCGATGCGCCGCTGCGTCTCAGAGCTGATGGAAAATTGCTCGCCTGGCACACGCAAAGCTTATAGCGAAACTCCACTTCGGGGCTCTCCGAACTTCAAACGACGCGAAATCCGCACTCCTGGCGCAGACTCTCCGCCGGCACTGACACAACTGCGGCTTATCGCCGTTTTGACCAGTGCAGGATGCAAACGCACGTGAAAGGCAAGGAGAGCCGATATGCAGGATGAAAAAGGCCAAACCACGACGGAGTATGGACTGATCCTCATGATCGTGTCCGTCGCCGTCATCGCCGTCATGGTCATCGCCACGGGCAACCTCGTTGACCTCTACCAGGGTGCAGGCGATGTCGTCCACACCGCGGTCGAGAAGGTCATCGCGTAACAAAACAGCCGCCGGTAGATCCACCGGTGGCTGTTCGAGCCCTGCTACCTCGGCACCAGGCCTCAGTTCGTCCCGGCACCGGTACAGGACTTGCCTGAAACGACGA
>Ga0214471_10002390_pt1 | contig 14740 bp, 14 predicted proteins | sample RVTome_5_FD_207665 | JGI IMG/M metagenome (GOLD analysis project Ga0214471, IMG submission 207665) | Soil microbial communities from uranium-contaminated site in the Upper Colorado River Basin, Wyoming, United States - RVT142D155 | ecosystem: Environmental > Terrestrial > Soil > Contaminated >... | reverse complement strand
TGGCTCCCCCCGTCCCGTGGACCCCACCCTTCAGATCCCGGCCCTTGGTTAATATACACAATTTAGCGCTTTTTACTGATTCTTAACAAGGCAAGCATGATCATGGAACCCGGAGGTCCCAGAAATCCGGGGGAACCGGGGCCCCCGACGCGTTCGATGCAGCAAACAGGAACGTCATGGACGGCAAGCCCGGACTCTTCAGCCTGCTTGGCAAGCGGATGGATTGGCTCGGCCAGCGCCAGAAGGTGCTGGCGCAGAACATCGCCAATGCCGACACGCCGGAATTCGTCCCGCACGATCTGAAGCCGCAGGAGTTCCGCCGCATGGTGGAGCGCTCTTTCATCCCGACGCTGAAGCCGGCGGCAACCCGGACGGGCCACATCCAGTCCTCCAGCCTGCGCGCCGACGACCGCAGCATCGAGCAGAAAGAGCGCTACGAGACCGCACCTTCCGGCAACGCCGTGGTGCTGGAAGAGCAGCTCATCAAGGTGGCCCAGACGCAGAACGACTACAACGCCATCACCAACCTCTACAAGAAGCAGGTTGCCATGATGAAGATGGCCCTGCGCGGCAGACAATAGGGCGCGGGCGCCAGCCGACGCCGCACCCGGATAGGACAGCATCGCGATGGATCTCGAAAAGTCATTGAACATCTCCGCCGCCGGCATGCGTGCCCAGGGCACGCGCCTGCGCGTGATCTCGGAGAACATCGCCAACGCAAACTCGACGGCGCAGACCCCCGGCGGCGAGCCCTACCGGCGCAAGCTGGTGACTTTCGACAACGAGCTCGATCGCTCGCTCGGCCTCGAGACCGTGCGCGTCGACTCCATCGTCGCCGACCGCAGCGCCTTCAGCCGCATCTACGAGCCGGGCCACCCGGCGGCCGACGAGGAAGGCTATGTCCTCACACCGAACGTGAACACCCTGATGGAAATGGCCGACCTGCGCGAAGCGCAGCGCAGCTACGAGGCCAACCTGAAGGCCATCGAATCCTCGCGTTCGATGCTGCAGAAGACGATAGACATCCTGCGCTGACGCGCGGGCGACATTCTGCGCTGACGCGCGGGCGACATCCTGCGCTGACGCGGGAATTTTTTCACGGGGCGCCAGGACGGCGCCTCCGACCTGCCAGGATGGCCTCCTTAGACACGCAAGACGGCGTGTCTGAAGAAGAGGGCCTTAGACGATGAACATTACCGGAGCCGTACAGGCTTACGACAGGATGCTGCGCCAGGGCGGTTCGGCCGGCCTGGAGGCGCGCGACAGCGGTGGAGGCGACTTCTCCTCCATGCTGCGCCGTGCCGCCGAGCGCGCCGCCGACACCATGCTGGAAGGCGAAAGCCAGACCGTCCAGGCCGCCGCCGGCACCGCGGACCTCACCCAGGTGGTGATGGCGGTGTCGAAGGCCGAGATGACCCTGGAGACCGTGGTCACCCTGCGGGACAAGGTGGTCGCGGCCTATCAGGACATTCTGCGCATGCCGATCTGAGGGCCTGCTCCGATTGGGGGAGCGGGTCCGTCGCAGGGTCGTGGGGCAGCGCGGGCAGGGGGAACCAGTGAACGGCACGGAAGCCATCGAAATCGGCCGAGAGACGATCTGGATCATGCTGAAGATCGGCGCGCCGGTCATGCTGCTGGCGCTGGCCGTGGGCCTCGCCATTGCGCTGTTCCAGGCGCTCACCTCGATCCAGGAGATGACGCTCACCTTCGTGCCGAAGATCATCGTGATCTTCGTCGGCGTGATGCTGATGCTGCCCTTCATGCTGAGCAGCCTGACGACCTTCTCCCAGGGCCTCTTCGACCGTATGATCGCTCTCGGGTAGCAGCCATGCTCGCCGAGCTCCTCCCGGAACAGGCCTTCACGCTGCTGCTGGTCTTCGTGCGGATCGGCACGGCGCTGATGCTGCTGCCGGGTTTCGGCGAAAGCTACATCTCACCGCGCATCCGCCTGCTCATCGCCCTCACCCTCTCCGTCGTCGTCCAGCCGGCGCTGCCGGCGGTCTTTCCGGCGCTGCCGGAGAGCGCCATGGCGCTCTTCCTGCTGATATTCGGCGAGACTTTCATCGGCCTCTTTATCGGCTCGGTGGCGCGCCTGCTGATGGCGGCGCTGTCGATCGGCGGCATGATGATCGCCACGGTTACCGGACTCGCCAACGCGCTGACCAACGACCCGACGGCGGCCCAGCAGGGCTCCATCGCTGGTTCCTTCCTCTCCATGATGGCGCTGATGATCATCCTGCTGCTGGACCTGCACCACGTGCTGCTGCGCGGTGTCATCGAGAGTTACCAGATCTTCGTGCCGGGGCAGCCGATCCTGGTCGGCGACATCTCGCAGATGATCACCCGTGTGGTCTCCAAGGCGTTCCTGCTCGGCTTCCAGATTGCCTCGCCCTTCATCGCGGTGGCGCTGATCTTCAACCTCGGCCTCGGTCTGCTGTCGCGGCTGATGCCGCAGATGCAGGTCTTCTTCATCGCCATTCCGCTGCAGATCGTCGTCGGCATGGGAATTTTGATGATCACCCTGCCGGCGCTGCTCGGCTGGTTCATCACCGGCTTCGAGGAGGTCACGCTGCCCTTCGCCGGGCTGCGCTAGAAGGGGCGGACCATGGCGGGCGAAGACGACGACTCACAAAAAACAGAAGACCCGACAAGCAAACGCCTCTCGGACGCCCGCGAGAAGGGTCAGGTCCCGCGCTCCCAGGAGGTCTCGCACTGGTTCATGATCCTGGCCCTGGCGCTGGTCGTCGGTATCTTCGCGCCTTCGCTGATGAGCGATATCGGCGGCGTGCTGCGCGCCTTCCTGGAGCAGCCGCACCAGATCAACCTGGATACCGCCGGCCTGCGCGACGTCATGACGACGGCGGCGGTCGGCATCCTGAAGGTGGCGGCGATCCCGCTCGCCATCATCCTGGTGGCGGGGCTTGCCGCCGGCACCATCCAGAACGGCATCATCGTCACCACCGAGCAGATCCAGCCCAAGCTCTCCAACATCGGCTTCAAACGCGGCTTCAAGAAACTGTTCTCGACGCGTGCCCTGGCCGATTTCCTGAAAGGCCTCCTGAAGCTCATCATCGTCGGCACGGTGGTCACGCTGATCATCTGGCCGGACCGCCACACCCTGCTGGCGATCCCCACCATGCCGGTCGAGGCCATGCTCTCCCTGGTACAGGGCGAGGCGACCAAGGTGATCATCGGTGTGCTCACGGTGATGACCATCATCACCCTTGCCGACATCGCCTACCAGCGCTTCCAGCACCACAAGGAACTGCGCATGACCAAGCAGCAGGTCAAGGACGAGCACAAGCAGTCCGAAGGCGACCCGCTGATCAAAAGCCGGCTGCGCCAGATCCGTGTCGAGCGCGCACGCAAGCGCATGATGGCAGCGGTGCCGGAGGCCGACGTGGTGATCACCAACCCGACCCACTACGCGGTCGCCCTGAAGTACGACCAGCGCAGCATGGAGGCGCCGCGGGTGGTGGCCAAGGGTGTCGACAACGTGGCGCTGCGCATCCGCGAGGTGGCCGAGGAAAACGACGTGGCGGTGGTCGAGAACCCGCCGGTCGCCCGCGCGTTGCATGCCGCCGTGGAGATCGACCAGGAGATCCCGCCGGAGCACTACAAGGCGGTGGCCGAGATCATCGGCTACGTCATGCGCCTGAAAAAGGGCCTGCCGGGGCGGCGTCCGCGCTAGCCTGGCGCCTGTTCACTCGCCCCGAGGTTCCTAGGGCCGACTCGGTTGCAGCGAATAGTCTTGGCCGCATGGTTAATCTTGGTTAACCATTTGCCGCTACCTTCCGCACGATCAGTCGACACCAAGAGGGACCAGGGGGAGACCCGACGTTGCTGAGCCTGCTCGTATTCATCGCCGGTGGCGCGCTTGGGCTGGCCGTGGGGGCCGCCGGGGCGTGGTACTGGCTGCAGCGCCGCAGCCTCTGTGCCTCGGTCTTCGCCGCCGTGCCGAAGCCCTGGCAGGTGGTCTCGCCGGAAGGGCGCAGCATCCTCTCCAACCCCGCGCTGGCCGACTTTTTCGGCGGCGAAGAGCGGCCGATCCCCGAACTGCTGCTGGACCAGGTGCGGGCGGACCCAGCCGCGCGCCGCCAGATCGAACAACTCGCCCAGCAGGCCCTGCGCGGCCTGCCCGGCCAGGCCGAGGTGCGGGTGCCCGCGGTGGGGCAGGCGGGCAGCCGTGGCAGCGGCTACGACTGGCGCCATGTCGCCGCCTATCCGCTGTCCGATCATCCGGGCTTCGTCTACTGGATGGTCGACGACATCACCCCGCGCCGGCAGATGGAGCAGATCATGCGCGCCGAGCAGGAGCGCTTCGTCGACCTGCTGGAGAACGCGCCGGTCGGCTTCTATTCCGCCGACGCCGAAGGCCGCTTCCTCTTCGCCAACCATACCCTCTGCGAGTGGCTCGGCCTTGCCCAGAACGACCTCGAGCAGGGCCGCGTCCGGCTGCACGACGTGCTGGCCGTGGCGCCGGAGGGGGCGGAGGCGCACGACCCCTTCGGGCTGCCCGGTGCCTCCCAGGGCGAGGTGCTGCTCAAGGATTCCGGTGGCGAGACTTTCCGTGCCTCGATCCGCCAGGACGTGGTGGCCGACGAGAACGGGCGGGTGCTGCGCACCCGCTCGGTGGTGCGCGACCTCTCGCGCGAGATGGCCATGGCGGCGGCGCTGGAGGAATCCGAGCACCGCTTCGAGCAGCTCTTCGCCAAAGCGCCGGCGGGCATCGCCCTGATCGATGCCAAGGGCGCGATCCAGGAATGCAACGACGCCCTCGGCCGCCTGATCGGGCGCGAGGCGCAGGCGCTGCGCAACGTCTCGCTCTTCGACCTCGTCGCCAAGGGCGACGCCGAGGCGCTGAAGGCGGCGCTGGCGCCGGAAGCCGCCAAGACGGCAGGTTCCAGCACGCCGGTGCTGGAAGTGCACCTCACCAACGGCGAGGGCGTGGTCTGCACGTTGTTCGTCAATCCCACCGAAGGCAGCGACGGCCGGATCGCCGGCTTCGTCCTGCACTTCATCGATTCGACCGAGCAGAAGAATCTGGAGCGCCAGTTCGCCCAGTCGCAGAAGATGCAGGCGGTCGGCCAGCTCGCCGGCGGCATCGCCCACGACTTCAACAACCTGCTGACGGCGATGATCGGCTTCTCCGACCTGCTGCTGCTGCGCCACCGGCCGGGTGACCAGTCCTTCGCCGACATCATGCAGATCAAGCAGAACGCCAACCGCGCCGCCAACCTGGTGCGCCAGCTGCTGGCCTTTTCGCGCCAGCAGACGCTCCAGCCGCGCCTCCTGAACCTCACCGACATCCTCGCCGAGCTGTCGCACCTGCTGCGCCGGCTGATCGGCGAGAACATCGAGTTGAAGATGAGCCACGGCCGCGACCTCGGCATGATCAAGGCCGATCAGGGCCAGCTTGAACAGGTCATCATCAACCTTGCGGTCAACGCGCGCGACGCCATGGACGGCGGCGGCGTGCTGACCATCCGTACCGGTAACGAGAAGGTCGAGCGGCGGCGCAAGCTGAAGGACGAGACCATGCCGGCGGGCAGCTACACCGTCATCGAGGTGCAGGACACCGGCTGCGGCATTCCGACGGCCAACCTGGACCGCATCTTCGATCCCTTTTTCTCGACCAAGGAGGTCGGCGCCGGCACCGGCCTCGGGCTCTCGACGGTCTACGGCATCGTGAAGCAGACCGGCGGTTACGTCTTCGTGCAGAGCACGGTGGGCGAGGGGACGACCTTCTCCATTTTCCTGCCCCAGATGGCCGAGCAGGAGGTCGCCGCCACCATCCAGGAGGCCGAGGCGCAGGACCGCCGCGACCTGACCGGCGCCGGCACTCTGCTGCTGGTCGAGGACGAGGACGCGGTGCGCGCCTTCTCCGCCCGTGCCCTGCGCAACAAGGGCTACGAGGTGTTGGAGGCCAATTCCGGCGAGACCGCGCTGGAGATCCTCAGCAAGCAGGAGTCGCCCATCGACCTGCTGGTCACCGATGTCGTCATGCCGCGCCTCGACGGCCCCAGCCTGGTGAAGGAGGTGCGCCTGACGCGCCCCGATCTGAAGGTGATCTTCATCTCCGGCTACGCCGAGGACAGCTTCCGCAAGCGGCTCGACGAGGACACCGGAATCCACTTCCTGCCCAAGCCCTTCAGCCTCAAGCAACTGGCCGGCAAGGTGAAAGAGGTCCTCGGCGACTAGAGCCGGGCCGGCTGCACTCTGGGTGCAGCGCAGCATGCAGAATTAGGGCAATTTGTCTTCAATTTTAGGCTTTGTTCTCATTTTGATCCGTTTTTCCCTTGCGCGGATGAGAACAAAACTGGTACGTGTGGGCTGCATTGCAGTCCCGGAACCCCTATGACATAAGGGAGATCAGTTGATGGCTCAGAGCGCTTTGCGGTTGGTGGAGAAAGACTCGGTGGACAAGAAAAAGGCTTTGGACGCGGCCCTGGGTCAGATCGAGCGCGCCTTCGGCAAGGGCTCCATCATGAAGCTCGGTGCCGACCAGGTGGTGGAGACCGAGGTGATCTCGACCGGCTCCCTCGGCCTCGATATCGGCCTCGGCATCGGCGGCCTGCCGCGCGGCCGCGTGGTCGAGATCTACGGGCCGGAAAGCTCCGGCAAGACCACCCTGGCGCTGCACGTGATCGCCGAGGCCCAGAAGCTGGGCGGCACCTGCGCCTTCGTCGACGCCGAGCATGCGCTCGACCCGGCCTATGCCGGCAAGCTGGGCTGCAATATCGAAGAGCTCCTGATCTCGCAGCCCGACGCCGGCGAGCAGGCGCTGGAGATCGCCGACACCCTGGTGCGCTCCGGTGCCATCGACGTGCTGGTCGTCGATACCGTCGCCGCCCTGGTGCCGCGCGCCGAATTGGAAGGCGAGATGGGCGATTCCCTGCCGGGCCTGCAGGCACGCCTCATGAGCCAGGCGCTGCGCAAGCTGACCTCCTCGATCTCCAAGTCCCGTACCCTGGTGATCTTCATCAATCAGATCCGCATGAAGATCGGCGTCATGTTCGGCAATCCGGAGACCACGAGCGGCGGCAACGCGCTGAAGTTCTATTCCTCGGTGCGCCTCGACATCCGCCGCATCGGTGCCATCAAGGACCGCGACGTCGTGGTCGGCAATCAGACCCGCGTGAAGGTGGTGAAGAACAAGATGGCGCCGCCCTTCCGCGTGGTGGAGTTCGATATCACCTACGGCCAGGGCATCTCCAAGACCGGCGAACTGCTCGATCTCGGCGTGCAGGCGAACATCGTCGACAAGGCCGGCGCCTGGTTCTCCTACGACGGCCAGCGCATCGGCCAGGGCCGTGAGAACGCCAAGACCTTCCTCAAGGAAAATCCCGAAATCGCCAATCAGATCGAGAAGAAAATCCGCGAGAACGCGGGTCTCGTCTCGGCAGCGATGCTGGAGGGCCCGGACGATGAGGCCGGTGGTGACGACAGCGGCGGCGATGCAGCCGAAGCGTCCTGACCGCCGGGCCTGTAGCGCCCGGGACGACAGCGAAACGGGCCCCTCGGGGCCCGTTTCTCATTCCGGTGCGGCGCTCCGCCCTGCGCGGCGGCTATTGTAGGGAGCCGTAGCCGGCGGTGAAGCCCTTCAGGGAGATCGGCAGGTTGAAGCCCTCGCCTTGTGTCGACTCGACGCGGGCCTGGGCCTGGGTGCCCGACTTGAAGGCGGCCACCGAGGTGTCTTCCAGTTTGAAGTATGCCTGGCAGCCGTCGCGGCGGCAGACCTGAAAGGGGATGGTCCCGAGTTCGCTGCCGTCGACGCTGATATGGAGGCCGTGCGCCAGCGGTACGCCGAGCGGCATCGCGATGACGGCGCCGGCCTGACGCTCTTCACCGAAGAAGCCGATGGTCACCTTCAGCAGCGGGCGCTGGGTGTCCTGATTTATCACCTCCTGCACCAGGAAGCAGACATTCTGCTTGCCGGCCGGCGGCGGCGAGGCGCCCGGCGGCGGCTCCGGCGTACAGCGCTGGATCCAGTCACCGAAAACCTGATCGGTGGGTGGCTGCACCGCGGGTGCCTGGCCCTGCGGTTGTACCTGCGGCTGGGTCTGGGTCTGCGCCGCGGCCGGCCCGGCAGCGAGGGCGCCAGCGACCGCAACGGCGAGGGCTGCGGCCAGCAGCGGCGCTTTCGGAGCGGCCCAGAACGCGCGATGAATGGCTTCGCCGGTCCGGCGAGGCAGGAATTTCAGTATCGGCATGCGGTGAAACTAACTCCTGAGACTGGGCTTGGCTAGGCTAACTCTGTGACCCCCACCGGCTCTCCCGGGCTTCTTCCGGGGCACTTTTGAAGTCCCGCCTGCGGTGCCGCCAGGGCGGCCTGGCCGAGGCGCGGCGCCCGGTGCGCCACAGAGATAGGCACCTTCGCGCCATCTTGCCAGGGGAAACCCGCTCGCGGGGTAGCGGTTCCAGGGCCTGCGGGTACCCCTTGGCGGGCCGGCCTTTCGGTGGACAGTCCCCCTGGGGCAGGCTACAACGCTGCGCCTTCGCGCGCGCTTCCCGTGCCTCGGAGAGAAAATTGGAAAGGTTCCAGCTTGCGGTGCAAGCGTGGGGATAATATCTATTTATCATGACGACCGGCAACGAAATCCGTAGCGCTTTCCTGGACTACTTCCAGCGCAACGACCACCAGATCGAGGCGTCCTCGTCGCTGGTGCCGCGCAACGATCCGACGCTGTTGTTCACCAGCGCCGGCATGGTGCAGTTCAAGAACGTCTTCACCGGCAACGAGAAGCGCCCTTACAGCCGCGCGACCACCTCGCAGAAATGCCTGCGCGCCGGCGGCAAGCACAACGACCTGGAAAACGTCGGCTATACCGCGCGCCACCACACCTTCTTCGAGATGCTGGGGAACTTCTCCTTCGGCGACTATTTCAAGGACCGCGCCATCGAGCTCGCCTGGAACCTGGTCACCAAGGAGTTCGGCCTGCCCGAGGAGAAGCTGCTGGTCACGGTCTATGCCGAGGACGACCAGGCAGCCGAACTCTGGAAGAAGATCGCCGGGCTTTCCGACGACCGCATCCTCCGCATCGCCACCTCGGACAACTTCTGGGCCATGGGCGACACCGGTCCCTGCGGGCCCTGCTCGGAGATCTTCTACGATCACGGTGACCACCTGCCCGGCGGCCCGCCGGGCAGCGCGGACGAGGACGGTGACCGCTTCATCGAGATCTGGAATCTCGTCTTCATGCAGTACGAGCAGATCGACAAGGACACGCGCCGCGACTTGCCGCGCCCGTCGATCGACACCGGCATGGGGCTGGAGCGCATCACCGCGGTGCTGCAGGGCAAGCACGACAACTACGACACCGACCTGCTGCGTGCCATCATCGAGGCCTCGGCCGAAGCCTCCGGCCAACCGGCCGACGGCGAGCACGCGGTCTCGCACCGGGTCATCGCCGACCACCTGCGCGCCAGCGCCTTCCTCATCGCCGACGGCGTGCTGCCGTCCAACGAGGGACGCGGCTACGTGCTGCGCCGGATCATGCGCCGCGGCATGCGCCATGCCCACAAGCTCGGCTGCAAGGATCCGCTGATGTGGCGCCTCATGCCGTCCCTGGTCGGCATGATGGGTGCGGCCTTTCCGGAGTTGAACCGTGCCTCTGCCCTCATCACCGAGACGCTGAAGCTGGAGGAAAGCCGCTTCAAGGACACCCTCGAGCGTGGCCTGAAGCTGCTGGAGGAGGAGACCGATCGCCTCGGCTCCGGCAAGGAACTGGCCGGCGAGGTCGCCTTCAAGCTTTACGACACCTACGGCTTCCCGCTGGACCTGACACAGGACATCCTGCGCGGTCAGGGCAGGAGCGTCGATACCGCCGGCTTCGATGAAGCCATGGCGCGCCAGCGCGCCGCGGCGCGCAAGGCCTGGGCCGGCTCCGGCGAGGCCGCCACCGAGACCCTGTGGTTCGAGCTGCGCCAGCGCCTCGGCGCCACCGAGTTTCTCGGCTACGACGCCGAGGAGGCCGAGGGTCAGATCGTGGCCCTGGTGGTCGACGGTAAGGAAGTCGATCGGATCGAGGCCGGCCAGGAGGCCATGCTGGTGACCAACCAGACTCCCTTCTACGGCGAGTCCGGGGGGCAGCAGGGCGACCACGGCGCGGTGTTCAGCGCCGAGGGCGGCGAGATGGAAGTGCACGACACCCAGAAGAAGCTGGGAGATTTGCACGTGCATGTCGGCACGATGACCCACGGCAAGCTGAAGCTCGGCCAGGCGGTGGAGATGCGCGTCGACGGGCGCCGCCGCGCCGCGCTGCGCGCGCACCACTCGGCGACCCACCTGCTGCACGAGGCGCTGCGCCGCCGGCTCGGCGAGCACGTGACGCAGAAGGGCTCGCTGGTCGCAGAGGATCGCCTGCGCTTCGACATCAGCCATCCCAAGCCGCTGACGCCCGAGGACGTCCACGCCGTCGAGACCGAGGTGAACGATCGCATCCGCGCCAACGACGAGGTCGCGACCCGCTTCATGACGCCCGACGAGGCGATCGAGGCCGGCGCGCTTGCGCTGTTCGGCGAGAAGTACGGCGACGAGGTGCGTGTGCTCTCCATGGGCGGCAGCGATCCGCTGAAGGGCGGCAAGGCCTATTCGACCGAGCTCTGCGGCGGCACCCACGTGCGGCGCACCGGCGATATCGGCTTCTTCAAGCTGACCGGCGAGTCGGCGCTGGCCGCCGGCGTGCGCCGTATCGAGGCGGTGGTTGGCGAAGCAGCACGCCGCTACGTCGAGCACCGGGAGGAACTGCTGCGCAACGCCGCGGCGGCGCTGAAGGTGTCGCCCGACCAGTTGCCAGGGCGGCTCTCCGCGCTGCTCGACGAGCGCCGGCGCCTGGAGCGCGAGACGGGTGAACTGCGCCGCAAGCTGGCGAGCGGTGGCGGCGCGGCCGCCAACGATGAGGACGTGCGCGAGGTTGCCGGCATGAAGTTCGCTGCCAAGGTGCTCGACGGCATTCCGGCCAAGGACCTGAAGCCGCTGGCCGACGAGCTGAAGAAGCGCATCGGCAGCGGCGTCGTCGTGCTGGTGGCGGTGAACGAGGGCAAGGCCTCGCTGGTGGTCGGCGTCACCGACGACGCGACCGGCAAGGCGAGTGCCGTCGACCTGGTGAAGATCGGCTCCGAGGCGCTCGGCGGCAAAGGCGGCGGCGGACGGCCCGACATGGCCCAGGCCGGCGGCCCCGACGGTGCCGCCGCACCCAAGGCCATCGAAGCGATTGAAGCCGCCCTGGCCGCTTCCTAGCCGGCCCGAAGCAAACCCAAAAAAGAAAAGCGGGCCGGGCATTATGCTCAGCCCGCTTCATTTCTGCGCTAGCTGCCGCGGCAGCTACTTCTTATCGGCTTCGAGCCTCAGCGAGATGATCTGGTCGGGGCCGCGCACCATGCCGCTCTGGTCGCCGCGCGGCGCCTTCTTGATCATGTCGACGTACTCCATGCCCTCGATGACGCGGCCCCAGACGGTGTACTGGCCGTCCAGGAAGCGCGCCGGTGCGATGGTGATGAACCACTGGCTGTTGGCCGAATTCGGGTCCTGGGTGCGCGCCATCCCGATGACGCCGCGTTCGAAGGGCTCGGCGGAAAACTCCGCCGGCAGGTCGGGCAGGTCCGAGCCGCCGCGCCCGGTGCCGGTGGGGTCACCGGTCTGCGCCATGAAGCCGTCGATGACCCGGTGGAAAACAATGCCGTCGTAAAAGCCCTGGCGCGTCAGCGTCTTGATGCGCTCGACGTGCTGGGGGGCCATGTCCGGCAGCATCTCGATCCGAACGATGCCGTCTTTCAACTCCATAACCAGGACGTTCTCGGGATCCGACTGCGCGCCGGCCTCGCTGGATTGGATCGTCATGGCAAGTAATCCGATTGCAATGAGTGACAGTAGGGACTTCATGCGAAGACTCCCTTGCGGGGGGTGGCTCGGGTTCACTTCATGGCCTTCTGAAGGTTTTCGTCCAGCTTGTCCATGAAGGCGTCGGTGGTCATCCAGACCTGGTCCGGGCTGATCAGCAGGGCAAGGTCCTTGGTCATATGACCGGATTCGACGGTCTCGATGCAGACCTTCTCCAGCGTCTCGGCGAACTTCTTCACCTCCGGCGTGCCGTCGAACTCGCCGCGGAACTGCAGGCCGCGGGTCCAGGCGAAGATCGAGGCGATGGGGTTGGTCGAGGTCTCCTTGCCCTGCTGGTGCAGGCGGTAGTGGCGCGTCACCGTGCCGTGCGCGGCTTCGGCCTCGACGGTCTTGCCGTCCGGCGTCATCAGCACCGAGGTCATCAGGCCGAGCGAGCCGAAGCCCTGCGCCACGGTGTCGGACTGCACGTCGCCGTCGTAGTTCTTGCAGGCCCAGACGTAGCCGCCCGCCCACTTCATGGCGGCGGCCACCATGTCGTCGATGAGCCGGTGCTCGTAGTGGATGCCCTTGGCCTCGAAGGCCTTCTTGAAGTCGCGGTCGTAGGTCTCCTGGAAGATGTCCTTGAAGCGCCCGTCGTAGACCTTGAGGATGGTGTTCTTGGTCGAGAGGTAGACCGGCCAGCCGAGGTTGAGGCCGTAGTTCAGGCAGGCATTGGCGAAGCCGCGGATCGATTCATCCAGGTTGTACATGCCCATGGCGACGCCGGCTTCGGGGAAGTCGAAGATGTCGTAGGTGGTCGGCTTGCCGCCGCCGGCCGGCTGGAAGGTCATGGTCAGCTTGCCGGGGCCGGGCACCTTGAAGTCGGTGGCGCGGTACTGGTCGCCGTAGGCGTGGCGGCCGATCACGATGGGCTGGGTCCAGCTCGGCACCAGGCGCGGCACGTTCTTGATGATGATGGGCTGGCGGAAGATGGTGCCGCCGATAATGTTGCGCAGCGTGCCGTTGGGCGAGCGCCACATCTGTTTCAGGCCGAACTCCTCGACGCGGCCCTCGTCGGGGGTGATGGTCGCGCACTTCACGCCGACGCGGTACTGCTTGATGGCGTTGGCGGCATCGACCGTGATCTGGTCTTCGGTCTCGTCGCGCTTCTCGACGGAGAGGTCGTAGTACTTCAGGTCCACGTCAAGGTAGGGCAGGATCAGCTTGTCCCTGATCTTCGCCCAGATGATCCGTGTCATCTCGTCGCCGTCGAGCTCGACGATCGGATTCTTGACCTTGATTTTCCCCATCATTTTCCTCCAGGAGAGCTGACCGAAGCGGCCCTGGCTCACCTGCCGGGCCGGATTTTGCGGCGCAAGATAGCAGGCTGCCGCGCGCGCGCAAGCCGGGGCGCGAAGGCCGGCCGCAGAAAGGCCGCCCGCAGAAGGCCGCCCGCAGAAAGGCCGACCAGCGGCAGGGCTACATGCGCTCGATCTTGTCGGGCAGGACGGGGCGCGGCGCCCGGGCGGCGGCGTCGAGCACCTGGTCGACCCGCTCGACGACGTGGAACAGCCCGGCGCTGCCGCCGCGCAGGTAGCCCTCGGCCGTCTGGTGCTCGACCAGGCGCAGCAGCGGGTCCCAGTAGCCCTCGATGTTCACCAGGATGACCGGCTTGTCGTGCAGCTTCAGCTGCCGCCAGGTGACGATCTCGAAAGTCTCGTCGAGGGTGCCGAGGCCGCCGGGCAGGGCGCAGAAGGCGTCCGAGCGCTCGGCCATCAGTTGTTTGCGCGCGTGCATGGATTCGACGACGATGTATTCCGAGGCCGCCCGGTTGCCGACCTCGAGGTTCTCCAGAAGCTGCGGGATGATGCCGACCACCCGCCCGCCGGCGGCCTGCGCGCCCTCGGCGAGCGCGCCCATCATGCCGACGCGCCCGCCGCCGTAGACGATGTCGACGCGGGCGCGGGCCGCCAGGGCGCCGAGCTCGCGCGCCGCCTGCAGGTGGCTCGCGCGCACCTGGCTGGAGGAGCCGCAATAGACGCAGAGCGCTCGGATTTGCATGTTCACAAACTCGTTACTGCAAAGTCCCCGGTGAGGGGAGCGTTGAAATCGGACGCCGTTTCATTAGTGTAAAGGCGCGTCACTTCTCGTGACCGCCTTGTAGCACAGGCCTGTTATCCCCATCCAGATCAGGTCGTCTCGGGGCTGGATCCGAATGCCGCTCGGATTGGCGCACTGAGAAACCAAGACTGACGATGCCCCGGTGTTGACGACACGGGGGTGTTGACGGCACCGGTGTAACAAAAAAGGAGCGGGTCAGATGAAGAGCAAGAGCGTGCTTAAGACGGCAGGGGTCCTGGCGGTGACGGCAGGGATTGCCCTCGGCGCCAACTCTCTCGCGCAGGCGGCCGACAGCGATCAGGTCCAGCAGCGGGTGCAGCTTGCCGACGCGGCGCAGATGGCGGCCGTGAAGGAACGCCAGGAGCTGATGAAGTCGATCGGCGGCAACGCCAAGACGATCACCGATTTCCTGAAGGAGTCGAAGGGCACCGCGGCCGAGGCCGGGGCGGCGGCCGCCAAGATCGGCGAACTGGCCAATACCATTCCGACGGCCTTCAAGGTCGAGGCGAGCCTCTCCGAGATGGACGCCGTCGGCAAGAACCGCGGCAAGCCGGAGATCTGGATGAACTGGGACGGCTTCACCCAGAAGGCCGAGACCTTGGAGCAGAAGGCGCAAGCCCTGGCCGCCGCTTTCCAGGGCGGCGACTCCGGGGCCATCCAGACCGCCTTCGGCGACATGGGCAAGAACGCCTGCGGCAGTTGCCACGACGATTTCCGCGGCCCCAAGGTCGAATAGGCCGGGCGGTCGCGGGTCCCTTGCCTCGCGCGTTGGCAGGAAAGCGAACAGGGCGGGCGACC
>Ga0214471_10002388_pt1 | contig 14750 bp, 12 predicted proteins | sample RVTome_5_FD_207665 | JGI IMG/M metagenome (GOLD analysis project Ga0214471, IMG submission 207665) | Soil microbial communities from uranium-contaminated site in the Upper Colorado River Basin, Wyoming, United States - RVT142D155 | ecosystem: Environmental > Terrestrial > Soil > Contaminated >... | reverse complement strand
GAGGGGATCAGGACGGTGTTGCCGTCCGAGCCGGTGGTCGTGTACGGGTACTGGTCGGCGTAGACCTGCACGCCGCGCTCGCGGGCCTCTTCGATCAGGCGGGTGATCGTCGGCGCCGTTCCCCAGTAGTCGGCGCCCTTGACCTTGATATGGCTGGCCACCACGGTCATGCCGGTGGCCTCGCCGATCCGGATGGTCTCGAGGACGGCGTCGACCAGGTCGGGCGGCTGGCCGCCCATGCTCGGCAGCCACCACATCGGCGTGCGTCCCTCGCTGCGCTCGTGGCTGATGTAGAAGCCGCCAAGCTCGCCGGCGGCGGCGGCCAGGGCGATCACCTCTTCGGTGGTGCCGTAGCGGCCCGGGTTGTACTCGAGACCCGACGACAGGCCGCCGGCCCCTTCGCGCATCCCCTGGCGGACGACCTCGACCATCGCCTCGATCTCCTCGGGGGTCGCCGGCCGCTGGGCGCGGCCCATCACCTGCTGGCGGACGCTCCCGTGGCCGAGCAATTGCACGACGTTGGGGCCGATGCCCTGCCGGCGGTAGAGCCCGGCGCGCTCGCCGATCGGGCAACGGCAGCGACCGTCCTGGCCGACGACCACCGTCGTGATCCCCTGGCTGACCAGGTTCGGCGCCGCGGCGGCGGCGGGGTTGGCGAGGCTGTCGTCGCCTTCGTCGGCGTGGCTGTGCAGGTCGATGAAGCCCGGGGTCACCAGGCGGCCGGTGGCGTCGATCACCAGCGCCGCGCCGGCGGCGTCGAGGTCGCCGATGGCGGCAATCGAATCCCCACGGATGCCGATGTCGGCGATGAACCAGGGGTTGCCGGTGCCGTCGATGACCCGACCGCCCGCGATGACGATGTCGAACGCCTGCGGCCCGGCGGGGGCGCCGGGCGCCACCGTCGAGGCGGCAAACGAGATGCAGGCGAGGGACACTAGTAGTCGTCGAAACCCAGGCGCCGGAATCATGAGAGTTCTTCCGCGGCCGGCCGCGAGGAAAGCGCCCGGCGGCGCGACCGGCCCATCAGCGATCTCCCGGGATGATCTCCGGACGAACACGGTAGGTGATGACCTCGGCCGCCCGATCGTAGCTCACCGACCCCTCCCGCTCCACAGCGGTCGTCTGCCCCGGCTCGATCGTGATCGTGAAGGTGTCGTTCGGATTCCCCTGCGCATCGCGGTTGATCGGACGATCGTCGTCATCGAGCAGGTCGAGGATCAAACGCACGCGGACCGCCTGGCCGCTGGTGTTGGTCACGTCCACGCTCCACCGGAACAGGGCCCTTTCCTCGACGATATCCGTATAATCCATGAACTCGTTCTCGAGCCTCACCGCGCCAGCCTGGGGCGTCCACGGCGTACCGATTGCCAGTATCGTGGTCGCCGCCATCGTGACTACGATCGCGAAGAGCCCTTTGACGGCAGCCTTGCCCGGACGCACGTGCAGCCCTCCTGAAAGGTGTGGGCGGAAAAACGGGTCGAGATACCTATTATGGTAGCAATTCCGCGGCGCGGCGGTCAAAGAGGGACCGGCCGGCGCGCGTGCCTCAGCCCCCTCGCCCGGTGACGTCATCTCACGAATCCTACGTCGCCCCCGGCCGGCGGAAAGCTCGGCGGCGGGCGGAATCAGACCGGCAGGGGTCAGTGCGCCCAGGGCTCGCCGAGGGGCTGGTCGTCGTCCCAGACGGGATCGACGTTGGGGTCGGCTTCGACGGCCGCGTCGACGTTCGGGTCGGCAGCGGCGGGCCGGGCCTCTCCAGCTCCGAGCTCGGCACCGACCTCCTCCTCGAGCTGCCAGGTCTCAAGGAGCTCCTCGGGGAGCTCCTGCAGGAACCGCGACGGTTGCTGCACCACCGCGCTGCCGTAGCCTCCGGGACGGATGATCGGGTAGCTGAGGTAGAGCTCGTCGCGGGCCCGGGTCATGGCGACGTAGAAGATCCGCCGCTCCTCCTCCTCGCCGCCGGGCTCGTCGAGGGCCCGGGGGCTGGGGAAGAAACCCTCGAGCAGATGGATGATGAAGACCGCGTGCCACTCGAGGCCCTTCGCTTGGTGGATCGTCGATAGCACCACCGACGAGTCGTCGTCCGCCGCGGCGGCGCGGCCGCCGACGTCCTGTCCGTACAGCTCGCCGAGCAGCAGCAGCTCCTCGAGCAGGCCACTCAACGAGTCGTATTGGGCGGCGAAGATCGCCAGCTGCTCGAGGTCCTCGACCCGGGATTCGAAGTTGTCGAACTTGGCCGCCACGTAGTCGTGGTACCAGGCCTCCAGAATGCCGCGGATCGCCACCTCCGGCTCGTCCTCGGCGCCCCGCACCTCGCGCAGGGTCGCGACGAAGGCCGGCCAGCCGGCCTTTGCCTTGCCGGGCAGGACGGCGAGGACCTCGGGCCCGGCGAGCGCCTCGATGAGCGCTCCGGCGTCGGCGGACCGAGCCCCGACCTGACGCCAGATGCGCTCGGCGGTGACGTTGCCGATCCCTGCCTGCAGCAGCGCGACGCGGCGGAACGCGACCTCGTCGCGGGGGTTGTGCATCAGCCGCAAATGGGCGACGACATCCTTGATGTGCGCCTGCTCGAAGAAGCGCAGCCCGCCGCGCACCTCGTAGGGGATGTCGTAGCGCAGCAGCATGGTCTCCACCGCCAGGCGGTGGGCGTGGGCCCGGTACAGGATCGCGATCTCGCCCAGCTCGATGCCCTCGTCGCGCAGCTGCAGGATTCGCTCGGCCACGAAGGCCGCCTCTTGCGCCGGGTAGCTGCAGGCCACCAGCGCCGGCGGCATGCCGTCGCTGCGCCGCGCCTCCAGAGTCTTGTCGAACTGCAGCCGGTTGTGGTGGATGCTGGCGTTGGTCAGCGCCAGGATCGGCGGCGTGCTCCGGTAGTTCGCCTCGAGCCGGAAGACCTCGGTGCCCGGGTTGCGCTCCGGGAACTTCAAGATGTTGTCGTAGTTGGCGCCGCGGAAGGCGTAGATACTCTGCGAGTCGTCGCCCACCACCATCAGGTTGCCGACCTCGCCCTCCCCGGCCATTGCCTCGACGATCTCGGCTTGGACGATGTTGGTGTCCTGGTACTCGTCGACCAGGATGTGGCCGAACTGCTCCCGACAGCGCCGCGCCACCTCGGGATGCTCCTGGAGCAGCGCCAGCCAGCCCCGCAGCAGGTCGTCGTAGTCCATGGCGTTGGCGGCCCGCTTGCGGGCCTGGTAGCGGGCGGCGATCTCGTGGATGGTCTCCACCCAGTCGAGAAAGCGGGCGTAGCGGCCTGCCAGCAGGTCGTCGAGGGGCACCCGGGTGTTGGCGTGCAGGGAGAGCAGCCCGGCGAGCACCCGTGGAGACGGAAAGCGACGCTGCTCGACGGGAACCTCGAGGTCGGTCATGCAGAGGCGCAACACGTCCCGCTGGTCGCCTTCGTCGAGGATCGAGAAGCTGTCGTCGTAGCCGAGGACCTGGGCGTGCCGGCGCAGCAGACGAGCGCCAACCGAATGGAACGTCCCGCCCCAGATGTGATGGGGCTCGACCCGGGTCAGATCGCCCACCCGCCGCATCATCTCCCGCGCCGCCTTGTTGGTGAAGGTCACCAGCAGGATCGCCCCCGGCGGCACGCCCTGCTCGAGCAGGTAGGCAACCCGATAGGTCAGCGTGCGCGTCTTGCCGGAGCCGGCGCCGGCGATCACCAGCTTGGGCCCAGCGGAGCAGCGCACCACCGCCAGCTGCTGGGGATTGAGCTCCTTGTCGAAGGCGATCTCGACGCTGGCGCGGGCGCGCTGCGGCAACACGAAGCGTCGGGCCATCACCTCAGCGCGCGGCGACGGGAAGCGCGGCGTCCATCAACATCCACAGCGGTCCGGCGGATTGCAGCAGCTGCACCCGCTCCCACCCCGAGAAGACCGCCGCCGCCGCCCTTCCCGCGACACCGCCGGGGATGCCGCCGGCGGCGACGGTGGTGAAGGCTCGCGACAGCTCCTCGAAAAGGGTCCGGCGCGGTGGGTAGGTCCGAATCGTCAGCCTCTCCTGCGGCCCGATATCCGCCTCGGAGCGGGCCCAGGCGAGCGCCTCACGGAGCCCGCCGAGCTCGTCGACGAGGCCACGCTCGACCGCCTGCGCGCCCGTCCATACCCTGCCCTGGGCGACGGCGTCGACGGCGGCGGCGTCCATGTCGCGCCCGGCAGCGACAACGGCGATGAAATCCCGATAGGTCTCCTCGACGGTGGCCTCCAGGAGCGCCGCCTGCTCGGGGCGCAAGCTGGCGGCTTCGCTGAGCAGGTCGGCGTTTTCGCCGGCACGCAGCAACTCGTAGTCGACGCCGAGCAGCTCGTAGGTCCCCTGCAGGTCGAGCTTGCCCATCACCACCCCGATCGAGCCGGTGTAGGTCCCGGGGTCGGCGACGATCCAGCTCGCCTTGCTGGCGATCCAGTAGCCCCCGGAGCCGGCGACATCGGACATGCTCGCCACCACCGGCTTGCTCTGCGCGGCGAGCTCGATCTCCCGGCCCATGACATCGGCCGCCGTCGCGGCGCCGCCGCCGCTATCGATGCGCATGACGATGGCCTTCACGGCGGCGTCCCGGCGGGCCTCGCGGACATAGCCGGCGATGGTGGCGCCGCCGACGACGTTGCTGGCGAACAAGCCATCCTCGACCTCGCCCGGGACCATCAGCCCGCTGACGTGGATCAGCGCGATGACGTTGTCGCGGGCCAGCAGGCCCTCGACGGCCGACGGGGCGGTGGCGCGCAGGTACTCGCGGACCCCGAGCCGCCGCGGCGAGCGGCCGGCGACCTCCGCGAGGCGGGCGTCGACCTCATCCCGGTAGCCGAGCTCGTCGACGAGGCCGGCCTCCCGAGCTCGCCGGGCGCTCACCAGGCCCTCGTCGAAGACGGCGGCGAGCTGCTCGCGGGTCAGGGCGCGATCTTCCGCGACGGCGGCAAGCCACTGCTCGTAGATGCTGGCGAGCAGGCTCTCGCTCATCTCCCGCTGGGCGTCGGTCATCGAGCGGTTGACGAATGAATGGAACGCCGTCTTGTAGGGACCGCTGGCGAACACCTCCAGGCGGGCGCCCAGCTTGTCGAGAAGGTCGCGATAGAAGGGCTGCTGCACCAGCAGCCCGAGCACCAGCTGGCCGCTGGGTACCTGGAAGATCGTGTCGGCCGCCGCCGCCGCGTACAGATCGAGGTTGGAGCCGCTCTCCAGCAGCGCGATCACCGGCTTGCCGCTGGCCTTGAACGCCGCCACCGCGGCACGGATCTCCTGGGTCTTGGCAAAGCCGCCGAACAGCGGCCCGACGTCGAGAAAGAGGCCCGCCACCCGGGTGTCGTCCGCGGCGCGCCGGATGGCGTCGTCGATCTCCCGGACCGTCAGCGGCCCGACGAAGGGACCACGCTGGGCGAGCTCGCCGATCTCCCCCTGCAAGCGGACGTCGAGGATGGTGCCGGAGCCCACCGTTGGGGTGGCCCCGACCAGCAGGCGGTTCAGCCCCCACACCAGGAGAGTGAAGCCGAGCAGCAGAAAGAGGAACGTCGTCAGCAGCCAGAGGGCCGTTCGTCGCGATGCCATGCGGCCATGCTACCGCCGCCCCGGGGGCCCTTCAATGCGGGACCCACCCGCCACCGTTTTCATCTCCGCCCGTCGCTCGCGCAACCCTGACCCGTTGACAAGGTCGGGCCACTAGCAGGCCGTGGTGGAAGTGTGATGGGTCTGGTTGCGGCGGGAAGCTGCTAACGATGCTCCCAGGCGGTGACCGTGATCTGGTAGATGCGCGGCGTGGACGGCGGGAGGTTGGCGAGGTCGAGAAAATCGGTGTCGAAGCTCCAGTTGCGGGTGGCCGCCGCGTAGACGCCGCTCTTGCCGAACGTGCCGTTGGCGTAATGCGACTCGCAGAGGGCCGCCAGGCTGCCCAGGAGCGTCAACTGGACGCCACTCCAGCTCTCGATCAGGCGCGGCAGGTTCTCCAACCCCCCGTTGTAGAGCTCGCCCATGTCGACGTTTCCGGTCATGATCGCGGCGTTGATCGTCGTGGTGCTGGCGGTACGACTGCCGAGGGCCAGCAAGCTGTAGTCCAGATCGCTGTCGAAATCGCCGTCGCCGTCGACATCGCCCCAGTCGTTGCTCAGGATGGTCACCGCGTCGGCGAGGACCGCCGCGGGTTGCTTGGCGATCGTGTTGAAATCGCCGTGCAGGTACACCGGGTTCTCGCTCACCACGCTGAGCGCCGCGTCGAGCTGCTGGCCGTTGGTCGCCTTGAAGGCGAACTCGCTGTCGCTGCCATCCCACGGGGTGGCATAGGTCGACCACTCGGGCGGCCCGACGCCGGGGCTGCCCCCGGGCCACGTAGGCATGTCGCTGTCGGGCTGGAAGGCCCCCATGTAGACGATCCCGTTGGCGGGGTAGCCGGAGCTCCGCTCCAGCTTGTCGACGTCGACCTGGGTGGTCAGCATGTACTTCAGCTCGCGCGGGTCGTACAGGACGGTGTAGCTGACCGCGTCCTCACCGCTTACCGGGTCGACCAGCGACACCAGGTTGCCTCCGGCGTCGTAGCCGCGGCCGTTGACGATCCGTAGGCCGGCGTCGTACCAGATCTTCGCCGCCTGGTCGGCGCTGCTGTCTGCCGCCCGCCCCGCCTGGATGATCAGTCGCGGATCCGAGGGGTCTTCGATGACGAGGTCGACCCGGTTGCCGCCGATCGAGCCCGAGCGGACCCGGCCGTCCCAGCGGCTAATGGCGTCGGAGCTCCAGGTGGCGGCGGTGGAATCGAGGCCGTCCATGTTCTGGTAGGTACCCGCGCTGTCCTGGATTCGCACGGTGCCGCCGGCGGTCAAGCCGGCTTCGCGGCTGTTGTAGATGTCGCCGGCGGCGATCAGGGTGGAGGCGAACGAGACCTGGCTGGTGGGATCGACGTAGATGTCGGCGTTGCTGTGCACGCGGCCGCTGATCGTCATGTCCGGCCCGGGGTGGATGTCGAGGTCACCCTCGTAGAGGACGCCGAACTGATAGATGGGGATCGACGCGAACTCGCCTTGGATCTCGACCGTTGCCTCGCTCACGGGCGGCCCCGGGGACGCAGCGGTGACCACGATGCGGAACGGCTGGATCTCGGCCGACAAGCCCACGTACAGGCCGCTGGCGAGGGTGGTGTCGAGCCGGCTGCCGTCGGCATAGGCGGTGAACTCGTTGAGGGTGACATTGGTGAACACCGGCGCCTGGATCGTTGCCAGCTCCGCGTCGGTCGGAAAGCGGCCCAGGTTGCGGGACATCTCGATGAGGTCGCGGAGCAGGACCTGCGAGGCGCCGTCGGCGGGCAGGAACGCTCGCTCGCTGGCGATGATGTTGGCGGTGATCGCGATCTCTGTGGTGGCAACCTGGGCGACGACCATCGACATCAGGCCGATGGCGAAAAGGGCCAGCAGGATCATCAGCAACACGGTGCCGCGCTCGCCGGGCGCACCGCGGGCGCAGGGGTCCCCGGCCGTCCGATTGTCCCCAGCACAACGCCATCGTGTGCGCACAGGTGCCCTCCGACGTGGCGAGAGTAGTCAGCCATGGTAACCCGAAGCAACACCTCATCGGCACCGGCGGGAGCCGCTCCGTGTCCCCCGCACCGCGACCTGCGCAGGAAACCCCCGCCAGCGGCCGGCCGCGGGGCTGTCGCCCGAGAAAGGCCGCGGAGCAGTCCGTGATCAAGGAATCTCAACCGATTTCAGTAGCGGACCTCGAAGCCGGTGCCGCCGCTGGGCGAGCAGGGCCGCTCCCGCACGGCGTCGACGCGGGCCGCCGGCGGCCCCTCGGCGCAGAACGCCTTGAGCGCTCGGCACGCCTCCTCGCTGCCTTCGGCGCAAAGCTCGACGCTGCCGTCGGCGCAGTTGCGGACCCATCCGGCGAGCCCGAGCTCGGCGGCGCGCCGCTGCACGCTGGCGCGGAAGAAAACACCCTGAACACGCCCCTCGATCCGCAGCTTGATACACGTCGGCTGGCTCGCGTCCATGGCTCAGGACGACAGCAGCAGCGACCGCGGCGTGATCCGCATCGACAGGCCGACGGTACGCTTCTCGGTCGTGTTCAGCCGCACGTCTTCCGTCTCCACGACGATACCCAGCTCGATGACCCGGATGCGGAGCTGGTCGGCGAGCGTCACCGGGGAAAACGTCTGCGGCGGGTTCGAATTGTCGTAGTAGGTGATCGCCAGCGAGCGGACGTTGATCGCCACCGGCTGGGCATCCGCGTCGTCTTCCTGGCGCTGCAGCGAGAAGGTGTCGTTGACGGCCTGCAGGTAATAGCTCGTCGTCCGGACCCGCTTCACGGCGGCCCCCTCGTTGACCCGGTAGGTCTTCGATAGGGTCGACGAGTGATGGAGCTGTCCGGTCTGGACGGAGGTCAGCGTCACGATGTCGTACGAGGCGGTGCCGTCGTAGATCACCACCACCATCGCGGCCTCGAAGCCGGTCTCGTCGTCGACCGGGATGTAACCGGTGGTGCTGCCCATGTCGGCATCGAGCCGCGCCGTGAGGTTGCCGGTGTTGTAGCGGATGTCGATGCCGCCGTCGTCGCGCGGCTCGATGACGGTCAACGGCGCCAGTAGCCCCAGCAAGCCGATTCCCGCCTGCTGGATGTCCCGTTGCATCTGCTCGAGAGCCAGGCGCGCGGTCATCTGGGCGTCGATGAGCTGCTGCTGATCGCGGTGTACGTCCCGCAAGCTTTCGAAGATGAGCAGCATGCCGCCGACGACGAGCACCACCATGAGGCTGGCGACGAGCAGCTCGAGCAAGCTGAAGCCGGCTTCGTCTTCGGGGCGAACGGGCATGGGGGGGGTCCGGTTTTCCGGACCCCCGAAGGGCGGCGGCCCGGACAGGTAGGCCTCAGCCGGCACTTTCAATCGCCCTTCCGCTGCCAGCGTTGGTCATCGCAATACGGCCTCGAGCATGATGACATCATAAAGGAGCGCCCGGTCGGCCCGAAGCGCCGGGCGGTCGTCGCGGCTTGGCTTGCGCCGGTGCAGCCGTTATCTTTGCCGCGGATCAGGAGGAATTGCCATCGCTGCCACAGGCAGGCTCGTGCAGTCGTGCCGCGCCGCGCAGCTGCTCACCTTTTCGCGCGGCCTGGCGCTGCTCTGGACGGCCTCGATACCGCTGTCGATTGCTGTGGCCGAGGCCGCGATGTGGCTTGCTGCGGCGACCTGGGGCGCGGCCTGGCTGATCGGCGAGCTCGGCGCCGGCGAGCTCGACGGCGAGCCGCGGGCCCGCGGGCCCGCCGGCGACGCCCTCGGGCTGATCGGGGCCCCGATCATCGCCTTTTTCGCCATTTCCCTGCTTTCCGCCCTGCTATCGCGGAACCCGATCGAGAGCCTTCTCGAGCTCAAGGAGGTCTTTCTTTTCGCCGCGCCGCTGGTCACCTGGGCCTGCTTCCGCGACGCCTCCTGGCGCGACCTCAGCCGTGCCGCCCTGGCCGCCGGCCTGCTCCTCGCCCTGGCCGTCGGGATCTTCCAGATGCTCACCAGCGGCGCCCCACCCGATGGCCAGCCGCTGCGGCCCAGCGGCACGTTGGGCCACTACATGACCTACTCCGGGGTGCTGCTTGTCGCCGTGCCGTTGCTGCTGACCATCCGCGGCGGCTCCCGCACGCTGGCTTCGCACATGCTCGCGGTGGTCGCCGTGGGGATGATCGGGGCATCGATGACCCGCAGCGCCTGGATCGGCTGTGCCGTCTCTCTGCTGGTCTTCTTCGCCAGCGCCGCGATCGGCGCCCGCCGGGCTCCGGTGACGCGCCCGCGACTCCGCCCCGCGCTGTACGGCATGTCCCTGGCGATCGGGGTCATCGTCGCCATCGTGCTGCTGGCGGCGGTCGCCGGCCCCGACGCGCTCTATGCCCGTGCCGCCAGTATCTTCTCGCTCGAGGAGCCCACCAACCTGGATCGGCTGGCGATGGCGGCGGTTGGCCTGAAGATGATCGCCGCCTATCCGCTGCAGGGCATCGGCCCCGGCTTGATGGAGGGGGTCTACCAGGCCTGGGCCGTCGATTGGGCCGTACGATCGACCAACCCGCACCTGCACAACAACGTCCTGCAGATCGCCGCCGAGCGCGGCCTCCCGGCCCTCGCCGCGTGGCTGTGGATGATGGGCGCCTTCCTGGTCGTCGCCTGGCGCGTCCTGCGCGCCGCCGGGCCCCACCAAGAGGCGGGCATCGAGGCTCGCGCCGCGCTCGCCGCCCTTTGCGGCTTCCTGGCCATGGGCATGTTCGAGTACAACTTCAGCGACTCGGAGGTGCTGATGGCGCTGCTGTACGTCGTCTCGCTGCCGCTGGCGGCCAGCGCCGGCATGGGCGGCGATCCACGGGCGGCGCCCTAGCCTAGCCTAGCCCTCCAGGCCCAGCTCGCCGGCGATACCTCGCAGCGCCGTCAACACGTGCTCGATGTGCTCCCGCATGGGCATCTCGATCTCGGCGGCGCCGGCCTGCAGGTGGTCGCGGTCGATGGCCCGGCAAAAGGCCTTGTCCTTGAGCTTCTTGGTGATCGACTTGACCGGCAGCTCGACGAGGCTCTTGCCAGGGCGGATCAGCGCGCAGGCGACGATGAAGCCCGACAGCTCGTCGACGGCGTACAGCGCCCGGGCCATCGGGGTGCGGCGCGGCACGCCGGTGTGGTCGGAGTGGCCGAGGACGGCGTCGACCAGCTCCGCCGGGTAGTCGTTCCGGCGGAGGATCTCGGCGCCCACGAATGGATGCTCCTCGAGGCTCGGATGCTCCTCGTAGTCGAAATCGTGGAGCAGCCCGGTGATTCCCCAGAGCTCCTCGTCGCCACCGAAATGCCGCGCGTAGTGGCGCATCCCGGCCTCGACGCAGAGGGCGTGCTTGATCAGGTTGGGGTTGTTGGTGTGGGCGCGGAGCAGGGCGTAGGCCTGCTCGCGCGTCGGCGTCATCGGCGCCCTAGCCTGCTATTGCTGGATCGGGGCACCGAGGCCCAGCAGGCTGCCGGCGGGGTTCTCCAGATTGATGACGGTGCCGCCATCCGGGGAGAGGATCGATTCCCCCTCGATGATGGCCTGCACGTTGCCCTCCGTCTCCAGGGTGCGCAGGTCGGCCGGCTGCACCGTGCGCAGCACGCCGCGAACCACGACGCAACGGCCCTGCAGGCGATCGAGTGCCCAACGCCACTCCGACAGCAGCCGCTGGTTGTAGTAAACCCGGGCGCGCCGCCCTTCCGCGTCTTCGACGACGAAGTAGGGGTCGAGCATGGCCTGCGTGCGGCTCACCAGGCGCACCCCGTAGACGTCGGCGAGGTTTCCCGCCAGGCGGCCGGCCGTCTGCAGATACGCGGTGTCGTCGGCGAGCGCCTCGAGGGTGAGCGGCTCTCCGGGAGGCTGCACGCCGTCCGCCAGCCGCAGCTCGCCGGTCTCGACGTAGGGCACCCGGATCGTGTTGCCGTTGGCGTGGATCTTCAACTGATCGAGCAGGTCGAGCTCGTCCTTGTTGAAGCGCTCCTCCTGGTCGGATTCGAGGGTCGGCTCGAGCGGCACCAACCCGAGGCCGGTGTTCGCGACACCGAATGCCTGGATGGAGACCTGCTGCCCCTTGCTCAGCGACAGAAGGTCCATGTTGTCGCCGGCGATCATGATGTCGGTCGGCGGCACCGGTTGCTCGTCGCCAAGCATCGGCGGCGCCTCACAGGCGTCGTTCGCCGCCGCGTCGATGGTGCTCGGATCGGTCGTCAAGGTGATGGAGTCCGTATCGATGTGCTTGACCGTCAACCCTTCGATGACGACCTCGATGCTCGACGGCGGCGCTCCAAGAGAACGCAGCATGAACGGCCGTGGATGGCTCGGGTTCGCCAGGTACTCCTGAAGCGTCATCACCTGCGGGTCCTGCTTCAAGTAAAAGTCCTGCCAGTACGGAATCGCGATCACGTAGTACGCGAAGGCCGCTGCCAGCAGCAACAGAAGCCAGTTCAGCGGATCCTTGACGGTGTCCTTGAGCGCCATCTGAAGTTCCTCGTCGAATTCGAGCCAGAATGCCCCCCAACAAGCGGGCCGATTATAGCTACATCAAACTCGGGCTGTCGAGCGACCGACACCCGGGCCGGGAGCCGCAGCTCCCCGCGCCGTCGCCGCCTGCCGCCCCACGCGGCCCCAATTACCGGGCGCCCCCTCTCAATCGTCGATCTCGGGAGATTCGTGGATCGTCGAAAAATCGAGCACCTCGTAGGTCCTGGGGCCCCGAGGCGTCACGACCTCGACCTCGTCGCCGGCGACGCGGCCGACCAGCGCCTTGCCGATCGGCGACGACATCGAGATCTTCCCGTTGGCCGGATCGGACTCGTCCGGGCTCACCAGCCGGTAGCTGATCTCCTTGCCGTTGTCCGCGTCGAGCAGCCGCACCAGCGACCAGAAGCCGATGGAATCCGTCGGGATCATTCGCTCGCTGATCGCCGCCAGCGATTGCTTCTTGGCGTACAGACGCGCCAGCTTGGCCTGCACGAGCTCCTTGCGCTGCTTGGCGGCGTCGTACTCGGCGTTCTCGCTCAGGTCGCCGTGCGCCGCCGCCTCGGCGAGCTGTCGGGGCAGCTCGACCTTGAGCTCCCGCTCGAGCGGCCGGACCTCGAGCTGGAGCTTCTTGAGCAGCCTCTCGCGAATTCCCATCGCTGGAGTGTAGCCGCCATGCGGCGACCTGCCAATTCGCCGCTCAGGGCGCGTCCGGTGCATTGAGCCAAGCTCGCCGCGGCCCGACGTTGGCCTGCACCTCTCATCCCCCGCCGGCACCTCTCATCCCCCCGCCGGCACCTCTCATCCCCCGCCGCCGCGGGGCGACGAACGGCGATCGGAGGTGGCGGGCTCGGCGGTGGGTCGCCAGCGCTTTCGTAGCCGCTGCAGACCGGCTCGCGCGGCGTGCAGCTCGGGGTCCAGGTGGATGGCCTGGCGGTAGGCGGTCTCGGCATCGGCGGTCCGCTCCTGGTACTCGAGCGCCAGGCCGAGGTTGTACCAGGCTGAGGCGTCGCGCCGGCGCCCCTGCAGGACCAGCTGGAAGTCAGCTTCGGCGGCGCGGTAGTCCTGGAGCAGCAGCGCGGCGCTGCCGCGCGTGGCGCGGGCGTCGAGGTCCCCGGGGTTGGCGGCGAGCAACTCGTCGAGCAGCGCTACGGCCTCGGCCGGGCGGCCGGCGCCGTTGAGCGTCTTGGCGAGGTTGTAGCGGGCGTAGTCGTAATCGGGCTGCAGCTCCAACGCCTTGCGGAAGCCGGCTTCGGCGGCCTCGAGGTCGCCGCTCTGGAACCCCTCGATCCCGACGTTGGTCCAGTGCTCGGCGTGCTCGGGCCCCGGCGGCCCGATCGTGTATGTCTCGGGCGACGCGGAGACCCGCGGGTCCGGGCGAGGCTCGTATGCGTCAGGCGCCGCATCGAAATAGAAGGCCACCGGCTTGCCCAGTGAGCCGCGGTCGCCGGGGGCGGTGGCGAACACCTCAGTAAGGTAGATCGCGTAGTCGCCACGGCGCGCCACGCCGATGCCGACGTGGGTGAACTCCGGATCGAGGCGGTTTCGCCGGTGGCCGGCGCTGGCCATGAGCGCCCCGTGCAGCCGCCCGATGCTGCGGTTGCGGGCAACGTTCTCGGCGAGACGCGGAAGCGTCGGGAAGGCGATCCGCAGCCGCCGCTCCGATGACAGGCCGAACTCGTAGGAATGATGGCTGACGCGGCCCAGCGTCGCCTGCTCCCGGCTGTGATGACGGGCCAGGATCTCCAGAGTCGGGTCGCGCTCGAGCGCCGGGAGGCCGGCTTCGTCGCGGGCTCGGTTCAGCAGCTCGAGGGCACGGCGGGCCAGCTCCTCGAGCTCCTCGGGCTGCTGCGCCACCGGCACCGGTGACTGGGCCTGGGCCTGCCCCTGGACCGCGGCTGCCGATCCCTGGGCCGGCTCCTGGACCGCGGCTGCCGATCCCTGGGCCGGCCCCTGGCCTGCGGCTTTTGGCGCCTGGGCAGGCTCCTGCCCCGCCGGTGCCGGCACCACCGCGCCGAGCAGCAGCAGGACCGCCGGCAGCGCCCAGGGCGCCCTGCCCGGCCCTCTCGATGAGCGTCTCATGAGAACAGGATCGCCATCATCCCGCAGGCGAGGTTGAACTGCATCGCCACGCCGGCGAGCCGGTGCCAGCGCCGAAAATCCTCTCCCGGCGGCCGGCCGCCGGCCGACTCGCGCATACGGCGTAACCGCGGCGCGATGACGGTCATCGACAGCAGCGCCGAGACGCTCATCAGGGCGATGCAGGTGTACTGGATCGCGTACCACGGCGACCAGCGCCCGTACCACTGGGCCATCAGGACGCTGGTGACCAGCAGCACCGGGATGGCCGCCGCGATCAACAGGTCGAAGCGCAGCAAGGCGGCGCCGACGATGCGCCCGGCGGTCGACCGGTCGGGCGCCTCGGCGAAGGCGGCGGGGGCCAGCAGCGCAGCGATCGCGACGCTACCGCCTACCCACAGCGCCAGCGCCATCGTGTGGAAGAAGTGCAGGATGAGAAAGGTCCAGTTGGGCACCACGGCCTCCTAGCGTCTCTCGTCGGGGCGCACTCCATAGTACCCGGGCCGGCTCTGCACTCGCCCCGCGGCGCCCACCAGCTCGACCTGGACCGGGCGCCAGCGGCCGTCCCATTGTTGATTGCTCGGGTAGTACGACACCGAGTACTGGCTCTCGAGCTCGGCGGCGATCTCCGCGTAGATTCCCTCGAGCTCGTCGAGCCGCAGGGGAAAGTACGCCGATCCGCCGGTGACCTCGGCGAGCGAGCGGAGGTTCTCGACGCCG
>Ga0214471_10002385_pt1 | contig 14774 bp, 9 predicted proteins | sample RVTome_5_FD_207665 | JGI IMG/M metagenome (GOLD analysis project Ga0214471, IMG submission 207665) | Soil microbial communities from uranium-contaminated site in the Upper Colorado River Basin, Wyoming, United States - RVT142D155 | ecosystem: Environmental > Terrestrial > Soil > Contaminated >... | reverse complement strand
CGACAATCCTCACACTGGTACTGAACATTGCGATCATTTTCGTGCTCACTATTGCTGTGATAGAGATCGTTATTCAGATCCGGAATTACATGTAAGTTTTAATTTCGCAGGATTGCAGTAAAATTGGTTTAGTGGGTATCATTTCAGGTGGAGATAAAAAAAATGAACACACGCGGTTTCTTACTGGCAATACTTTTGATCATTGCGGTTACGGGACTAACCGGATGTCCGGCTGCTGTCGATGAAGAGATCAAGGAAAATGTCGACATGCACCTGAGCGACCTGTCCATTCCGGTAGATAACGCTCTCCAGATAAGTGTAGAACAGGCGATAAAGAGCGACTTCGATCTTCAATGGTACGCGGAGAGGCACCCGGAAGACTTCAAGGTGGAAGTGTCCCACGCGGTTGCGGTGGTTTATATGAGGGTACGTACCGAGGAAGAACGGGACAGGGCACTCGAACTCGCACGCGGGGTCGAAAGAGTTACAGAAGTGATCGACGAGATAAAAGTCGACCCTGCAATTGACGAACCTCCCTTCGACATCTAAATCATTTAATATAATTCATGAAGCAATAACGTCCCTCAACGGGACGTATTTTGATGCCATTCACAGAACAAAAAACCCACTTTTGAAAAGTGGGTAATAATTCACTTATGTCTGCTAAATCGTATTTTCAGTACAGCCTGAATGTATCCGCACCGAGAACCTGTTCGATACTGGCGTTGACATCTTCGAGATGCGCTATGGTCATTGAATCCATCCCGACCACAGCATCACCGGATAATATTGACTGTATCCGTCCCTGGATGTAAACCAGGTCCGCTCTGGCTAGCGCGACAGCGTCGGGTGGAGTTCCTCCGACCGACGCAAGGTACATGTACGAGATGAAACTTAAATGCGCTCGCTGCAGATTCCGCCTGAAACCGTCGATATTCTCTCCCGATTCAAGTTCCTTCCAGGCAGATCCGCGAACAGTTTCGAACAATTCTGGAAGTGTGAATACATCCTCACCTTCATCCATCCTCATTTCGTTGTTCTGAATCCTCTGGAGCACTACAGGATCATAGATCCATACAAATGGAAGAGCCTGCGCCATGAGCACATACGACGACAGGTCAAAATCCCTCTGTCCCATCAGTGTGGTCCAGCCGGAGAAAGTAATTCGCCGGTCCGCCATCAGGTAATTAAGAATTTCATCGTCGTAATCGAAATTATCTGAATTCCAGATGTGTGTGTCGAGAAACCATAGCGCCCTGCGCTGTTCTTCTGCGCTGACCGGTACCATTGAGATATGTGCCGAATAGTCGACCTCGGTACCGTAATCGTCCTCTCCAGCTTCATCGCCGATATGGTCGCGGTAAGCGCGGACGCCGCCAATCAGCCTGGAGACATTGTTCGCTGCCATAATGTAATCGTAAAATCCATTAAGGAATGCAATGCGAATTTCGTTCGGGCGCGCGCCATCGGTTCCGAAATGCGGGATCGCGTTTTCAATCAGTTCATTTGAAACCTGGAGGCGTGAATCATAGAAATCGACCAGGCTATGTCCCAGTGTCCATGTAATTGTGTCAGGGTCCATGGCGAAGGTCCATCCTGCTCCATCTTCATCGGTTCCATACCTGTGTCCACGGTGCGGCGACCTGCTGGCGATCTCATCAAGCGCGTCTAGCTCATCATTCGGAGTCTCGGCACCGGTGTACGAATATCCGTATTCAATTGCCCAGTAGTCGTAGTCGCCAAGCGAGGTCTGCCAGTAATCTCCCTGGAGCGCGCCTTCCGGAGCGACATTTGCGGTATCGTAATCCATGACAGATCCTGACATGCCATGATCGTCAGTCCATCTGCTGTTATTCAATTTCCAGAATGGTGTCGCTGTGGAAGCGCTGAAATTATGTCGAAGCCCGATTACGTGGCCGATTTCATGCGCCACGAGTCCTACAACATACTGGTGGACAAATTCCTGCTCCTCAGGACCTCCCGGTTCCATTCCACGCTCCTGTAATACCGCAGATGCTCTTGCGGCTTCCATCGCGCTCATTTCAGCGTAATGGCATTCATATTTTTCTCCCCCGGCAGGACCCGGAAGGAACCTGTTATCTTCGCCGTACTCCCGGTTCAAATATTCATCCACAGTTTCAGGATCGATCTGCCTCATCAGGATGTCCGGCCATCCGGGAGGGAAATTCCCGGCAGAGCCCATCAGGAGAGGATCGACCTCAAAATCAAAATTCCTGAAAGCAGACCGCATCATATCGGCGGAAATTCCGACATCAGCATCGAAAACCTCACCGGTTCGCGGGTCGGAATTGGACGGGCCAATCGCGTAATTGGAATTTGGTGAGAAAAACCACCTGACCGTGTTATACCTGGTATCGGCTGGATCCCAATCGGCGTCGTCGGGTTGCTGCTTCACAACTATTGCGTCCCTGTATCCTATTCTTTCGAACGCGTCGTTCCATAAAAGGATGCCGTCCCTGATGGAATCCCTGTATTCTTCAGGCACCGTGTTTTCGATCCAGAACACGATAGGCTCAACCGGCTCGCTCATTTCAGCGTCCGGATCAGCTTTTTCAAGCCTGAACCTGTTAATGTATCTGACATACCGCGTTTCACTCTGTTCGGTATCCGAGGCGTACCGGATATTCATATCTTCAAAAAATCCAACACGTTCATCGGACATCCTCGGCACATACCCTTCCGGCGGAGGCATGTGGATGGAAAAATGAAACATGATATCGTCGAACGTCATCATGTCGAGCGATATCCCGATCCTTGCGTCCACTTCGTCATTCTCGGGAAAACCTTTAATATTTCCAATTACAGCTGACTCATAATCGATTGGCAATCCCCATAATTCCATTCCCGTCACGGCGAGAAGCATCGTCGGAAAATCGAATACAACCGTTCCGTCTTCATTTTCGGCTTCGATATACGACCGCCCCATTATTAAATTACCGGCGTTGTTATCGATCAGGGTTGCGACCGGCTCCCCCTCGGCTGTTGTGTAGCTGAAATTCGGGCGGATAAATTCTATCGCGCCGGCGTTTCGCTGCATGATTACCGGCGACGCACCCCACATCATCGGAGCGGAAAAATTCGGATCGTCGTTTCCACGCGTGAGGCTTGTGGAAATAAAATACATCGTACCCAGCTGCTCCGGTTTGATTTTTATTAACGCTCTTCCTGACACGGGATCCGTGTAGTAAGTGAACATCCCCTCGTGCATCTCGTACTCGACTACATAATCCGCGATAGAATCGTAAGGCTCTTCTGGCGCGACTTCTTCGGACGGCATATCGGCGGGCATTTCCTCCGACATTTCGTCCTGCGCGAAGACGCCTGACCACGGCGCCATTATTAAAACCAGTATAATTGTTAAAAATCTGAGAGTTTTGATCATGATATCTCCATCCCCTACATGCTGGTTTCCCGTGAAGGATTACTTTTAATGAAAAAGGGCTGATAAACTGAATTTTTTAAACAGGCTGAGATTTTAACCGATTAGAAGGAAATTTGTCGAATTTAATACGAGGAAAATTTGCTGCAATGTTGGTTTTCGTATAAGTTCCAGCAATTTTTAATGACTAAAATATAGAACCGGGTTCTTGCGAACCCGGCTTCACTACACTTTATATTGCGATGGACAGTAGTGGCCAAAAGGAACTTATTCAGAATACGCTTGTTGGCGAAATCCTGTTTACGTCCCCTGTTGCCAGGGACGAAAGTAAAGTGGTTTCCTTACTACCCACATCACTTTCTGACTTAATTCTACTTCATTAAATTTTAATTCACAAGTGTTATATCGTCTTTTTTAGATAAAAATTAAGTCTTCTTTAATTTCATTAATTAATAAAAAATCCGCCCCTTAAAGGCGGATAGCTTACTTTCAAAATCATGTACACTGTTACCCTTTCTCCGACAAGCTTCGGGTACCGTCGTCGCCAGCCTGCTTCACACCCGCCTCGTCTTTCTTCGCCTCGCCATTACCGCTCGCTGCCGCGATACGCCGGGCAGCCGCTTTTCTTCTCTCCTCGTGCTTCGCCCTTTCCTCTTCAGACAACGGCTTCAAGATGGTGTGAATAGCATCCTTTCCATATTTGAAACTGACCTGCGACCGCCGGTTTATTTCCTCTAATCCATCAAAGGTAAGCCGTCCGTTCTCATCCATATTCTGATCCAGAACATGGCAGAAAACCTCAACCAGGTCCGGATCGAACTGCGTACCTGAATTCTTTCTAAGTTCCTGCTTTGCTATTTCCGCCGGCAAGCCTTTTCTGTATGGCCTGTCAGAGGTCATCGCGTCGAATGCATCAGCGATCGCCATGATTCTCCCAAGAAGCGGGATCTTATCTCCCGGGACGCCCATGTAACCGCGGCCGTCCATTCGTTCGTGGTGCATGGTAAGTCCATCGTATGCCGGACCTAGGAACTTGATCGGTTTAAGTATTTCAGCCGATTTTCTAAGGTGGTCTTTCATTTCCTGGAATTCATGCTCATCCAGACGGCCGGGTTTTCCCAGGATCAGTTCACTGACACCTATCTTCCCGATGTCATGAAGTATTCCGGCACGTTCCACGTACTCAAGTGTTTTTTCATCGAATCCAAGCGCGCGTCCGATCGCCACACAGTAAAGTGCTACACGTTCGCTGTGTCCGATCGTATATTTATCTTTCGCGTCGATAGCGCCTGAAAGCGCACGAATGGTCTCGTTATAACCCTGTCCCATCTCCTCGTAGAGATGCCTGTTTTCCAGGTTCGCGGCGGCTGTGTGAACGATAACCTCAAGGACCCTCAGCCGGCTGACATCCACTTCCTCGCCATTTTTCAGATAGATATCCACATAGCCGACAATTCCCCTCGGGCTCTTAAGCGGAATTGAAAACAGGGTGCCGTTATCCAGTTCCTCATCGTCGAATATATGCACGGAGACCGGGTTGTCGAATTCCGACAGGAGCGGACGTTTGTAAATTTCATCGAGATCCTTGAATCTCTCCGCGATTATTCCCTTGTCGAGGCCGCGGTTGAAGAAATCCTTGATGAAATCGCTGCCCTGGTGAAATTCGATAAATAAATTTTCCGGATCGACAAAAATGACCCCGAATTCGCTCTCGGGATAAATCGACCGGATCTGCCGTCCCATCAGGTCAAGGACATCCTCAGTGGTTTCAGCGTTCAGGATTTCCTCGCTAGCCTCGTGGATGGTTGTCAATTCATCGATCTGTCGTTTAGCGGTGTTATACAGTCTTGCGTTCTCAAGTGCGATACCCGCCTGACCGGCAACCACTTCAAGCAGATCGAGGTCGTCTTTTGTAAATTCTTCGTGGCTGGATTTATTGTTTACGTTCAGTACGCCAAGAACCTGGCTGTCGCGTCCTTTTATCGGCACGCATATCAGGGAATTGGTGTCGTACTTCTGTCCCTTTTTCTTCTCTGTTTTCTGCCCGAACCTGGGGTCGTTCTCGATGTCGCGAATGAAAAGGCTCTCGCCGCTCTGCGCTACTGTGCCCGAAATTCCCTGCCCGACCTTTACACGGGCGATTTTCATGACTTCTTCCGGAAGGCCAAGTGCCGCCCTGATCCTGAGAACATCGCTGCCCGAGTCCCTGACCATCAGCGACGCTTTCTCAGCGCCGAAAATTCCGGCTGCTTCTTCTACAACAAGTGAAAATAATTGATCGAGGTCCAATACCGAACTAATGCCCTGCGTAACCTTGAGAAGTGTGCGCAGATTCTTAACCTTCCTCGTGACCTGTGTGGTCAGGCTGGTTAAAAGTTCATTGTCCAGTGAATCGCCTGAAAAGTCCATGAAACTAATTCCTTACTATAATATGACCTTCTGTAACCTTAGAGGCGAATTTAATCCGCCTTCATAAGATTGCAATACTCCCTTATTCTGCAGTTCTAATTAAATAAAACACATAACCCGAGGCAGGCTATACCTGTCCTCGCATTAAATCAGGACGATAACCTGAAATGTTAACACTCATGTAATATCCAGTCAAATAAATCAAATCGCACCCGACTTGCATCGCTCTCAATCGCCCCATCTGGTTCAGATCTGGAATATTACAGGGAAATGGGAAATTCCCCCGGGAGTACCTGAATCCGTTCTACGGCTACGTCCTCTCCTAGTAATAATTACCATCTAATTACAATTTTCTCAAGTATAATTGCCCGGACAAGGCGATTTTTAAGCATTTGTTCGATATACTTTAGAATGGATTTATATGCTCCGGGTATATTCTGAAAAAATATCGGGGTATAATTTCCTGCCTGCGGCTGAACAGCCTATCAAAATACAGTGGTGAAAGATCATGACACAGTCGGCCCGCGTCGAAGAAATGACGCAAGGACCTGAAAATCCATTTGACCTCGATGAAGCCCTCACTAAAGGATTCCAGAACGACTGCACCGACCTCCATATCCGTGCAAACGACTATCCGATCTTCAGGCTTCACGGAAAATTGATCAGGGATAAAACTTATCCGATTTTTACTCCCGACGAGACCAAGAAACTCTCCCTGAGCCTGATCAACGACTACCAGAAAAATAACCTCGAGGAAAATGGAGACTGCGACCTTGCCTACGAAATCACCGGATTATCGCGATTCAGGGTCAATATATTTTACGAACGCGACAAGCTCGCCTTAGCATTGAGGACAATCCCGCAGCGAATTCCGAAGATCGAAGACCTTGGAATTCCCGAGACCGTCTGTAAGGAAATGTCGCTCAAACCACGTGGCCTCGTGCTTGTAACGGGACCTACCGGCTCAGGTAAATCCACATCCCTGGCCTCAATGATCAATTACATCAATGAAAATCGTCCCTGCAACATCATCACTGTAGAGGACCCTATCGAGTACAGGCACGTAAGTAAAACAGCCATGATCTCCCAGCGCGAAGTCGGCGCGGATACAATAAGCTTCTCAAGGGCGCTGAGGTCTGCCTTGAGGCAGGACCCCGACGTCATCCTCCTCGGCGAGATGCGCGACCTCGAAACCATCTCCACCGCTCTAACCGCGGCGGAAACGGGCCACCTCGTGTTCGGTACTTTGCATACCAACTCCGCGGTATCATCGGTCGACCGTATTGTCGACGCATTCCCGGCTCACCAGCAGGCGCAGATACGTCTGCAGCTTTCCATGACGCTGATGGGAATTCTATCCCAGACCCTGCTTCCGAAAACCAGGGAAACGGGCGGCGGACGTGTTGTCGCTGTTGAAACACTTGTGGCAACCCACGGTATCAGGAACATGATCCGCGAGGCGAAATCTCACCAGATCCCGACAGCGCTTGAGTCGGGCGCTAAATGGGGGATGAAAACCCTGGACATGGACCTGAAGCGCCTGGTGCTTGAGGGCAAGATTACGATGGAGACCGCAATCGGTATCTGCCATAACCCCGAAGAATTCCGCGCAAGCCTCAAGGGCTGAGAAAAAACAATCTACCATTCAAGATCTACGGGGAATTTGGAGAGGAATACGTCCAATTTTTCGTTATTGGAGTAGAAATCTTTTGCCTCGGAGCACTGGCTTGGAGCGCTGGCTTGGAGCGCTGGCATCTTGCCGGCAGCCCCCCTACGTAACGCTTGCTTGGAGCGCTGGCTTGGAGCGCTGGCATCTTGCCGGCAGCCCCCCTACGTAACGCTTGCTTGGAGCGCTGGCTTGGAGCGCTGGCATCTTGCCGGCATTTCATATTCTACCCGGGTGCAAATTGCGTAACTGGAGTTTCGCGCTTCCAGTCAGGATGCGTGATGGGAATCCCGCGCTCCGGCGTTTAGGAATGCGTATGAGGAGTTTCGCGGTTCCAGTCAGGATGCGTGATGGTCCGCAGCGGCGGACGCGCTCCGGCGTTTTTTAGGTAGGCGTACGATGAATAAGAAAATTAACGACCCGCCGGAAGCGAGTCGTTAGGAGGAGGATGAGGGTGGGAGTATTACGTGCTTCTTTAAGCTATATCTTCGTCAATAAAATGAGTACGTTATGCCCAGTGTGAACATATCCTGGTCTCCGCCGAGCCAGTCGTACCTTATCGACCCAAACAACTGGTCGCCGACCTCGGCTGCAAGGATCGCGTTCAGTCCGCTCTCATTATCCAGATCGTCGGATGAAAAATACGTGTATCCGGCGCCGATATATACAGCGCCACTGGCCATTGAATATCCGCCTTCCGCGAGCGAATAAAGGTAGTCCGCGGCGAGAGCGTAGAACTGAGTATCGGCCATCGAAATATCGAACTCGAGCATGTACTGCTCTGCCCGATACTGCCCGGCTACATACAGGCCAGAATTATCGATGCCGTCGCCTGCATCCGGCATGCTCCACCATCCGCCGCCAAGGGAGAAGGTTCCCATATCCATCGGATTGCCCCCATACTGCGCGTAGGCGGGCAGTCCGCTGATACCGAACGCGATGATCGCGGCGATGGTGAGCATTGAAAATCTTTTAAACATTTATTTGCCTCTCGTTTCACATGAAGCGTCTGCTTGGATGTCTTAAGTAATATCCATTAATTTTAATTAAGTTTGAATAAATATAAAAGTTTCCCACGGCCGATAAATTAAATGTATCGCCATGGTTAAAAGGGTTCAGAAACATTAAATCCGCATCGATTTTATTAATGCACCCGATTATACCCGGGATTGGTGTCGTATGCCCGCAAAAAAGAACGAAATATCCTTACCTATACCAGAAGAGCTGAGGGACCCAAGACTGCTCCTCAAGCGGACGAAATATGGGGGGTAGTGGTCCTTACCCTTACAATAGTCTATTTCCTCGCGCTCATCGACTACGGGGGAACTGTCGGCGAGAAACTGGTCTGGATACTCCGTCCCTTAGGAGGAAAAGCGGGATCGTGGATGATAGCCGGATTATTGCTGCTGTCCACTTTTCATTTACTTTCAGCGGCGAAATTCTCGATCACCGGACGGCTGGTGCGCCTTTACACAATGTCTATCCCGCTGATACTTGGCGCGTATGAATCATCCATGCACATGCAGTCGTTTTACTGGGATGTCGAGGCGATTAAAACAACGGGATATGTCGGGCTGTGGATCGGGCGTGGCATGCGCCTGCTTGTAGGCGACTCCGCGGTGATCGTATCGGCGGTACTGATAGTCACCCTGGCGTTTGTATTCCTGCAGTTGAATCCGCTGGTACTACTCAAAGCGCTTGGCGAAGTGACTGTCATAGGCCTGAAAAAACTATGGAACACCGACAGAAAAATTGAAAAAACGCAACTTCCTCCCGCGAATCTGGAGTCGGTCCTTTTCAATCATGAAGCAGAAGAAGAAGAATTTCCGGAACCCGAGCCCGAGATTATCGAACCCGAACCTGTCAAAATAAATTCTTATCAGCCTCCTCCGGGAAGCCAGCTCGATCTGGGACTGGACGAGGTCCATGCGCTTCCAAAGCCGATGCATTACAAACTTCCATCGCCTGAGCTTCTCGAACCCGCCGCTCCCCCGGTTGTGGATGACGATTACCGTGAATTCGCGGCCCAGAGAATCGTAAAAACACTCGATACGTTTGGCATCCCCTGCCAGGTCAGCGACGTTATCACCGGTCCAGCCGTGACCAGGGTCGAAGTTGTCCTTGGAGAGGGAATCCGGGTGAATAAGGTCGAGGGGATGGAAAAGGATATAGCGTATATCCTTCCCGCGAAACGCGTACGTGTGGAGGCCCCGATCCCTGGGAAAACAGCCATTGGAATCGAGTTTCCGAACATTCGAACGAATCTCGTAAGAATGAAGGAACTCGTATCACTCCCGGAATGGAAAAAAGCTCGCGCTCCGCTGACGATGGCTGTAGCGAAAAATCTGAACAACCAGCCGGTCCTGGCGAATCTTGGAAAAATGCCGCATCTGCTTGTAGCGGGACAGACCGGCTCGGGTAAATCTGTGTGCCTTCACTCGATAATTATCTCCCTGATATACAGGCTGACTCCTGAACAGTTACGTCTGATTCTGATAGATCCGAAGATGGTTGAGTTCGGATTCTATGAAGGCCTTCCGCACCTGCTGACGCCTGTTGTGAACGATGTCAACGACGCGGTCAACGCGCTGCGATGGTCTGTCCAGGAGATGCGCGACCGGTATAAAAAACTTAAGGTAGCCGGCGCACGAGATATCAGTTCATTCAATCACAAGAAAAATTCGGATGACCGAATGCCGTACATCGTAATCGTGATCGATGAGATGGCTGACCTTATGGCGCAGGAAGGGTTTGAGATCGAAGCCTGTATTACGTCATTGACCCAGCTCGCCCGTGCGGTCGGAATTCACCTGGTTCTTGCCACCCAGCGTCCAAGCGTAAAAATCATCACCGGAAACATCAAGGGAAATATTCCTGCGAGGATCGCCTTGAATGTCGCGTCATATAACGACTCACGTACGATTCTCGACCACAAGGGCGCTGAAACGCTATTGGGCAACGGAGATATGCTGTTCAAACCGGTCGATGAGGATAATCCGACCCGCGCGCAGGGAGTGCTTGTCGAGGATGACGAAATAAGGCGTGTTGTGGAATTCTGGTCGAAACAGGGTAAGGCTGACTACGATGATGAGGTCACTGCCGAGCATGCTCCGACAAAACCCACAAAGGGCTCAGTGGGAGTCGGAGAACCGACTGATATTAATTCAATGGACACAAAAATGGTCCGCGACGCCATTACGGTTTTCATGAACGAAGGGGAAGCCTCCACATCGAACCTGCAATCGAAGCTAGGGCTTGGTTACCCACGGGCACGTCGCCTGATGGATCAGATGGAAGAACTTGGGTTGATCGGCCAGAAAAATGGCTCTAAGCCGAGAGATATCAATTTCTCGGCATGCCGCAAAATGATCATTCAGATAGAGGGTACGTCCGCCGCGGACGATTTCCCGCTGCCAATGGATAACAATGTCGATGAGATACTCAGTGAGGTTTAGAAACGAAACCCATGGATAAACCATGGGTTACAAAGTTATTCGATCGCTATACACGCCGGATACTCAGTTAAAAATACTTCCAGTGAATTTCATACTGCACGTAGTCCGGGACATTCTCGTGTTTCATTGTCATGACGTAGTAACTTATGGGTTTGTCAGCCTCGATCTCGAAACTGAAATCGCTCCCGGGCTGGTAATTGTCTGACGGAAAGTACCGCCCGTTCTCATCGATCAACACAGCCCTAAGCCCCACATAGCTCTCGGACCAGATCCTGATACGTTCTCCCGGATGCAGAAATTCTGTGCGGTACCAGTCACGGTCTTTTTCCGAGACGAGAGTCCCATCGAGGCTCATTTCTGGATGCACGCTTGAAAGCAGAAGGTAATGGTCGGGCGGAAAGTCTTCCTCGTCATAATCGTCGGAAAACCATCCGCCCTCGGTGAGACCCCACAGGATGAAGGCACCGATCAAAATTAAAGGTCCTGTGGGGTCTCCCTTTTTATTGGTACATGATGTTAAGGTCAGGGTTGTAAAAAGCGTCAACACGAGAAACGCACTGAGTATCCTGTTCAGCATGTGTCTACTCCGATCAATGACAATCTTCGGTGCGCTTCAGAATTCAAAGACCCCCGGGAAACAAATAGACAGGCTGGTACGGCGATCAGGAACAGGATGGAGATGGTGATAATGCGCGGATTCTTCATGACCCTGTCCTGCCTTTGTTGAATAGGACAGGGGGTAGAGGGAAAAGGTTGGAAGTACTTTAAATTTAGAGTCAAATAATTTAAGTCTTAAAATTCCATGTATCCTCGAAAGGTTAAATCAGGAGTTTAGTCAGGGGACCATACAATGACTTCACCTGTCATTATTATCGGGATATAAAGCGTATTGCCATCTTGCGAAACCGCGAAATCACCAACCTGCCGGGTTGTTTCGGTAAGACAATAGTATTCAAGATCTAGTGTATCAGTATTTATCTTAATAACTGTCAGACCAGTGCAATCTTCATCATGTAGACCGTTATATGTGATAGCCCAAAGGTAAGGTTGACCGGGTACTTTGTGACAGAATCTAATCCCGATAGGAATTTGGCCTAAAATATTATCTGAATGAGGTGTTGGAAAACTTAGTTCATGAACTAAAGAATTATCAAGTGTATCAAAGACAAGCAGAGACCTCTTTGGTAATCCTTGTGCAGGATCGGGAACAGCCAAGAATCTCATTTGGTCGTCCCATGACGTCATTTGAGCCGCTGGAAACTTCATAAAATCAATTTTGCCTACTCGGGTGATTTCTGTTGCTTGGTATGTTTGCAGATTATAGGAAACCAGAAGGTCACCAAATATCCAATCCGCTTCCGTTGGACCATTAGGAATCATATCTTCATCCTGATGAATTACAAATAATTTATCCGAGTATGGTGAATACCAAACAGATATCGGAATAGGGTAATAGGTTTGTATAACATTAGAGATTGAAAAATTATCGAGATCTATCTCCGTAATTCGACCTGTACCGGTTTGATGCTTTGCATCCATGGGACCTACAGGTTCATATGGGGCTGGCCAAGTTGAACTAACGACCCAAATTTTTGTACCTGCTTGATTTATTGTAAGATTAAATGCCAATCCTTCTAGTTCGATTTGATCAACGGATTCATTCGAAAGATTAATGCGCCTAATTTTATGGTTGTTGCCGCAAACTATCACATATAAGTATGTTTCGTCAGGTGATAAGACCATAAATGTGGGAGCAGGGACAGTTATACGGCGAATCTCTGTCATAGTCTGTGTATTAATCTCCGATATATAATTATCTTTTCCGAAAGAGACCCATAATTTAGATCCAGTCGTGTTCAAAATACTATCAATTGCACCTTCAGTTCCTATCTGATAGTTAGTTCCAGAAGCACGTATATATGTAATAGCGGCCAAAGAGCCTGCAATAATAACTAGCAATAAGGCATACCAGATAATTTTATATTTATTCATCTCACTTTACCTTCTTTATTAATGTCGTGTGATATAGTATTGGCTGCCTGCCCAAAACAATAAAGGATTTACTGTCTTAACTAATTCATATCGATAAGTATCATCAACAGCAACGGTGTATATTTCTGGACCTATCTAGCGCTTTCAGAAAGTGATCGTCCGGAATCAGGCTGTAGATGCGGTCTTCAAAGGATAGTTGATTGTCCGGTTTCGTGTGCATGTGACCGCTCTCGTGATTTGTTACCGGACATTATTTTCATTTTGAGCTATAATGCAAGGAAAATGTTGGCTTTTGCAACGGTGTCAGATTACACTTTCATCCATAATTCATCCACACTTCGTGCCTGCTCACCTTCAGCATGACCTCCAGAAGATCCTCTCACCATGAAAGTTGTTTTAAAAAGGCATCTGACTTCATTCGGAAGTTTCGATTATGAGTGCTCGATCGCCGCCGGATGTAACTAATAGCCGACCGTCTGGAAGCTCTGTTAAAAATATCGGATACTCAAATTCAGTGCCAGTACTAATAGCATCTATTATCTCACCTGAAAATGGATTAATTATATAGATCCAATGCCCAATCATTGGGGGAGGACTGATTGCGGGATCATGGGCTCCACCAGCAACATAAACTCTATTTTGATATATACTGCTGACTAAAATACTTCTAGCACCAATTACATTATTGCTTATATTCTTTACATTTATTGTAGTAACAATTGAATTGGTTTTAGCATCAATTATCCAAATTCCGTCAAAATACTCCGGATTATCTGGTGCCATAAATGGTGTCCTGAAGCTTATCGCCATTTGGCATTCTTCGAACGGCCAATCATTCATTATGTTTGCTAAAGAACTTCTTGGTAATTGGCCGAATATTCTAGGTTCCATCCTGGAAAAAGTAGAAACATCAATTATATCCAAAGGCGATGACTCGCCATATGCGTTGCCTGTCAGTTCTGATCCAGATTCTTCGCTAACAGTATAGCTTTCAAATGTACTGACTATTATTTTGTCTTCATCGCAATTAGCATAATATATAGTTTCTGGAAATGCACTTGTTATTGCAGTCCTAAGCACTGATTTAGAGTCTATCGATATTTCCAGAATCAATCCTGTATCAGGATACATGTATCCAAATGTTTGGTTATAATGCTCTCCTGGAGGAGGCCATTGGCAAGTTGCAACATAAAGCTTAGTTTCATCTGGAGACAAGACGATGCCACGTGGGGGATTATCGAATGAGGCTGAATCGACAACTATGCTTGAGTCAGTGTCAAAATAGTATATTCCTCCATCGTTTGCGAAATTCCAGAATGTGCAATAAATGATACCATCGGCGTCAGGACCGCATGCATCAACAACCGGACCTATGGAATATTTTTGAAACGTCCAGGTTCCGGGAGGATTCTCTTCTAGCTGGATTAAGCCAGAGTTTTCATCTACTACCCAAAAATTGTTCGGGGAGGAATCAGAAAGAATTTTCATTAATGAGCTTTCAGGCACCACTATCAAATTATTTGGTTCTGCCGTTAAAATAAAAGTCAAAACCGAAAGAAAAATAAATAAGAGCATGAATAATAATATAGTAATCTTTTTTTTCACAATAATCACCTCAAAACTCACTTATTTTAATCGCACCTTGTGTTGTTTCTAAAATCCATAGACCTGAATTGTCAACTGCGGCAGTTCTCAAAATAACAGTTTCGTCTGTTTTGCGGCCATATAACCAAGTTTTAGCCCTGTTATAATATTCGTACGCGGCTTCCATCCAGGATATAACTGCTGGATCCTGAGACATTATTCCATCTTCCCAGTGGCCTGGGTCACCGGAATATGAGGTCTGGAGATA
>Ga0214471_10002384_pt1 | contig 14775 bp, 8 predicted proteins | sample RVTome_5_FD_207665 | JGI IMG/M metagenome (GOLD analysis project Ga0214471, IMG submission 207665) | Soil microbial communities from uranium-contaminated site in the Upper Colorado River Basin, Wyoming, United States - RVT142D155 | ecosystem: Environmental > Terrestrial > Soil > Contaminated >... | reverse complement strand
GGACCCGAGCCCTCCGGCCACTCTGATGCCGACCGACCACCGCCAACCTCCCCCAATCGGCGTAGGTCTCTGGAGGTAGGGCCTGCCTGCGCGGACAGGGATCGGCGGCGGTGGCCGTCTGCATGTACACCTGGCACCGCCGATCGGGCGCCGACTCGCGTGGGTCGCCCCGGCGAAACGTGCCACCAAAGCGTTACGTCCGTTTTCACCCCTTCGACCGATACCCACGGCCCGCGGGCGAGCGTAACCTGTCACCGCAGTCCTCGATGCACCGCCGGTCGTCGAGAGCCAAGGGTTTTGCGGAAGGAAGCCAGATGAGCGGACTGAAGCTTGGAGCCATCATGCTGATCGTGGCCGGCGTCCTCGCCCTGGCCTTCGGCACGTTCAAGTACAACCGGGAGACCCACCGGACCACCATCGGTCCGATGGAGATGTCGGTCACCGAGCAGCGGACCGTCAACATTCCGGTCTGGGCCGGTGTGGGAGCGATTGTGCTGGGCACCGTCCTCCTTCTTGCTCGCAAGAAGATCGAGGCATAGACGTCCAGCGTTGGATGGGCTTCAGGCAGACGGCGGGGACACGTTAGGGAGTGCATGGTGGACAAAGCGGAACGAAGCACCCCGGAGACCCTCTGGGTGTACGCCTACGAGTTCGCGCGGCCGCCGGAGGAGAGCCAACTCAGCGGGATCCGCGCCCTCCTCGAAGGGGAGCACGCGACCGCGCGGCGCACCGGGCGGAAGTGGACAGGCAAGCTGGTGTGCGAGCGGCAGGTCACGCACATCCTGGTCGTGAGTGACAGCCCCGATCAAGGTCGCGAGGCGAACCGCCGGATCGAGAGTCGGTTGAAGCTCATGCAGATGGCGGTCTCGCTCACCGTGCCGATGGCCGTCTCCGACGACGAGGCGCCATCGCCGGAGGGCGGCCCGGCCGCTTCGGAACCAGGCGGCTCGCCGGACGGTCGTTTCCCAGGCTTGTTCACATAACCCCCAACCCCGTTGAGGAGTGTCCCATGCAACACTCAAGAGAGAGTCGGCCGTTTCGCCTTGCCCTCGTGGCCGCCTGCGCCTTGGTGCTGATCGCCGCGCCGCCCGTGGTGGCCCAGCAGGCAACCGACGCCGGCCTGTCCGCCGCGGCAAGTGCCGGCGTGCGCGCGCTGTCCTTGCCGGGCTCCGCGGACCACATCGTCCGCATCCTGTCCCCGGGGCTGACCCAGCCAGCCACCGGCACCCGCGCCCCGGCAGACGCCAGCGCCCGCCTGGCCGGCCCGCGGGTCCGCCCCGAGGTGCGGGGCGTCGAACCGCGCATCGCCGAAGACGGGGCCAGCGCCATGCCGGCGGCGGCGCGCAACAACACCATCGTGATCTCGACGCTGGCGCTCGTGTTGATCGCCGTGATCATCACGATCCTCGTGGTGAAGTAGGCGGGGAATCGAGACCAGGGTAGGTTGAGGCAGGCCACGCGCAGACGGGAGGGCGCGCTCATGCGACTGCTGCTCATCAATCCCCGGTTCCCCGAGAGCTTCTGGAGCTTCAAATGGGCGGTGGACACGGTGCTGCCGGGCAAGCGGGCCATCAACCCGCCCCTGGGCTTGGCCACCCTGGCGGCCCTGTGCCCCGCCGGCTGGGACGTAACCATCGTGGACGAGAACATCACGTCCCTGCCGCTGGATCCCGAGGCGGACATCGTCGGTATCTGCGGAATGGGCGTGCAGTTCCCCCGGCAGCGGGAGCTGCTGGCCTACTATCGTGGGCGCGGCCATCACGTCGTGGCCGGCGGCAGCTTCGCGTCGCTGTGTCCCGAGCGGTACGACGGCCTGGCGGACACCGTGGTGGCCGGCGAGGCCGAGTATGTCTGGCCCCGGTTCTGCCGCGATTTCGAGCGCGGCGCGCCCGAGCGGCTGTACCAGGAGACCGGCACGGTGTCGCTCGAGGATTCACCGGTGCCCCGGTTCGACCTCCTGGACCTGTCCCGGTACCAGGCCGTGAGCCTGCAGTTCTCCCGCGGCTGTCCGTTCCGCTGTGAGTTCTGCGACATCATCGTGATGTTCGGGCGGAAGCCGCGCACCAAGACGCCGGCGCAGGTGGGTCGGGAGCTGGACGCCCTGCGGGCGCGCGGCGTCCACAGCGTGTTCTTCGTGGACGACAATCTCATCGGCAACAAGCCGGCCGCCAAGGAGCTGCTGCGCTATCTCGCGGCGTACCAGCGCGAGCACCGCTACCGGTTCCACTTCGGGACCGAGGCGTCGCTCAACCTGGCCCAGGATCCCGAGCTGCTCGCGCTGTTTCGCGCGGCGGACTTCGGGTGGGTGTTCATCGGGATCGAGTCGCCGGACGAGGCGAGTCTCAAGGAAACGCTCAAGTTCCAGAACACCCGGCAGGACCTGCTCACGTCGGTGCGCGCGATCTACGCCCACGGGATCGACATCTTCGCCGGGTTCATCCTCGGCTTCGATCACGATACGCCGGACTCGTTCGCGCGGCAGCAGCGCTTCATCACCGAGTCGGGGATCCAGGCGGCCATGATCGGCCTGCTTCAGGCGACGCCCAAGACGCCCCTGTACGAGCGCCTGGCGGCGGACGGGAGGCTGATTCCGGATACCGACAGCTCGGACAACGTGAAGCTGTGGACCAACGTCATGCCCAAGGGCATGAGCTACGAGGAGCTGCTCGCGGGGTACCGGGACCTGCACCGGCGGCTGTTCGACGACCGCGGCATCGCCATCCGGATCCGCAACAAGCTCCGCGCGCTCGGAAAACCGGTGGCCGGCGACCGGTACGGGCTGCGCGAGGCGCTGGCCATCGGGAGGCGGTTCGTCACCCGCGGGCTGCTGGCCGGCGGGCTCCCCCGCCTGGCGCGCTTCGTCGGATCGGTGCCGTGGTGGCGGCCGCGCCTCATCCCGCGGGCCGTGGCGGACTGGATCGTGGGACTGTCCATGCGCGACTACATTGACCGCCATTTCGCACCGGTGGGCGAGCCGGCGCGGCGCGCGGCCAGGGAGTATCTGCGGCGGCTCGAGCGGGCCTTTGGGCGCTACCGCCGGGCCGGCGCGCTGGAAGTCTCCCTCGCCGAGGCGCGGAACGCGGCCGGGAACCTCTCGCTGCACCTGAAGGGGTGGCTGGACCGCGGGTTTTTCGTCCGCGCCTCCCGCCACCTGGAAGCGGTGCTGCGCGACACGACCACCTACGTGACGCTGCGGGTGGATCACCTCCACGAGGGGCACGTGCGCCACTGGCAGCGCCTGCTGCGGCGCCTGGCCCGCTACGGCGACCGGGTGGAGATCGTCCTGAGTGAAGCGATGCGGCAGCGGCTGGTGGTGGATTCGTCGGTGTTCACGCTCCGGTTCGACACGTAGGCCGCGCGCGTGAAGGTCACAAAACCGGCCTCCGGGGCGACAGGCATTGCCGCGCCCCGGACCGGCCTTCAGCTTCAGGTGTCTCTTTCCATGGTCCCCGCTGATGTCTCGTTGCTTCCTCGCCTGCGCCTTCCTGCTGTTCGCCGCGCCCGCCGCCGCCCAGCAGGCCGTTGATTCCGCCTACACCGTCAAGATCCGCGAGCTGACCCCCAGGGACTCGGTCTGGAAGTTCAGCACCGAGTTCGTGGACTACCTGCCCGCGTCGAGTACGGTGCCCACGCCGCTCGCCGTGCTGGGGTATGTCCCCGGCACCATCGGACGGCTGAGCTACGTGGCCGACATCAACCGGTACTTCACGGCCGTCGCCGACGCGTCGCCACGCGCCCAGCTCTTCTCGCTGGGTGCGAGCGACGAAGACCGGGAGATGATCCTGCTCGCAATTGCCGACGAGGAGACCATCGCGCGGCTGGACGAATACCGTGCCATGCTCGCGCGCCTGGCCGATCCGCGGGGCCTCGACCCCGCGGAACGGGCGCGTCTCATCCGGACCGCGAAGCCCATCTACTGGCTCACCGGCTCGATCCACTCGCCGGAGACCGGGAGCCCGGAGATGCTCATGGAGCTGGCGTACCGGTTGGCCGTGGATGAGTCGGCGTACGCCCGGGAGATCCGGAGCGGCGTGATCACGCTGATCACGCCCGTCCTGGAGGTGGACGGCCGCGACCGCGTGGTGGACGTCTACCGCCAGACGAAGGCGCTCAAGCTGCCGCGCGGCGCCGTGAACCTGGCGTACTGGGGCAAGTACACCGCGCACGACAACAACCGGGACGGCATGGTCCTCTCCCAGAAGCTCACGCAGAACTACATCCGTGGCTACCTGCACTGGAAGCCGGTCGTGGGCCATGATTTGCACGAGTCCATTCCGTTCCTGTACGCCAGCACCGGCACGGGCCCGTACAACGACGAGTTCGACCCCATCGTCGTGGACGAATGGCACAAGCTCGCCTACGAGGAAGTCAACGAGCTGACGCGGCGCGGCCTGCCCGGAGTGTGGACGCACGGTTTCTACGACGGCTGGGCGCCCAACTACGTGCTGGCCATTGCCAACCTGCACAACGGGATTGGGCGGTTCTACGAGACGTACACCTCGAGCGGCGCGGACTGCCACACGGTGAACCTGCGCGGCAGCCAGACCGATCGGGAATGGTACCGGCCCAACCCGCCCGTGAACGGCGTGCAGTGGTGCATCCGGAGCAACATCAACTACCAGCAGTCCGGCGTGATCGTGGCGCTGCGGTACGTGGCGCGCAACGCCGAGACCTTCCTGGACAACTACGCCGCGAAGGCCGAACGCATGATCCGGAAGGGCCGAACCGCGGCGCCGTATGCGTTCGTCGTCCCGCGCGGGCAGCAGCGCGCCGCCGAAGCGGCCGACCTGGTGAACCTGTTCCGGATGCAGGGCACGGAGGTCCACACGGCCGACCGCGACTTCATGCTCGTCCGCAACCCGAAGGCCGTGCGCGACACGACCGCGAAGAACCGCGTGGCCGTGAAGCGCGGCGACTGGATCGTGCGCATGGATCAGCCCTACACGGCCACCGTGCGGACCCTGCTGGCTGTCCAGAAGTACGAGCCGGACTTTCCGCAGCCCTACGACGACACGGGCTGGACGCTGGATGCCCTGCGCCACGTCGAGACGGTCACCGTCGCGGACTCGACGGCGCTCGCCCAACCCATGACCCCGCTCGCGACGGACGCGACCGTGACGGGCACGGTGGCGGGCTCGGGCACGACGTTCCTCGTTCCCCACCTCGGCGACTGGCGCTCGGCCCTGCTCCCCTGGAAGGTGGGGGATGCGCGCGTGTCCGTGGCCGACTCGGCCTTCCGGGCGGGCAACCGCGACTTTGCCGCGGGAACGTTCATCGTGATGGGTGGGAACGCCCGGGAGGCCATCACCGCGCTCGGCCTCAACGCGACCGCCGTGGCCGCCGCGCCCGCCGTGACCGCCCACGCCGTTACGCTCCCCCGCGTCGCCCTCATGCACACGTGGCGCGAGACGCAGAACGAGGGCTGGGTCCGCTACGCACTCGACCAGCTGGGCGTGCCGTACACCTACATCTCCGACCAGGATCTGCGCCGGCCCGGTACCCTGAACCGGATAGACGTGGTCGTGTTTCCCCACACCAGCGCGCGCGGCGGCTCGCTGCTCAACGGCGCGCCGATGGTGGGCCCGCCCATCCCGTGGAAGACCACGCCCGAGACGCCCAATCTGGGCCGCCTCGACGAGACCGACGACATGCGTCCCGGCATGGGTCTCGAGGGCGCCGCCGCCCTGCGGGCCTTCGTCGAGCGCGGCGGGCTCCTCCTCGTGGAAGGCGCGACCGCGCCCTTCCCGGTAAACCTGGACTTCACCCCGACCGTGCGCATCGCGGAGGCGCGGAACCTCCGGACCCGCGGCGCCGTGTTCCGCGCGCAGGGCGCGGATGGCGCGAGCCCCATCCTCTACGGCTACGAGAGCCGCACGTTCCCCGTGTATTTCAACCAGGCTCCGCTCATGACCGTGCAGGAGCGCGACACGAGCGTCTCCGCCCGCGAAGCGGAGGCGGTCATGGATCCCGCGGTCGTGGCGGAAATCGAACGGCAGCGCGCGCGCGTGATCGTCCAGTTCCACGAACGCCAGGACTCGCTGCTTGTCTCGGGGCTGCTGGTCGGCGGTGCCGAACTGACCAAGAAGGCCGCGGTGATTGACGCGCCACTCGGTCGCGGCCACGTCATCTACTTCGCGATCCGGCCGTTCTGGCGGTGGCAGACGCAGGGATCGTTCGCGCTGGCCCTGAACGCCATGGCCAACTGGAATGCGCTCGGGTCGGCAGGCAACGCGGTCGCGGCGGTCGCGGCGGACGCGGCGGACGCGGCGGGTCGGCGATAGGCCCGGCGGGCGCCTAGCGCATCTGCATCGCGGGACAGCCGGCGTCGGCCGGATCCGCCGCGCCGTACGACGCGGTGACGAGGCGGGCCGGGCCCTCGCCGGGGACGGACAGCACGTAGAGTACCGCGTACTGGTTGTCGCAGAGGTCGGCCAGCGGGGGGCCGCCGAGCGCGGTGACGATGGCGGGAATCGTGTTCGAGTGTCCCACGACGAGCACGGGCTCCCCCGCCGGGCGGGCACGTACGGCCTCCACCACCGCCGCCACGTGCGCCGCGACGCTCCGCCCGACCGGGATCTCCACCGGTGTGAGACCGCGGGCCCGCGCCACCGCTGCCGCGGTCTCGCGGGTCCGCGCAAACGGGGTGACGACGACCGCGCCGATGCCGGCCGACGCGGTGACGGCGGCAAGCGCGTGAGCGCGGGCGCGGCCCGCCTCCGTGAGCGGTGGGTCCGCCCGGGGCTGGTCGGCTTTCTCCGCGTGGCGTACCAACACGACGAGCCGCTCGCCCTGCGCGGGGGCCGCGGTTGGCGCCACGGCGCCCGCCGCAGCGATGCCGATGACGAGCAGCAGTCTCACCTTCCGGGCTCCGGCGTTCATGCAGGCAGTTCCTCCAGGCGGGGGCGTTGGACCTAACTGCGGCGCTCGTCCACCTCGCCGCGCAGCGCCGCGATTGCCCGCCGCGCCCGCTCGACCATCGGCTGGAGGCCGGCGTCGGCTCGGTCCCACGCATCCGTGAACCGCTGATACTGCGCGATGGCCTCCTGCGTCCGGCCCAGACGCTGGAGCAACGCGCCGCGCTCCGCCCAGGATTGCACCAGCGCGCCCGGTGCCGCCACCGGATGGGGAGCGGAATCGGCGTAGCTGTAGACGGCCAGCGCGGCGTCCAGGTGCCCCAGGCGACCCAGCAGGTCGCCCCAGCCCAGCGCCCAGACTACCCGCGCGCCACCGTCCGGCACCTTGGCGGGATCCACGGTACCGGCGCCAAGGTCGGCGCCGGTGGCGGCGGCCGCCTGTCGCCGCGCGCCCGCCGTGTCGCCGCGCTCCAGCGCCATGTGGGCGCGGATCATCGTTCTCTCACCCGCATACGGCGCCACTCGGCCCAACAGGCTCGAGTCGCGCTCGGAAAGGAACGCCAGGAGGGCGGCCTGGCCGTTGGCGGCCATGGCGGTCCGCCGCGCCGCCGTGTCGCCGACGGTCTGACGTTCGACGAGGTCGAGCCAGCGATGCGTGGCCGCGGTGGCACTGTCGCGCGGATAGCGGGTCTGGGCCCACGTCACGGCCTGCACCAGCGTCAGGATGTCGTTCTTGGCCACCCGCATGCCCCCGGGCCCCGGCAGTGAGTCGAGCTGGACCATGCCGAAGATGGTCCGCGCGAACCGGATGGCCTCGGTGACCCGACCGGCCCCGGCGAACAGGTTCGCGCCGACCTGTTGCACGGATGGGAGCAGGATCACGGTCATGGTGTCGCCGGCGGCGAGCCCGCGGCTCAACCACCACCCCGCCTCGCCGTAGTCTCCCTGGCCCGCCGCGATGAGCGCTTCGAGGCCCGCCGCGGCCTCGAGGGCGCCCTGGTTTCGCAGCTCGGCGGTCTCGCGCTTGGCCTCCTCCCACCGCGTCTCGCCGATCAGCGCCTGGACCAGGTGTTGGCGGGCGCGTGGGAGGGTCGGCTCCGCGGAGACCCACCCGCGGGCGGTGGCGAGCTGCGCCGTCCTGGCCTCCTGCTTGAACCGGTCCACGACCGGCTGCCCGAACTGCGTCGCGAGATTCTGCGGGAACCCGTAGACCGCCGAGTCCGCCAGGCACAGGACGCCGTTGCCGGCCCCGGCGCACGCGTTCAGCGCGTCGAGGATGTGCTGGTAGGCCAGCACGTAGCTCGAGTCGAGCGCCAGGGCGCGCTGGAACGCGCGCAGACTCCGCCCGATGTTGCCGCGGCCCGGCGGCGGCGGGAATTGCGGCGCCTGATCGTGGAAGTGCGCCTCGCCGAGCTGATACCATGCCTCGACGTCCGTGGAGTCGCGCGCGATCATCTCCATCGCGATGTCGCGCGCCCGGCTCAGCGCTCCCGCCTCGTACGCCCCGTAGTACTCGATCAGACTGCGCAGGCGGGGCGGAAGCGATCCACTGTAGCGCTGCGCCGTGCTGATCAGCGCGCGCCGCTCGCCCTCGCTTCCGCCGGTCGCGCCTTCCCACCCTACCACGTCGCGCAGGCGCACGTAAGCGAGCGCGAAGGTCGAGTCGAGCGCGATAGCGCGCTCGAGGTCCACGCGGGCGGACTCGATCCGGAAATGCTGGAGGTGGCCGACGCCGGAGAGATAGGCCTGATACGCCTCGAGCGAGCGCGTGGTCTGCGCCACCAGGTCCGGCCGCTCGCCGGCCGGGGCCCCGCTGATCCGGAGGATGCGGGCGGCAAGCCGGTCGAACAGGGGCCGCGGATCCGCCCCCCATCCCGCGCGCACGATCTCGGTCGCGAGCCGCTCGCCCGACCGGACGTCGTGGATCTTGGCCTCGACCGCGAGGGAATCCCCCTCCCGGTGGAGGTCGCCGAGGACGAGCGTGCCCACCCTGGCCTCGCGCGCCAGTGCCTGCGCGCGATCGAAGTCGAGCGCGGCGGCGCCGTCCACGTTTTTGCGCCGGAGCAGCGAGGCGGTGCGCTCGTCGTCGAACACCCGCAGGTCGTGCCACTGGGCCACCGCGAGGCCGAGCAGGTTCATCGCGCCCTCCTCGAGGTACGCGAGACCGGCGTCGCCCGTCCGGTTCTCGAACGGGTAGATGATGAGGCTCTGGCGCGGGTCGCCGTCCACGCGGAAGCCGCGGGGCCAGAAGAGGACTGCGGCCGCGGCGACCACAGCGGTTGCGGCGGTCACGAGGAGGCCGCGGCGGCGGCGTTGGCCGCGGAACCGGTAACCAACCCCGCTGGACACTGCGTCCAGCGCCTGGGTCAGCTCGGCGGCGGTGGCGAACCGGTCGGCGGGCTCGCGGGCCAGGGCGCGCTCGAGGATCGGTTGGACGCCGTGCGGATCATTGGCCAGCCGGGGCCGGCCGCCAGCCAGCGCCTTGGCCACCACGGCCTGCGGCGTGGGGCCGTCGAACGGGGGCGAGCCCACCAGCATCTCGTACAGCACGCAGCCCAGCGCGTAGATGTCGGTGCGGCCGTCCAGGTGCTGCTCGCCCAGCGCCTGCTCCGGGCTCATGTACGTGGGGGTGCCGACGGCCATGCCCGCCATCGTGAGCCCGCCCTGCGCGGACGCGGAGAGCGCCCGCGCGATCCCGAAATCGGCCACCACCGCGTGGCCGTCCGACAGCAGGATGTTCGCGGGCTTGATGTCGCGGTGCACGATACCCTGGCGGTGCGCGTAGTCGAGGGCGTTGGCCACCTCGCGCGCGACGCGAAGCGCCTCGTCCGCCGTGACGCGGTCCCCGCGCAGGAGCCGGTCGCGCAGCGACTCGCCGGGGACGAACGGCATCACGTAGTAGAGCAGACCGTCCGACTGGCCGGAATCGTAGACCGGCAGGATGTGCGGGTGCTGGAGCTGGGCGGCAATCTCGATCTCGCGCAGGAACCGCTCGGGGCCGAGGGACGACGCCAGCTCGGGGCGCAGGACCTTCACGGCCACCGTCCGGTTGTGTTTCCGGTCGCGCGCGCGGAACACCAGGGCCATGCCGCCCTGGCCGACCTCCTCTTCGACCGTGTAGCGGTCGTCCAGCGCTGCCTGGAGTCGGTCCCGCAGTCCCGTCATCACGCTCCCTTCACGAGATTGCCGATGGCCGATGGCCGATGGCCGACGCCGTCCGTCGCGCATCCGCGTCGCTGACCGGCGCCCGGAACGAATCGGCCCTCGGCCCTCGGCCCTCGGCTATCGAGATCATCTACGCCGGGAACCGCAATTGGTTTCGGTGTGCACCGCCAATGGGGGCGCCGGGCGGCGTCGGGAACCGGCGGGTGCGCCGGGTCGGGTCGTCGGTCCGGTCCAGGAACCGGGCGACGTCCGCCAGGACCAGGGCCAGATGGGCCGCGTCGTCGCCGCTCAGGGGACTCTGCCGCTCGGCGATCTCTTCCACCCGCCGCAAGGACCACTCGGCCGCGGCCCGCGTCTCGACCACGGCCCCGGGGTCGGCGGCGAGGTCCATCAGGCCGTCCACGACGGCGCGCTGCACGACGCGGCGCAGGGCCGCCGCCTCGCCACCGGGCTCCACGCTCCACGTGCGTTCGAGCATGGCGCCCATGATCTCACCCAGTGTTGGCAGCGAGGGATCGCGCGCCGAAAACGCCACGACGCGGCCCAGCCGCGGCGGATCGAGCAGCCGGCCGATCACGTCGCCGGCAAGCGTCCGGGCCAACGCCAGCTGGTCGAAGGCCGGGGCCGCGCCCGACTGGAACTGGCGGGCCTCCGTCGCGTACCCGAAGGGCCGGGGGGGAATGAGGCGGAGCACGCGCTCGGGGACGGCGAGCGCCGCGGGCTCGAGCGCGTCCAGCACGGCCGTGAGCGCCGCGCGCTGGCGGTCGCCCGGAATGACCGTCGTGGGGGTGAGCCCGTCCCCCCGCACGGCGTAGCGAAACTCCATGCCGCCAATCGTCTTCACCGCCGCGCCGAGGGTGAAGTGGTGGTGGAGATAGGCGCGCGAGAGACGAGTGCCCAGCAGGTACATGGGCTCGCCCGGCTTGATGGCCGTCTCGTCGAACCGCTCAAGCATCACCCGGCGAACGGCCATCACGCGCTCGAGCTCGGCCACCATGTCGGCCCCGTTCACCCACGTCGTGGCTGCCGGGTAGCTGCCGGCGTCCCCCTCGTCCGGGTTGGTGATGAACAGCAGAGCGCGCCGGCGGGCGTCGGCGAGGAGGGTCGCGAGACCCTCCGTCTCGCGGTCGGCGGGGAATTCCGTGTAGCCGTACCGGATCGCCAGCGTGTCCCAGGCGCCGGGGCCGTTGCGGTAGGCGTCGCTGAGATCCAGCCGCTGCCCGGCCAGCGTGATGAGCGGGCCGGGATAGTCCATCACGCTCGCCCGCCCATAGCTCCCGGTGACGAAGTTGTGGGCCAGGCCGAGCGTGTGGCCCACCTCGTGCGCCGTGTGCTGCCGGCGGCGGGCCATGGCGAATTCCTCGGCGCCGGAGCCCTGCGCGAGCGACGCGAGCCAGCCGGCATCCCCGTCGTCGAAGCCCGCCCGGACGGGAATGGTGCCGGCGTAGATGTCATAGTCCATCTGCGACCGGTAGGAATCCATCCGAACCGCGGCCTTGATGATCTCCCCGGTGCGCGGGTCCACGAACGACGGACCGATGGAGTAGCCGGGCGCCGTCCGGTGGACCCACTGGATCACGTGATAGCGCGCGTCCATGGGGTCCGTGTCGGGCGGCATGTCCTCGACGCGGAACGCGTTCGTGAACCCCGCGGCCTCGAACACGCTGGCCCACCACTGGGCCCCCTCGCGGAACGCCGTGCGATACGGCTCCGGGATCCCGGCGTCGAGGTAGTAGACGATGGGCGTCACCGGATCGCTGAGCGCGGCACCCGGGTTCTGCTTGATCAGGCGATGCCGGCTGATGAAGCGCGTCGGATAGTCGTCGTCGAACGGCTTCGCGAAGTCCCAGAACGTGGTCGGGAAGTACCCCGCCTGCGGATGGAACGCGCGGGGCCGGTATCCGGGCTCGGGGAGCCGCACGAAGGAGAGGTGCTCGCGGAGGGTGAGGGCGCGGCCGTCCGGCGTGTGCGCGCGCACCAGCCGGCCGGGGTTGTCGCTGGTGAACGTGAGGGCCGCGTCAATCTCCGTATTGCGCGGGAAGGCTTTCGTGCGCGCCGGCTCGATGGCGCTCCGGTCGCGGTCCACCCGGAAGCTGCCCTGATCCGCGCGGCGCAGGCTCCCCACCACGTCCATGACGTCGCTCGTCGCGAGCGGCGTCACGTCCACGAGGAGCAGTCCGCCGGACTCCGCCAGGATGTCGAACCCGGCGGCAATGGAGAGCGGGAACGACTCGGTGACGGAGCGCGCCAGCGGAACGTTGTCGCCGATCGCGCGGAACTGCGGGTTGGTGAGAACGAGATGGACGCGCGGCCCGATCCGCGAGAAGTGGGCCAGGTGTTCGCCGCCGATCGTGCCGCGATCGAGCCCGAGTCCCTCCGAGCCCACGCCGGTGGCCAGCGACGTGAGGTAGAGGAATTCCACGCCCGGCCGCACCTCCATGAGCAGGCGGCCCTTCGCGCCGTCCCAATGCAACGGCAAGAACCCGTCCTGCCGTTCCATCCCCGCCGTGTAGTCCGCGATTGCCGGCACCTGCGTGTGTGCGCGCGCGGGCGCGAAGAGCACGATGGCGAGCACCACGAGCGAACGGCGCAGCGGCATGGGGCCTCCGGGGGGGGGTGAGGTGGACGGGGATGACGGGATGGACGGGATCAACGGGATGACCGGGATGGACGGGATAAGCCGGATCAACGGGAGCGACGAGCCTCCGATCCGGCCCATCCTGTCCATCCCGTTGATGCCGTCATCCCGTCCATCCCGTCATCCCGCCTGCTGTATCGGCAGCTTCCTCACCGGCTTCCCGGTCAACGCGAAGATCGCGTTGCACACCGCCGGCGCGGTGGGGGCCGTGCCGGGCTCGCCGATCCCGCCGTGCGCGTCGCCCGCGTTCACGATGTGCGTCTCGACCTTCGGCATTTCGCGCATCCGGACGACCCGGTAGTTGTGGAAGTTCGTCTGCTGCGGCCGGCCCTTGTCGAGCGTGATCTGGCCCCAGAGCGCGGCTGAGAGCCCGTAGGTGACGCCGCTGTCCATCTGGGCCGCGATCGTGTCGGGGTTGATGGCCTGGCCGCAGTCCACGGCGCACACCACGCGGTGCACGCGCGGACCGTCGCTCTCCATGGTGACGTCGGCCGCCTGGGCCACCCAGGAGCCGAAGCACTCGTGGACCGCGATCCCGAGCGCGTGCCCCTCGGGCAACGCGCGGCCCCAGCCGATCTTCTCGGCGGCCGTATTGAGGACGCGGAGATGCCGGGGATGGTCCTGGAGCAGCCGCTGCCGAAACGCCAGGGGATCGTGGCCACCCGCGCGCGCCAGCTCGTCCAGGAAGCACTCCGTGATGTAGGCGTTCTGCGAGCTGCCGACCGAGCGCCACCACCACGTGGTGATGGGGAGCTTCGGGTGCGCGAACGTGACGTGCACGTTGGCGATGCGATAGGGGATGTTGGCCGCGCCCTCGACGCTGCTTGCGTCAATCCCGTTGCGCAGCGGGCCGAACTGCTCGGCAATGGAGGCGCCGGCAATGCGGTGGATCCAGGCCACCGGCCAGCCGTCCGCGTCCAGTCCGCCAACCAGCTCGTTGTACGTGACGGGCCGGTACCAGCCCGCCCGCATGTCGTCTTCGCGCGTGTAGACCACCTTCACCGGCCGGCCCACGGCCTTCGAGAGATGCACCGCGTCCTCGACGAAGTCCGTCTGCGAGCGGCGCCCGAACCCCCCGCCCAGGTAGAGCGTGGTGACGGTGATCTTGCTGGCCGGGAGGCCCGTGATGCGGGCCGCCGTCTGGACCGTGGACGTCTGCGCCTGCGTGCCGACCCAGACGTCGCACGCGTCGGCGCGCACGTGGGCCGTGCAGTTCATGGCCTCCATGGCCGCATGCGCCAGGTACGGGGCCTCGTAGACGGCCTCGAGGCGTCGCGCCGCCCCCGCCGCCGCCTGCGCGGCGTCGCCGTCGTTCCGCGCCACCGTGCCGCTCCCCACGATCTCGCGCAGCAGGCCGGTGATCTTCTCCGAGGAGAGGTCGCCCCACTCCTTGTCGTCCCACTGCGCCGTGAGCGCCTGCCGCCCCTTCTGCGCGGCCCAGAAGCCCTCGGCCACCACCGCAATGCCGTTCGGCACCTGGACCACGTCCACGACGCCGGGCACGGCCCGGGCCGCCGCCGCGTCGAAACCGGCAACCGCGCCGCCCATCACCGGCGGCCGGACCACCTGGGCCACGAGGAGCCCCGTGGCCTTGGCATCGAGCCCGAACACGGCCTCCCCCGTCACCTTCTCGCGGCTGTCGAGCCGCTTGATGGGTTTCCCGACGTAGCGGAACGTGGTGGGGTCCTTGAGGGCCGGGGACGTCGGCGCGGCCAACTGGCCCGCGCGGTCGGCCAGGGCGCCGTAGTCCATCCGGCGGCCCGTGGAGGCGTGGCGCACCACGCCCAGCTCGGCCCGGCACTCGCCCGCCGGCACGGCCCACGCCGCCGCCGCCGCGGCCACGAGCATTTCACGCGCCGCGGCCCCCGTCTTCCGGATCGAGTCGTAGCCGATCCGGATGCTCGTGCTCCCGCCCGTGCTCTGGCGCCCGTACTTGGCCTGATCGGCCGGCGCGTGCACCGCGCGCACCTTGCTCCAGTCCGCCTCGAGCTCGTCCGCCACGATCTGGGCGAACGCGGTCATCGTGCCCTGACCCATTTCCGATTCCGACACGGCGATCGTGACCTGCCCATCGGCGCCGACGTGCACCCAGGCATTGACCGTGCCGGCGGCGCCGGG
>Ga0214471_10002383_pt1 | contig 14780 bp, 17 predicted proteins | sample RVTome_5_FD_207665 | JGI IMG/M metagenome (GOLD analysis project Ga0214471, IMG submission 207665) | Soil microbial communities from uranium-contaminated site in the Upper Colorado River Basin, Wyoming, United States - RVT142D155 | ecosystem: Environmental > Terrestrial > Soil > Contaminated >... | reverse complement strand
TCGCAAAGACAATGCATTACAAAGAACCGGCGATTCTCCCTTCGGGTGAACCACCCGTTTCCGGATTTCCTTTGCGTTACTTAGCGTCTTTGCGCCTTTGCGGTTATGAACTGCAGTTTTTAGGATCATGCGACGCCGACCACAGCGATTGCTCATTTGCGGGCTCGCTGGGTCGTCCCGTAGATTTCGGAAGCCGGATTGAACGCGAGCCACGCGAACGCGAAATGCACGCCGTTATCGACGGATTTCAAGCGGATGTCTTTGAGCGGTCCCGCAATCGCGCGCCCGAACAGATCCCATTCCGATCCGGTTTCACGGTCGACAATCCGGTTATCGCGGCGCTCGAAGCTCAGAACGCGGTCGCTGATTCTGCGGCTATAGGCGGCCGCGGTCGCGATTTCCCGGGACTCGCGGATAAGCTCGGCATCGAGCACGGAGAGCAGCCCGTCGCGACTGAAGACCACGATCGGCTCGCGCCCGATCTCATCGTTGATAACCGGGGAAGCCGAAAACACGCTGATGGGATAGACGCGCACCTTGCCGTCCTGCATCACGCCGAGCACGCGTTCCATCGCAGGCAGCCGGCGGTCGAGGGGATCGTAGAACAGAAAGGGTTGGCCTCCGATGCGGTCGTAACCGCGATACGGATTCTTGCCGTAGGGTCGGTTGAAACCCGTCTCGCGGGACAGCACGCGTCCCTTGGGATAGGCGCTCCGGAAGTCCGCAAAAGAGGCGATAGTCGAAGGCAGTTGCTGCAGCGTGATGCCCGCGTAGTGCCCGACAATTCCCTTTCCGGTAAATTGCTGCCACCAGCTCTCGGTCCGGCGGTCGTACATCACGAGATCGCTCTTGCGCAGCTTGCCCGTGGTGCCGAAATCGAGCACCGCGCCGTTGACTCGCCGGTCGAACACGATGGAAGCGTTGCACAACGGGCAGAACGTCACCGCCACCGGGAAGCCGCCGACCGTGTCGTTCACAATTTCGTGAAACATCAGGACCTGCAATGGGTAGGCGCGTGCGTCGCCGCGGTGCTCGAACACGATCACCGGCTCGCGCCGGTCGAGCCAGCGGGCCGCTTTGGCAGGCGCGATGAATTGCGGCCGGTCGATCGCCGGAATGCCGTCCTTGGGCGGCCCGCCGGACTCTATTTCAGCGAAAGACACCGCGTGCTTGCTGAAGTCGGTGCGCGGCCACTCGCTGCGCCAGCTCGCGTCCGGCTGAGCGGCCGCCATGCCGGTGCCCAGCGCCGTCAGCACCGATAAGACGAGACGAAACCCCGCGACAATGACGAGGTTAAACGTCCGGTCATGCATAGTCCGTCGCTCCTCTTGAGTCTCGTGCAAATCGGTGTCGACCCACACGCATCACAAGTCTCCCGTCGCGACACTCACTGACGACCGCGCGCGCGATACACCGATTGAAGATCGAGGGACGCTGGCGCTCGCGTCACATCAGCATCTTTTCGATGTGTCTGATGGTTTTCTGGGAATCCGAAATGAGGATATAACCGCCAGCCCGCGCCGGGCTGACGATCGCGGTCCTGTCGCGATGGGTGATCACCTCGCGCGACCCGACCGGCCGGCGTGGTACCAGGATCAACGTCGCCTGGCCAGCGGCCGTCCTTAGCACAATATGTTCTCCAGTGCCATCGGGAACGACAGGGCACTTGCCCAGATAGCGCACCGCGATAGCGTCGGCCGGTAGCTTAAGGCCAAGCTGCCCGAGCGCCTGCCGCATTTCTTCAGGATCGCCCGTCCGGTTTTCCTCGAGGAGCTGCGGTTCGTAGTCGAGCACGTAAGAGATCGCTGCGACGGCCGCATGATGTTCGCCGCGCGCGATGGCCGGCGCGGTCTGATTTTCTTCCTCGTAGAAGCCGCCGTGGAATTGAAGCGCGAGGCCGAGCGCAAGAACCAGTGACGCGGCAAGCGCCCATACCCCGAACGGGGCGGGCTGGCGTACCTTGTGGCGCAACAGTACCCGTGCCGCCAAGCCGTCAGGAACCGCCACCAACACGGCATCGTGAATGCTGTCCTCAAAGCTTTCCATTTCTTTCGCCAGACGCTCGCACGCGGCGCATGCGCGCACGTGCTGTTCCTGTTCACGTATCCTCTCGCCCGGACTGGCGAGCATCTTGCGCCTGAACTCGAAGCAGTTCATCGTGCTTTCATCCTGCGCCCGGCGTTCAGACCCGGCATCTTCCGCAGCGCGAGCCGGGCCCGTGTCAGGCGCGTCATCACCGCGCCTTCGCTGATCGCCATCATGCTCGCTATTTCAGCACAGCTGAATCCTCCGAGTACCTGCAGCAACAGGGGCTCGCGGTAGCTTTCCGACAGCGCTTTGAGCGCGTCGCGCATTTCGATCTGATCGTAAGCGCTGCTGCTCGCCGTATCCACGATATCGTCCAGTTCCTGGCCGTCATCAATTTCGACGCGCTTGCGTTCGAACAGGCGCGCATGCTCGTGGCGCAATATCGTATACAGCCAGCTCTTGGCGGCCTTGTCATCCCGCAGCTTGTCCCATGCTTGCCACGCCCGGGTAAAAGTCTCCTGGACCAGGTCTTCGGCGAGGAACCGATCCCGGCACTGCCAGTAGGCGTACCGATAGAGCTCCGGCGAGTATGCTTTCACAAGCGTTTCAAACTTGGATTTCTCGCTATCGAAAAGCATCACGCCTTCTCTTCAGGACCACGCGCTACATTCTGGCCGCATTGAACACGGATTTCTGCCCCTCTGCACACGGGCGCCGCCCCAGCGCATTCGCATATCAAATTAGACCGGATCCCCTGGTGAAAGCTTACATGTCTCCAGAGACGTGGTCGCTAACTCTAATTCTTCATTCCGAACCAGGGCCTGAGCCGAACGCCGAGCCAGGTACCCGGGAGCGCAGCCGCAATCCACAGCCACCCGTGGAGACTGGTCGATGCGACGCCTGAGAAAAATGCGCCGATGTTACAGCCGTAGGCGATACGTGCGCCGTAACCCATCGCGAGCCCGCCGATCACGGCCGCAGCAAGCATCCGCAGTGAGAGGTCAAGCCGTGGTGCGAAGCGCCCGAGGGATGCCGCTCCGGCGAATGCGCCGAGCATGATGCCGATGTCCATTACGGATGTGACATCCTGCAAGACGCCGCCCGCCAGCGCCTGCTGCTGAAACCCTCCGTTCCAGAACGGCGCGCCGGATGGATCCCAGCCTGCCGCCTGCGCCGCCTTCGCACCCCACAGCGCGAACGCCCAGGTGATGGTCCAGGGGTGCCCGGCCACGACCAGCACCAGCAAATTGAGCACTGCGAGCGTCAACCCACCGATCAGCAGCAGCCGGTCGCGTTTTTCCAGACGCAGTATGCCGCCAGCGTTGCTGTCCGCGGCACGTGACCCGCGCCCGAGCAACACCCATATCAAAGCGAGGATGCCGAGTTGCAGCAGCACCGCTGACGGCCAACCCAACCGCTCGCCCAGGACGACCTCGTCCCATGAGGGTAAACGCGCCCACCAGCCCATGTGTAGACTCGCCCAGAACGATCCTGCGCAGAAGGCGACGAGTACCACGATCATGCGCGGGTTTCCGCCGCCGGCGGTATAGAGCGTGCCGGAGCCGCAGCCGCCCGCGAGCTGCATGCCCGCGCCAAACATGAATGCGCCAATGGCCACCGGTACGCCGAGCGGTGCCAGCGCGCCAGCGACTTCCCGCCCGAAAACCGACCCCGCGGCCAGCACCGGCGCGAACATCAGCGTGGCCGTCGCGAGCATGATCAACTGCGCACGTATTGCCGCCGTCTCGCCATGTACCAGCAAATTGCGATAGGCGGCGGTGAAGCCGAAGGCGGTGAGATAGAGCGTGAGCCCGAGCAGTATCCCGAGCCCCGACAGCGTCGCCATCCGCCAACCGTCAACTGCGGTCGCCGTCAGCAGCATCCCGGCGAGAGCGACAGCCGTGGCGAGCGCTATGACCTGCCGGCGCGTGGGTAAAGCGCCGTCGATCACCTCATTGGCCGGCGGCGTCGCGGACGATGCCCTCGAAGATCCCATCCAATTCCTTGGCCATTTCGTCGAGTGCTTTATTGCGATAAGGTGCAAACACCGCGCTGGGCGTGCGATAAGTGAGGCTCGAGGTGCCGTCCGCATTCTCGGTAACGTAGATGCGCAGCGGCGCTTCGATGCCGGCGGGAACACTGGCCTTCAACATGCGCACTGCATAGTCGTTGCGGAACACCATCAGCACCGCGTTGCCCGGGATCTTGACGCCGCGCGCGGCCGCACCACGGCTCGCGCTTGCCTGCGCCACCAATCCCATCTTGTGGTTCGCTACCGCCTTCTCCACCCGGTTCACCAAACTATCGAAGTCATGTGAGGTCTTTACGGTCACCGTTCCCGGCAGTGAAGTGGGATTGTCGGCGCCCGCTGCGCCCCCCGAGAGGACGATCATCAGCGTCGCGAAAGCGGCTGCGTGCGATATCCATCCAGTGGTTAGGCTCATCGTTTTCCCAGCAGAGATGTGGTATTTAAGAATGCCGCCGCTTGGTGAACTCTTCGCTTTTTTTGGTTGTGGAATCGGTTATTTCACAATCAGCCGATAATCGGGCGTGTCGTTGAGCGGGCACGAATAAACGTATTCGCCTGGTTTGAGTTCGATTTCGTAATTTTTGGTGCGACCCGGCATAAGACCACCACCGGAGACGCTCGGCAGCGTGACGCGTGATGCCGCCGATGCGCCGCGCAGCCAGAAGCCGAGTTCGTAAGGCACGTTTTTGTTGGTGACGCGAAAGAGGTACTTGCCGGGCTTGAGCTGCAGCGGCTTCGCCTCCATCACACGCTGCTTGCCGCTCTTGCCGTTGATGGCTTCACAATCCTTGATCGAGCGGGACTGGTAGCCGCGGTCGATTCCGCCTTCGCTCTCGAGAAACTGGCAGGGCACTTGCGTCAATTCGATTGTCCGCGGCGTGTCGGCCATGGCGGTCGGCGCTGCGGTAAAGAGTGGCACGACGACCGCCATTGACACCACGAATACCGGTGCGCGAAGCATCCCGGTCGGCCGCATGCTCATCCTACCTTGCGCGCGGTGGTGAGCGCGCGTACCTGGTTCACCTGCTCCTCGACTGAAATCGGTATATACCCGGTAATCTCGAGATTCCGATCCTCAAACACATCCGTCCCCGGATGGGCATGCGCCCAGGCCGAGACGACAGCGTCACGATGCCTGAGCAGGACCTCGATGTGGGGGCGAAACAATACCAGCATGGCCTCGATCCAGCGGTTGACCGGCCACGATGGAAAGGCGTGGTCGATCTGAAAACGGGGAAGCACGGCGATCACATCTTCCGCGGGATACCAGGTTTCGCCGGTCACCCAGCGGTTGGTCGCGAAGAACCCCATGGGCCAACCATAGGCGTCCATGGATATCGCGATCAGGTGCGTTATGTCGTTCCCGGCGTCACCCGGCTTGGTGTGGGATGGGGAATAGCCCGGGGTAGGCTTTCCCACAGCCAAGCCGGGCTGCCTGAGGAACGTATGAAAGTGCCCGTGCTCGCCGTCGGCGCCGCGATGGGCGTGATAGTAGTACTGCGCCCGCGAGTCAGGATCGTAAACGTCGTCCTTCGGGTAATGCTCGTATTCAATGAACTCACCCTGACCGCGCAGGACCTCGCTCACCAGGTTGATGCCGCCGCGCTCGAGCACGCGCCTGCACTCCAACGCTTTGACTCCGGCCATCAGCATGGCGGGCAGGCGTTGTGCCGGAAGCTCGCCGATATCCGGGACGCGAAGCTGCGGCAGATCAACCGCTGAAGGCGGCGATCGAAGCTGTATGCTGCGGTTCAGAGTTTGCGGCAAGATTTTTCTGACTCCTGGTCCACCATGCAAAAAAGGCGAGGCGGCCAGGTCACCCTGGCCGGCCGCGAAAGCAACGCTCGCTACGTTGCATGGAGGAGATGATCCTCGCTACTTCTTGGCGGCGCAGGGGTTCTTCGCCGCACAGGGGTTTTTTGCCGCACACGGGTTCTTGGCTGCGCAGGGATTCTTCGCGGCGCAGGGGTTGGCTGCTGCGGCCTTGCCCGGTTTGAACTTCTTCTGCACGTCCGCGGTATACGCCGTCAGCGCTGCAAGCTCGCGCGATTCCCATTTGAGCGGCTTTGCGGCCATCGGCACCACCATGCAGAGCTGCACCATCTCGTCGAGTTGCACTTGCTTGAGCCCGCCTTTCTCCTTCGCCATCGCGACCTGGTGCGGATACGGCTTCGCGAAACTGGGGGCAAACGCCGCGTTCCCGGTGTGGCAGGTGTTGCACGACAGGCCGTTGGTGCTGAGCTTGGGATTCTTCCACAACGCCTCGCCGTCCTTCACCAGTTTTGCCCGATCCGCCTTGAACGGCTTGTAGTTCTTCGGTCGGGTCACCAGCTTCGGATCCACCTTGTCACCCGCGGCGCAGGGGTTCTTGGCAGCACACGGGTTCTTGGCGGCACAAGGATTCTTCGTCTTCGCCGCGCAGGGATTTTTCATCTTGGGAGCGCACGGGTTACAGGGGTTTGCGGCAAAGGCCGCAGGTGCGCCCAGGGCGAACGTCATCACCCCGATGGACACCAGCGATCTGACGATCGGTTTCAGTTGGAAGTGCATGTTGGCTCCTCTCTTAATTCACGGTGCTGCGTTGATCACTTTGCGGCGCAAGGGTTTTTCTTGGCGGCACAAGGATTCTTGGCTGCGCACGGGTTCTTCTTCGCCGCACAGGGATTTTTCGCGGCGCAAGGATTCTTGGCCGCACACGGATTGGACTGCGATTTCGATGCCTTGGGTTTACAGGGGTTGCAGGGGTTGGCCGCAAACGCGATCGGCGCGCCCAGGGCAAACGTGAGCAGGCCTGCGGTTACCAGCGATTTCGCAACCGATTTCGATTGTGATTTCATGATGTTGCCTCCTTGATTAAGCGTGCTGTGATAGATAGATAGATAGATAGATAGATAGATAGGAGCCCGACTGGTCCCGGGGAATTTGTCGATACGTGAACGCTTCGCAGCATTTCAGCCTGTGGTCGAGCGACGCTTCGTTTTTGCAAGACCGGGAATCGCGCCAAAACCTTACAAGTGTCCGACTGTCACACCTGCACCGTTTTACTTCGGAAGGCTCTGGCGGTTCACATAAAACGTGAAATGCGACGCGAGCGAGTGTGCCAGCGCCTGTTTGATCAGTCGCCGCCCCTTGCCGGCCTGGTTTCCTGCCAGCAGAGAACGGTAAAAATCCGTGTAGAAGGCGTCCGGCTCGACTCGCACTCGGAAGACGAGTGCCACGGCTTCGGTTTTCAGCGGCGCCCGATAATCGAACAACGCTTGTTCATCCGGCGCGATGCGGGTGTCGGCAAGCTCCTTGCTCAGATCGAGCTCGACTTGCCGCGCGATGACATACTCACGCAGCGTGCCTTTCAGCCGTTCCCCTCGGGCGTTTTCCTGGTAGGCATCCGCCACCACCTTGGGCGTTACGTAAGTGGGAAAGTGATGTCCCGTGCCGGTGTTCTTGATGGCGAGCGTTGCAACGACGTCGCCCGTGTCCAGCTTCGCCTGCGTGGCGGTGACGGTCACACCGGCCCGAACCATTTCCGGATCGTGAATGCCGCGCCACAGGTGGCGGCGGTCAGGCATGTGACACGATTGACAAGTCTTGCCTTCTCGAGCATAGCGGCTCGCTTTCCATTCCTCGTAGGTGTTTTCCAGCAGCTTGCCGTTCAGGGCGTACTCGTCCTTTTTGAATTGATGGCAGGCCGCGCAGAAGCGTGAATCCTCGAACGCCTCAGTGCTGCCCCAACCGTCGTGCGGAAGCTTCGTGGCGGCGTCCGGCGTCGAACCGTCCTTGCGCGGCGGGCCGTATCGTTGATACCCGCGCACGTGGCATGCGGCGCAAGTGAGTCCGTCCTCGTGCGGCACGGCCCCGCTGTCTTTCGAGGAACGCGAGCCATGACCTCGACCGCCGGCAAGCGCAGTAACGAGGCTGTCGGCCTGTTCTTTCAATGGCGCGTGGCAGCGCAGGCAATCCTGATGGTCGTCCGTGGCGTCAGGGGAGGTATCGACCAATTGCCCCAGGACACCAGGCCCCATCGCCCGGCTGTGGAGGCTTTGTCTCCAATCGTTGAATTGTGCGGCGTGGCAGGTGCCACAGGAGCGGGAATCGAGCGCGGCCTCGAGCGGGCTGAAATGGGCGGGAGGTGTGCCCTGCGCACGCAGTGGCCGGGCCCAGTGGTCCTGCAGAAAGCGCTCGACCTGATTCACTTTCTGAGCTTCGCGGGGACTTTCGGCAGTCTGAGGCCGTTCACCGCAACTGGTCAGGACGAGTACCAGCAGGCCGAGAAATGGGAGCAGATTCCGCACGCCGCTTTTTCTTCCCCGACCAGCGGCGGATCGCATCGATGTGGGCGGCGTGTCATGTAAACGCTTTGCTGGCACAGGCATTCCCCGCAGCGTATGAACTTCTGGACGAGGTTTTTTTCGCGGCACACGCCGCTCCTTGAAGCTCATGTAAGACCGGACGCGCACGCCAGACCTTACCGGACTCTGCGGCCTTGATGCCCTCCACCCTACCATACCGAGTCTTGCCAAGCCTGCGTTCCTTACAGCCGGTTGTGCGATTCGGTCTTTTGCGGAGCGCGCGGTAAGGATTTACCATCTTTAGCGATCTATTGATGTTTACGAAACCGGATGACAATCGGACTCGCTCGAATCGCCCCTCTCCCCTCGGGAGAGAGGGGCGGGGGTGAGGGTCGAGCAATGTAACGTAGTTACGTAACGCTCGATAGTAGTTGCGGACGCTGGGCGTGTCCGACGAGAAGCTCAGAATTACGTATGTGAAGGAACTCGTTATTTACAATCAGGCTCACATGGTCTTGGCGTACTTTGCGACCCCTGATGCCGACCCGCTTATCCTCGACAATATAAAGCCCATGATCCTGCCGGCATCCGACAGAAGCGATCTGCTGCCGGTATATAGCTTCAACGGTTCGAGTCTGTGGCTAGCGAAAGAACAGTCAGGGCGGGCCCAGCAGGTGGGCGGCTCGGATCGCATCGGCCACTGGCGGGATTTGCAGGCACGAATGCGCGCTGCAATGTAATTTTCCGGGACAGGCGGCTGGCCTGCACGGGTAACGCGCAATGGGTGGGCAAGAGCCGTCGTTGAAAAGCGGAAGACACGGAATCAGGTTTCTCTTAAAAGTGAACATCCGGCGGATTTCGCAGTAGCGAATCGTATAAGAAACCAAGCCCAGCATGCCTATGCAGAAGGTCGTCAAAGAACTCGACGTACGAGGCTACAACTGCCCGATACCGCTGCTTCGGGCAAAAAAGGCGCTCGCGTCGATGGCGCCCGGCCAGATTCTGAAAGTCATGACGACCGATCCCGGCGCGGAAATCGACTTCAAAGTATTTGCGGAAGCGAGCGGGAACGACATTCTTGCACTGAATCAGATTGGTGATGTACTTACGATCGTTATGGCGAAGAAGCAGGCGTAATGTTCGTTTTACAGGGAGTACATTCCTCGACGCCGGTTCTTGACAGTCACCCCTTGCGTGCGAGCAAGCCGATGTTAGAAACGACGAAGGGAGTCAGATAATTCACGAGACGGATTTTTCCCGTAAGGATTTGCCCTCGCGCCCTGTCTAATGAGTATGGCGACGTTGAACGGGATTGCGAAAGCGATGTGGCTTAAGCGGGCGCCAATTTTATTAAATCAGTTGCTGAAAGGAGACATGACATGTTGAAGAAAACTGCTTATGTAGTCATTACAAGTGGTCTGTTTCTCGCCCCGCTGGGGGCGTCCGCGATGGTCGGCGACTCGCCGTTCCCTGCCTGTGTCGGTGTGGACTGTGCGATCGTGTCGGACGATGACGTCCAAACGAACTCCGTGGCGGCCCTGAGCGAATCCGCGAAGAAAACGAGTGGCCGCACCAACACGCTTGCGGATCGGAAACGCACCAGCGACAGCCCGTTCCCGGAAGATAACTCGAAAGATTGAGACGACCCGCAGCCGGCTTATTCGAACTGAGTGAAAGACGAAGGCCGTGAGGCGCCTGACGCCGCGCGGCCGTCGTGTTCCCGGAGCGAATTCCATTTCGGTTCGAGACGACGGCGCCGGACTGTTGTTGGGCGCAGGTGAAAACAGCTCGATTTCATCGGCGTCGCTATACGGCGTTACCGTGACCGTGATGACTAGCGCGGTTGCGCGCGTTCTCGCCGTCAATCATCAGGTTGCCGCGTCCGGATATCTCCCTGCCAGCGAAGATGGAGGACGAGCCAGGTCAGTGCTGCAATTCCACCAAGCGCGTATGGCCTCAGCAGGCAGGACGGCAGACATCGGCGGAAACGTCGCAGCAGGGCTCCACATCGCGATCATCGGCAGCGGCAGCGGTGCATTCGCCGCCGCGATACGGGCTGTTGATGAGGAGGCGCAAGTCACGATGATTGAGTCCGGAACGGTCGGCGGGGCAGCGCGTAAACGTAGGCCGTGTGCCCTCCAAGATGATGATTCGGAGCGCCCATATCGCCCGCACCCAGGCAGCGCGACCGTTTCCAGGGATCAAGAGCCGGCCGGCGCAGGTGGATCGGGCAGCACTGGTTGCCCAGCAGCAGCAGCGGGTCGAAGAACTGCGGTTTGCCAAATATCAAAGGATCGTCGATGCCAATCCTGCCATCAAACTGCTGCAGGGCCACGCCCGCTTCAAAGAGAGGCGGAAGCGCCGCGGGGAAGATGGGCGTCCTCTCCGTAGCTGGCGCCAACGCGGCGCTTTCACCGCATCTTTTACGGCAGCTCCGCGCGGCATAGCGCGTGCTGGCCGTTGCAGATGTCGTTGGTTCTTTCCTCGCGCATTGCCGCCGGCATTTTCCCTTGGCGGCGGCGTTTGCCGCGCCGGGCGTTTGACCGCAAACCTCTGATTGCGCTACTCTTTCAGTTTCGCCAGAAAGGCGCCTCAGCGACATGACCAAGTCGTCCAAGCCGCAGCAGATACAAACCTTCGAGTCGGCAGCGGCAGAACTGGAAAGCATTGTCAGCCGGATGGAATCAGGGCAGTTGTCGCTCGAGGAGTCGCTCGCGTCCTATAAGCGCGGTGCCGAACTGCTCAAGTTCTGCCAGGCGACCCTGCAGGACGTGCAGCAGCAGGTCAAGCTCCTCGAGGATGGCACACTGAAAAGCTTCGGCCCGACCGAACAGTGACCCCTTCCGCTGACTTCCAGGGCTGGATGCACGCCCGGCAGAACGGTATTGAATCGACGCTGCAAAAGATATTGCCGGCGGCGGACATCGCCCCGCAGCGTTTACATCAGGCCATGCGCTACGCGGCACTCGGTGGAGGCAAGCGCGTGCGGCCGCTGCTCGCATTCGCGGCGGGCGAACTGGCGGGGGCCGATACGGAACGCGTGGCGATCGCCGGTGCCGCCGTCGAATTGATCCATGCCTACTCGCTCGTTCACGATGATCTGCCGTGCATGGACGACGACGTGCTGCGTCGCGGCCGGCCGACCTGTCACGTCGAGTACGACGAAGCGACTGCGCTGCTGGTCGGCGATGCGCTGCAAAGCCTCGCGTTCCAGTTGATATCCGAATATCGGCTTGCCGCCGATCCGGCGAGCCAGCTCGAAATGGTGAAGCTCCTCGCGGCCGCCGCGGGCTCGCGCGGCATGGCCGGCGGCCAGGCGATCGATCTGGAGGCCATCGGTAAAGCGCTGTCGGTGCCCGAACTGGAGTTCATGCACATCCATAAGACCGGCGCGCTGATTCGTGCCGCCACGCTGCTCGGTGTGCGATGCGGCAACAGCGTTGCCGAAAAGGAACTGTCCCGCATCGACCACTTTGCCAAATACATCGGGCTTGCATTCCAGGTCGTGGACGACGTGCTTGACGCCGAGGCGTCGACCGCCACGCTGGGCAAGACCGCCGGCAAGGATGCACAGCACAACAAGCCCACCTACGTGAGCGCGCTCGGCGTGGCGCAGTCCAAGGCGTTCGCGGAAGAACTCCGGCAGAACGCGCTCGAGGCGCTCGGCGGGTTCGGCGAGCGGGCGCTTCGGCTGCGGCAAGTCGCCGACTTCATCGTGCTGCGCAAGTTCTGACCGGGCGGCTGATCCCAGTGTACGAACTGCTCAACACGATAAACTACCCGCACGAACTGCGGCAGCTCGAAAAAAGCCAGCTGCCGCGGCTCGCGGACGAGTTGCGCGCTTTCCTGCTCGAATCGGTAAGCCATACCGGCGGCCATCTTTCCTCCAATCTCGGGACGGTGGAACTCACCATCGCGCTCCACTACGTATTCAACACCCCGCACGATCGCCTGGTGTGGGACGTGGGGCATCAGACCTATGGTCACAAGGTGCTGACCGGCCGGCGCGAGGCCATGAAAAAACTCAGGATGTGGGGCGGCATTTCCGGCTTTCCGCGGCGTGAGGAAAGCGAATACGACACCTTCGGCACCGCGCATTCGAGTACCTCGATCAGCGCCGCATTCGGCATGGCGGCGGCCTCCCGGCTGAAAGGCGAGAAGCGGCACGTGGTGGCGATCATCGGCGATGGCGCGATGAGCGCCGGCATGGCGTTCGAAGCGCTCAACAATGCCGGCGCCTCGGATACCGATCTCCTGGTGATCCTCAACGACAACGACATGTCGATATCGCCGCCGGTGGGCGCGCTCAACCGGTATCTCGCGAAATTGCTGTCGGGCCGTTTCTACGCGCGGGCGAAAGGCCTGGGCGAGCGGGTGCTGGGCGAACTCGCGCGGCGCGCGGAGGAGCACATGAAGGGCATGGTGATACCGGGCACGCTGTTCGAGGAATTCGGGTTCAACTATATCGGTCCGATCGACGGCCATGATCTCGCCGCCCTGATCCCCACGTTGAACAACATCAAGCACCTGAAGGGCCCGCAGTTCCTGCACGTCGTGACGCGCAAGGGACAGGGCTACAAGCTTGCCGAAGCGGACCCGGTGCTTTACCACGGCGTGTCGAAGTTCGACAAAGTGAACGGCATTGCCGGCGGCAAATCGGGCGGCAAGCAAACCTATACCCAGATCTTCGGGGAATGGCTGTGCGATATGGCGGCGCAGGACCGGCGGCTGGTCGGCATCACGCCTGCCATGCGCGAGGGTTCCGGCCTGGTGAAGTACGCCGAACTCTATCCGGACCGCTATTTCGACGCGGGGATCGCGGAACAGCATGCGCTCACCTTTGCCGCGGGTCTCGCCTGCGAAGGTTACAAGCCGGTGGTCGCGATCTATTCGACCTTTCTGCAGCGCGCCTATGACCAGCTGATCCACGACGTCCAGATCCAGAACCTCCCAATCGTGTTCGCGATCGACCGCGCGGGGCTCGTCGGCGCCGACGGGGCAACGCACAACGGCAGTTTCGATCTTACCTATTTACGCTGCCTGCCCAACATGACGGTGATGACGCCGTCTGACGAAAACGAGTGCCGGCAGATGCTCTATACCGCGTTCCGGATGAATTCGCCGGCCGCCGTGCGCTACCCGCGAGGCAGCGGTCCGGGGGCGGAGGTCAGGACGGAGATGCAGGCGCTGCCGCTCGGCAAGGGCGAACTGCGGCGCGAAACTGCGGCTGCATCGAGAAAGGTCGCGATTCTCGCCTTCGGTGCCATGCTCACCCCCGCGCTTCAGGCAGCGGAGGAGATCGACGCCACCGTCGCCAACATGCGTTTCGTCAAACCGCTCGACGAGGCCTTGGTGCTGGAACTCGCCGACCGCCATGAGCTCATCGTGACGGTTGAGGAAAACGTCATCATGGGCGGGGCCGGCAGCGCGGTGCAGGAGGCGTTGCAGCGGCAGCGGCGCCAGGTGCCGGTACTGCAGCTGGGGCTTCCCGACCGGTTCATCGATCAGGGTGATCCGGGAATCCAGCTCGCCGAGTGCGGTCTCACCAAGGACGGGATTGTCAAAGCAATCCGCTTGCGCCTCGGAGAGTAGAATGAACCGAACAGGACTACCGGAGCGGCGGCCATGACGCTGACCAAGCAGATGCTCGAAGAAAACGAGATGGACGGCTACGCCAAGATCGACCAGTACAACCCGGTCACGATCAGGCGCATTGCCGACCAGTATCGCGCGATACTGCAGGACTTGGGCGAGGACCCCGATCGCGAGGGTTTGCAGAAGACGCCGGAACGGGCGGCCAAGGCGCTGCAGTTCCTCACCCACGGCTACGATCTCGATCCGGCGGGAATCCTGGGCGCGGCGATGTTTCGCGAGGAGTACCAGCAGATGGTGATCGTCAAGGACATCGAGCTGTACTCGTTGTGCGAGCACCATGTCCTGCCGTTTTTCGGCAAGGCGCACGTCGCTTATATCCCGAACGGCTATATCGTCGGCCTCTCCAAGATTCCGCGCGTGGTCGATGCCTTTGCGCGCCGGCTCCAGGTGCAGGAGCGGCTCACCGTCGACATTCGCAACTGCGTTCACGATACCCTGAAACCGCTGGGCGTCGCGGTGGTGATCGAGGCCCAGCACATGTGCATGGTGATGCGCGGCATCCAGAAGCAGCACTCGATAGCCACCACTTCGGCCTTCACCGGTGAGTTCAACGCCGAGAAGACGCGCGCCGAGTTCATGCGCCTCATCACGCGCTCGACCTGACGCCTGAACCGCGCCATGGCCGCTCACACCAGCGAATTCATCGTGGAGCGCATCCTGCCCGATGTGCGCCGCGGGCGGATGCTGATCCTGGTCGACAGCGAGGAGCGCGAGAACGAGGGCGACCTCTTCGTCGCTGCGGAGAAAGCGGCTCCGGAAGCGATCAACTTCATGGCGCAGCA
>Ga0214471_10002381_pt1 | contig 14781 bp, 15 predicted proteins | sample RVTome_5_FD_207665 | JGI IMG/M metagenome (GOLD analysis project Ga0214471, IMG submission 207665) | Soil microbial communities from uranium-contaminated site in the Upper Colorado River Basin, Wyoming, United States - RVT142D155 | ecosystem: Environmental > Terrestrial > Soil > Contaminated >... | reverse complement strand
CACATCGAGCATGGCATCCACATGCCGGGTTTGCCCGGTGCCCCCCTGCACCGCCAGGCCGGCCGGTTTGTCGATGGCGATCACCCAGTCGTCCCGATACAGCACCGCCGCGCGCAAGGCCGCCGCATCGCGGGCGCCGATCGCCGGTCGGTGCGGCTCCTCGCCGGCCGGCCTGGGTTTCGAGGCGGCCTCGGCCAGGGGTGGAACCCGCACCTGCTGCCCGGCGGCCACCCGCAGGCTGGCCTTCGCCCGCTTGCCGTCCACCCGGATCTGCCCGGTGCGCAGCAGCTTCTCCAGGCAGCCGTGGGTGAGATCCGGATAGTGCCGCTTGAACCAGCGGTCGAGGCGCTGATCGGTATCGTCCGGGCCGACCGGCACGGTGCGCACGCCTCCTAAATCATCGCTCATCTCAGGGCCAGCCGCAAAAGCCGCATGCCGGCGAACACCCCGGCCAGCGACAGGATGACCGAGGCCAGGATATACGCCAGGGCGGCCCCGGTCGCCCCTTGCCACAGAAGCGTGACCGCCTCCATGGAAAACGCCGAAAAGGTCGTGAACGTCCCCAGCACGCCGACCACCAGAAAGGCCCGCACCGCCTCGGACGGCGACCAGACCAGGGCCAGGATCTCCACCAGCGCCCCCATGAGGAACGAGCCGGCCACGTTGGCGGCCAGGGTACCGATGGGAAAGCCGGGATTGAACAACGGCCCGACCGCCGCCACAAACCCATACCGGCCGCCGGCGCCCACGGCCCCTCCCGCCGCCACGGCCAAATAGGTTTTCATGCCACTCCCACGCGCCACCAGCTTATCCAGGGGCACTTATAACGTGGAATTCCCGGGGGGTACAGCCGACGGGCCGTTGGTCGGCGTCACCGTTTCAGAACCTGCCGAACCAGCGCCGCGGACGTCACCATTTGAGCGGATCATGTCTGCTATTCACCCAGCAACAGACATTGGCGCAGGGTCATTGGCACTTCTGCGCCTGACCCGAAGCGGAAAAACGTTCTAGTCGTTGCCCGCTTCGCGATTGTTAGCCGCCAACGACAGCAAGTCGATGAACAGCGAGAACAACTCCGACTGAGACGAGATGTTCAGTTTCGTATAGATGTTGCGGCGATGGATCTTCACCGTTGCCTGCGCAATCTTCAGATTTCGCGCGATCGATTCTGTCGAGTGGCCGCGCAGGATTAATCGGGCAACATCCCCCTCACGGGCGGTCAACACCGGATCGCCGAACGAATTAAACGCCCCTTCAACGAAATCACCAAGGCAGGCAGCGTTCGCGTTGCCGGGCCCTGCCGCGCCGAGTTCGCGCCAATGATGTGACATCGCCGAGAGAACGACAGGCTCGACACGAGACAGCCAAGCGAACTCCGCGGAGCTGAACGGCGGGTTGTCGTGCGGGCGCATCAGCGACAAGACGATGTAGGCGCCATCATTGTTGAGGGCGAAATAGCCGACTTCTTCGGACAGATACCCTGGATCGTCCGAAACGCAGGGCGAGACATAACCCGGGTGGCCGCCGACCTGTTCGTAGAACTCGTCCGGCGCCAGATCGCGCATACGGTAAAGTCCCGGTTCGATGTCGGCGACGCAAGCATGATAGAACGGATCGACCAGATAGGTGCCGTTCAGATACGGCGCGATGCTCGATATCTTGTGGGCGCTGCTTAACCCGTTGTGCAGAAAGACAGGCCGCCGGCCGCTCGGGTATCCGAAGATCACCGCGTGCTCGAATCCGACGACATCGCGAATCGACTGGACGAGGATGTCCGGCAGGCGCGGCATATCCGTGTTCTCGATGATCGCTGCAACCTGCCGATACCAGTCGTAGCCCGACCAGGTCCCCGCGACCGAGTATTTGATGCGTTTGGACATGACGCAATCAAAGCGCTACGCCATGAGGTCGACAAGGAAAATCACGGCCGATATTCCAGAATCCGGGTTTGGGGCGCCTCAACGTGACCAACTTCCCAATTTTTGTGCGCGAAACATAGTCCTTTAGGGTTACACGGCGTCAGGCGGGGGTGGAATTGAGCGGATCACCACTTTGCTGATTTCCTAATGTGCAAGCTGGATAGGTCCGGCGATATACGGGAGAGCGAAGATGGGCGACCGATTACTCGGGCTGAACGCGATCATTTCCGGCGGCGCTGCGGGTGCCGGCGGCGCGGCGTCCGATCTGTTCGCGCGCGAGGGCGCGCAGGTCGCCATTGTCGACGTCCAAGATGACGCCGGGGAACAACGCGCAGCGGCCATTCGTGACTGCGGCGGCGACGCATTCTTCCTTAAGGCCGACGTGTCTTCCGCCAGCGAGGTCACCGCAGCAATCGAAGAGGCCAACGACCGGTTCGACAACCGTATCGACATTCTCTTTAATCACGCTGGCACCATAATCATCAAGCCGTTCCTCGAAACGACTGAACTCGAATGGGACTGGATGATGAACGTCAACGTCAAGTCGATGTTCCTGATGACGCAGGCCGTGCTGCCATCGATGTTGACCCACGGCAAGGGCGCAATCGTCAACACGTCTTCGATTTCGGCCGTGGCCGGCACACCGATGGAAGTTCTCTACTGCACCAGCAAAGGGGCATGCCACATGTTCACGCGCGCCATTGCCATCGAGTACCGCGACCGCGGTATCCGGTGCAACGCCGTCTGTCCAGGCTTCATCCGTACCGCCCACGGACTTCGCGAGCTGAAGGAACTGCAGGCCTACCAAGTAGATGTCTCCGAAAAAAACATCTGTCGTTTGCAGGGCCGGATCTGCGAACCGGAGGAAGTCGCATCGGCAGCGCTGTTCCTGGCCAGCAGCGACGCCAGTTTCGTCAACGGCGAAACCCTGTTCGTCGATAACGGCATGTTGGTCGGAACGTAATTGAGCAATGCCGAAGATCATTCAAACCTATGTGCGGATCGTCGATGCGGTGAACTATCGCATCGGGCGAACCGTCATGCTGATGATTTTCGTCATGGTCGGCGTGTTGTTTTACTCGTCAATCGCCAAGACATTTTTCCACCCGGCGCTTTGGACGCTTGAGTTCTCGCAGTTCATGATGGTCGCGTACTTTCTTCTTGGCGGCGCCTACTCGATCCAACTCAAGGGCCATGTCCGTATGGACCTTCTCTACGGCAGCTGGAAACCGCGGACTCAGGATCGCTGGGATGCGGCGACCTCGCTGATCATGATCGCCTATCTGGCGTTGCTGCTCTACGGCAGCATCGGCAGCCTTGAATACGCCATCGTTTTCGGTGAACGAAGCTATTCGATCTGGCGGCCCTATATGTGGCCGATTAAGGCGATCATGACGCTCGGCATCGTCCTCATGCTGCTGCAGGCGATCTCGCAGTTCTTCAAGGATCTGGCGTACGCGATCAACCTGCCGATCGAAGGAGCGGTTCCCGACCACCTATCGCAGACTGGCATATGAGCTACGAGATTATCGCCCTTCTGATGTTCGCGACTATGATGCTGATGCTGATGACAGGTCAGCGGGTGTTCGGCGCGATCGGTTTCGTTGGCGCCTTTGCCGCGCTTTGGCTGTGGGGCGACGGCGGTTCGGTGATGGCCTTCAGCGCCGCGATAAAACTCATGAAATGGTACCCGCTGCTGACCCTGCCGATGTTCATCTACATGGGCTACATCATGTCGGAGTCGCGGATCGCCGACGACCTCTATGAGATGTTCCATGTCTGGACCGGCCCGGTCCACGGAGGCCTGGCGATCGGCACCATCTTCCTGATGGTGGTGATTTCGGCGATGAACGGGCTCAGCGTCGCCGGCATGGCGATCGGCGCGACGATCGCGCTCCCGGAACTACTCCGCCGCGGCTACGACAAGATCATGGTGACCGGCGTCATCCAGGCCGGCAGCTCTCTCGGCATCCTTGTGCCGCCGAGTGTCGTTCTGGTGCTCTACGGCATGATCGCGCGCCAGCCCGTTGGCCAATTGTGGCTCGCGGGTGCGATTCCCGGGTTGTTGATGGCGTCGTTGTTCGTCATCTACATCGCAATCCGCTGCCGAATACAGCCTGAACTCGGTCCGCCGCTCAGTAAGGAAGAGCGGCAAGTGTCTTGGAGCGAGAAGTTCAGACTACTGCGCGCCGGCATCCTGCCGCTGGTGATTTTCGTATCGATGACCGGTCTGTTCGTCATGGGCGTCACCAGCCTGGTTGAGAGCTCCGCGGTCGGTGCCACGACGGCAACGCTTGCCGCCCTCCTCAAGGGCCGACTGAACTGGCGTGTGCTGGAAACAACGCTCCGTAAGACCCTCGAAGTGACCTGCATGTTCATGTGGATCATTTTGGCAGCGCTCTGCTTCGGCGCTGTATTCGACGGCCTCGGCGCGGTCAAGGCGATCGAGTTCTTGTTCGTCGACCGGTTGGATCTGACACCGTGGGAAATCCTCATCATGATGCAAATATCCTACATCATCATGGGCATGTTTCTCGACGACACCGCGATGCTGGTGATCGTTGCGCCACTATATGTGCCGTTAGTCGGCTCGCTCGGTTTTGATCTGATTTGGTACGGCGTGCTCTACACAATCACCTGTCAGATCGCCTATATGACGCCGCCGTTCGGCTACAACCTGTTCCTGATGCGCGCCATGGCGCCGCCGGAAATCACCATTGTCGATATCTACAAATCTATCATCCCGTTCGTGCTCGTCATGATCTTGGGACTCGGTCTGGTGATGGCGTTTCCGGAGCTCGCTCTTTGGCTTCCCGAACTCCACTACGGGAAATAACAGAACCCGCGAGTAACCGGGGCACTCAACCAACCCTACTTAACGTCAACGATAGGAGGCATTTATGAAGAAGCGAACAAAAGAGGCGGCAAACAATCGTCGTGGATTTCTGAAGAAGGCTGGCGTCATGGTAGCGGCGGCTGGCGCCGCGACCCTCGCCGCGCCGAACGTGCTCAAGGCCAAGGACCCGATTAAGTGGCGCTTCCAGACCTATGCCGGATCGGCGCTCGGCCAGTTCGTGACTAAACCGGCGATCGACATGATCAACGAGGCAGCGAAAGGCGAGCTTGAGGTCGAGTTGTATTACGCGGACCAATTGGTGCCGACGGGCGAGCTGTTCCGTGCGCTTCAGGCCGGCACCATCGACGCCGTCCATTCCGACGACGATTCGATGGCAGCGCCGGTCGATGTCGCGGTGTTCGGCGGCTATTTCCCGATGGCCACGCGCCACGCACTGGACGTGCCAACCCTGTTCAACCAGTACGGATTCACCGACATCTGGTCGGCGGCCTACAAGAAGGCCGGCGGCGTCGTCTGGCTCTCGGCCTCGGGGCAGGACCCCTGCAACTTTAACACTAAGAAGAGCATCACGTCGCTGTCCGATCTTAGTGGCCTGCGTCTCTATACCTTCCCGACGGCGGGCCGGTTCTTGGCGCAGTTCGGCGTCATTCCGGTCTCGATCCCCTATGAAGACGCAGAAGTTGCGGTGCAGACCGGTGAGCTCGACGGCATGGCCTGGTCCGGCATCACCGAGGACTACACGGTCGGCTGGGCAAATGTGACCGACTACTTCCTGACCAACAATATTTCCGGTGCCTGGATCGGCTCGTGGTTCGTCAACGAAAAGCGCTGGGCTGATCTGCCCGACCACCTGAAAGGCATCGTCCGTAACGCGATCGAGGCCGGTCACCAGTACCGGAATCAGTGGTACTGGGGCGGCGAAGCCAAGCTTCGTGCCGAAGGCACTAAGCTCAAGGTCCAGTCGATCCCGGCGAGCGAGTGGCGTGAAGTCGAGGAAGCGGCCACGAAGTTCTGGGATGAAATGGCCGAGACCGGCGAGGTCGCGCAGAAGGTCGTACAGATCTTTAAGGACTACGACGCGATCCGTCAGAAGGCGAAAGGCATCTACACTTGCGGGTAATCGCCCTGAGAGACTTTCTCTGGCCGGCGCGCGATCGAGTCTGCGCGCTGGCCGGTCTTTTTACGCGTGCTCTTCTCACCCCGCTGATACGGAACGTCGTACCGAGTCTTGATGCTATCGTTAGTTTCTAGCTGAGACTTCTGAAAGACCCGCTGAATGATCGTTCCCGGTGTCTGTTATTGGCTAAACTCGGACTCATTTCCCGAATCGAAACGATTTCTGTTTTCATCTGCCAAGCCGACCATCAAGTTCGCTTGCTGTTTCAATATGAATACGAGGCACACCCGTCCGCTGGAATTGGGCGGGGACGTCTTTACTTTAAGCTGCCGCCGTACCGCCGCGGCCATCCAGCCAGGTCAGGCAATGGTTGCTGGTCATCAGGTAGATGCCCAGGCGGCCCAACTCCTTGATGCCCTCTTCATTGGCGTTGGCCAGGGCGTCGGGCACGACCACCACGCGGAAGTCCCGGGCGCTGGCTTCGAACACCGTGGCGCGGACGCCGGTGGTGAAGCTGAGGCCGCACAGAACCAGGGTGGTGATTCCGAGATCGCGCAGCTGCGGCTCCAGGTCCGTGGCATGAAAGGCGCCCCAGCGCGGCCGGTAGAATGCCCATTCGCGCGGCCCAAGCTCCTGGAAGCGGCCCTTGAGCAGGGTATCCGGGTTCAGGCGGACGGCCGGGTCCGGCTGCAACTCGTCGATCAGCTCGGCGCCCAGGGTGCCCGGCATGAGGACTCGCATGCCCTCCTCCACCGCCTGCCGGCGGCAGGCATCCACGTTGGAGCCGTCGGCCCGGTACAACCGCACGGCATGGAGGATGGGCGCCCGATGGCGGCGGAATCCTTGCACCAGGCGGTGCAGGGCCGGTTTCGCACGGTTTGCCCCACAGGCCTTGATGGGGGAGTCGGGACGCAGGAAATCCTGTTGCGTGGAGATCGTTAGAAGAGCCGCTTTATTCCGCTCGGGAACGCAATAGTTGGCCATCTATCTCACGTAGCTCACGGCCCCGGTGCGGGCCGGCCTGGGGTTCGGTAAGGGCCCATGGCCCTTCTCCAACAATCTAGTAGCCTGCGATCTTGAGACAACCGGCAAGGACGAATGGCAGACTCGCGCCTACTGCAATCCTGGCATTACTCTCCGCCGCCCCGCTCGCGCCGCAGCTTGGCCCAATAGTCCAGGCGCTTGCGGATCTCCCGCTCGAAGCCCCGCTCGACCGGCTGGTACAGGGCGCGGCGGGCCATGCTCTCGGGGAAGTAGTTCTGCCCGGAAAAGGCGTCCGGCGCGTCATGGTCGTAGTCATAGCCCTTGCCATAGCCCAGATCGCGCATCAGCCCGGTCGGGGCATTGAGGATATGCATGGGCGGGCTGAGCGAGCCGGTCTCGGCGGCGGCCCGCTTGGCGTTGCCGAAGGCCCGGTAGACGGCATTGGATTTGGGGGCCGTGGCCAGGTAGATGGCCGCCTGGGCCAGGGCCAATTCGCCCTCCGGCGACCCCAGCCGGTCGTAGGTGTCCCACGCCGCCAGGGTCTGCACCAGGGCCTGCGGGTCGGCCATGCCCACGTCCTCGGTGGCGAAGCGGGCCATCCGCCGGGCCACGTACTCCGGGTCCTCGCCGCCGGCCAGCATGCGTGCCAGCCAGTACAGCGAGGCATCCACGTCCGAGCCGCGCATCGACTTGTGCAGGGCGCTGATCAGGTTGTAGTGGCCTTCCTGGGCCTTGTCGTAGATCGGTGCCCGTTTCTGCACCAGGGTGATCAGACGGGCGGTATCCAGCGGCTGATCCTTGGGCAGGGTGAACAGCTCCTCCGCCAGGTTGAACAGATACCGGCCATCGCCGTCGGCCATGGCGATCAGCGCCGAGCGTGCCTCAGCCTGCAGGGGCAGCGGGGCGCCGGCATCCGCCTCGGCGCGGCGCAACAGCTCCTCCAGCGCCGCTTCGTCCAGGCGCTTGAGCACAAACACCTGACAGCGGGAGAGCAATGCCGCGTTCAACTCGAACGACGGGTTTTCCGTGGTCGCCCCGATAAGGATGACCGTGCCGTCCTCCACATACGGCAAGAAGCCGTCCTGCTGGGACCGGTTGAAGCGGTGGATTTCGTCGATGAACAACAAGGTGCCGCGACCCATGGCCCGCCGGTCCTTGGCGGCGGCGAAGATCTTGCGCAGATCGGCGACACCGGAGAAGACGGCCGACAAAGGCTCGAACTCCAAATCCGCCACATCGGCCAGCAGGCGGGCGATGGTGGTCTTACCGCTGCCCGGCGGTCCCCACAGGATCATGGAGGCCAGCCGGTGCCCGGCGACCATGCGGCCGATGGGTCCGTCGGCGCCCATGAGATGGTCCTGCCCGACCACATCGGCCAACGTCGCGGGGCGCAGGCGGTCGGCCAGGGGCCGCGGCGCCTGGGCCTCGAAAAGCCCGCCGCCGCCCGCCTTGGAGCCGCGCTTACCGGTTGAATTCGACACGGCGCACCTGGCCGCCGCGGCTGAAACTGATCCGCCATCGTTCCGACGGCCGCGCCAGTTCGGCGGTCAATCCCGCCACGTCCTTGATTTGGACATCCTCGATGGCGATCAGGATATCACCCGGCGAAAAGCGCAAGCGGTGGGCCGGGCTGCCGCGGGCGATCTTGGTGATGATGACCCCCTCCCAAGCACCGGGCAGATCCTTTTCCTCGGCCAGGGCCGGCGACAGGTTGGCGACCACGGCACCGGCCAGGGGATGGTTGCCGCGCAGCGGGGTCTCGTCGCGCGGCGGCGTTTCCGGCGCCGGCACCACGGGGAAATCCACCGAATGGCGCTGCCGGTCGCGCCAGATCTCGACCTTGGCGAGGCCGCCCAGTTCGCGGGTGGCGACGCGAAAGCGCAACGATTCCTCGTCGTTCACCGCCTTGCCATCGACGGCGAGGATGACATCGCCCTTGTCGATGCCGGCTTGATCGGCCGGCCCATTCGGATAAATACGGCTGACCACCACGCCGCCAGGCCGGTCGAGGCCGAAGCCTTCCGCCAGATCCCGGGTCAGCGGTTGCCCGACCAGGCCTGTCCAGGCCCGCACGATCTGGCCGCCGCGCTCGGCCGAGGCAACCACCGTCCGCACCATGTTGGCGGGGATGGCGAAGCCGATGCCAATGGAGCCGCCGCCGCGTGAAAAGATCGCCGTGTTGATGCCCAGCAGCTTGCCATCCAGGGTGACCAGGGCGCCGCCGGAATTGCCCGGGTTGATGGCGGCATCCGTCTGGATGAAGAAGCTGTAGTCGGAGATGCCCACCTGAGTCCGGGCCGTCGCCGAGACGATGCCGCTGGTCACGGTCTGACCAACGCCGAACGGATTGCCGATGGCCAGCACCAGATCGCCGACCTCGACGGTGTCCGAATCGCGAAATTCCACATGCGGTAACTTGCCGTTGCCGGCATCGATGCGCAGGACGGCCAAATCGGTGCGTTCATCGTCGAGCACCAGAGTGGCGGAGAATTCCCGCCGGTCGGTCAGGACCACGGTGATCTCGTCCGAGCCTTGGATCACATGGTGGTTGGTGACGACCAGACCTTCGGCCGAGACGATGACGCCGGAGCCCAGCGAGTTCTGGATCCGCTCCCGCGGCACGCCGAGCATGCCGAAATCCTCGCCGAAGAAGCGCTTGAAGAAGGGATCGTTGAACAATGGCGAAACCGCCCGTTCGCGGACCACCCGCTTGGAGAAGATGTTGACCACCGCCGGGGCCACGCGCTTGACCACCGGCGCGAACGACAACTCGATCTGGCCCTGGGACTCGGGGACGGTCACGGCCCCGTCCGTCTGCGCCAGCGCCGGCCCGCTCAACGCAAGCACCAGGCAGACGAGAGCAGCGAACGCCTGAGTCGGCACGGCTATGGGTCTCCGTTGCATGGTGGCCGGAGGGGCGCGGCTATCCCATCATATGGGGCGTTGGCGCGATACCGCAACGCAACTGGGGCGCTGCGGGTGCTCGGCTAGTGCCGGTGGCCCGCGTGGTCGTGGCCTGCGTGATCGTGACCTTCGTGGTCTTCGCCCTCGTCGTCGCCGAGCATGGTCGGGCCGGAATCCAGCCCCTTGGCGTCCACGTTGCGGTCGACCAACTCGATGACGCCCAGGGGCGCCATGTCGCCATAGCGATAGCCCGCCTTGATGACCCGGGTATAGCCGCCGGGACGATCCTTGTAGCGCTCGGCCAGCTCATCGAACAGCTTGGCGGTAATCGTCGTGTCGCGCAGCACCGACAGGGCCTGGCGCCGGGCGTGCAAGCCGCCCCGCTTGCCCAGGGTGATCAGCCGATCGACCACGCTGCGCAGGTCCTTGGCTTTGGGCAGGGTGGTGGTGATCTGCTCGTGCTTGAGCAACGATGCGGCCATGTTGGCGAACATCGACTTGCGGTGACTGCTGGTCCGGTTCAGTTTCCGGCCGCTCTTGAGATGGCGCATCGTTCCTCCTGCTCCTCAGATCACGTCTCGCGCACGAGACCGATTGCACATATCCGCCGCCGCGGGCCGCATCTCATGCGATCCCATGTACGGCGGACGGGGCCGACCTCGGCCCCGCCCTAGTTGACATCCTCGTCCTTGCGGACGCGGGTTAGTACGGCTCCTCCAGCTTTTTCGCCAGATCCTCGATGTTCTCCGGCGGCCAAGTGGGGATTTCCATGCCCAGGTGCAGACCCATGGTGGTCAGCACCTCCTTGATCTCGTTGAGCGACTTGCGGCCGAAGTTCGGCGTCCGCAACATCTCGGCTTCGGTCTTCTGCACCAAATCGCCGATGTAAACGATGTTGTCGTTCTTCAGGCAATTGGCGGAGCGGACGGACAGTTCCAGCTCGTCCACCTTGCGCAACAAGTTGCGGTTGAACGGCGGCTCGCTCGTCTTTTCCTCGTATTCGCGGCTCTGCGGCTCTTCGAAATTGATGAAGAGCTGAAGCTGATCCTGCAGGATGCGGGCGGCCAAGGCCACCGCGTCCTCGGGCGTGACCGCGCCATTGGTCTCAATCTCGATGGTCAGCTTGTCGTAATCGGTGACCTGGCCGACGCGGGTGTTCTCCACCTTGTAGGCGATCTTGCGCACCGGTGAGAACATGGCATCGACAGGAATCAGGCCGATCGGCGCATCCTCGGGCCGGTTCTGCGAGCCCGGGACATAGCCCTTGCCGGTTTCCACCGCCAATTCCATGTCGATGCGCGCCCCATCGTCCAGGGTGCACAGGATCAGATCCGGGTTCATCACCTCGATATCGTGACCGGTCTCGATCTGCCCGGCGGTGACTTCGCCCGGGCCTTCCGCCCGCAGGCGCATGCGCTTTGGCCCATCGCCATGCATGCGCAGGCCGATCGACTTCACGTTGAGCACAATGTCGGTCAGGTCCTCGCGCACGCCCGGGATGGACGAGAATTCATGCAGAACACCGTCCACATGAATGCTGGTCACCGCAGCTCCCTGCAGCGAGGAGAGCAGCACCCGGCGCAGGGCATTGCCCAGGGTCAGCCCGAAGCCGCGCTCCAGCGGCTCGGCAACAACCTTGGCGAAGCGCTGGGCATCCGCGCCCGGCTGGATATCGAGCTTGTTTGGCTTGATCAGTTCAGTCCAATTTTTCTGCAGCACCACGGAATCCTCTGGCTTGAAAATCATTTCGGCATGGCTGGCACGGCGAAGGTGCCCGATACCGATGATCGAATCGCTGGCTTGTCCCGGCGACCGCCCCTAAAAATCTGCTGGCCCCGCCCCGCTCGGCCGGGCGCGGCCAGACGTTCCGCCTTAGACCCGGCGCCGTTTTGGCGGCCGGCAACCGTTATGCGGGATCGGCGTTACATCCTTGATGGTGGTGATGGTAAAGCCCACCGACTGCAGCGCCCGCAGCGCCGATTCACGCCCCGATCCCGGCCCCTTGACGTTCACCTCCAGGGTCCGAACGCCATGCTCCTGCGCCTTGCGGCCGGCATCCTCGGCGGCCAACTGCGCGGCATAGGGGGTCGACTTGCGCGACCCCTTGAAGCCGACGGCGCCAGAGGACGCCCAGGAAATGGTGTTGCCCTGAACGTCGGTGATCGTGATTTTGGTATTGTTGAACGTCGCGTTGACGTGCGCGATGCCGGAGGTGATGTTCTTTTTCTCGCGGCGCCGCACGCGTGCCTGTGGTTTGGCCATGGCCGATCTAACCCAATCCTCGTTGCCGGCGCCGCATCGGCGGCGCCCCGTTGCAAATGCCTATTTGGCGGCCTTTTTCTTGCCCGCGATCGGCCGCGCCTTGCCCTTGCGCGTGCGGGCATTGGTGCTGGTCCGCTGACCCCGCACCGGCAGGCCCTTGCGGTGGCGCAGGCCGCGATAACAGCCCAGGTCCATCAAGCGCTTGATATTCATGGCCACTTCACGGCGCAGATCGCCTTCGACCGAATAGTCGCGGTCGATGGATTCGCGAATGCGCACCACCTCGTCATCGGTCAGTTGGCTGACCCGCCGCTCCGACGGAATCCCGACCTTTGTGCAGATTTCCGCGGCCTTGGTGCGGCCGATCCCGTGGATATATGTCAATGCGATAACGACTCGCTTCTGAGTCGGTATATTGACGCCAGCAATACGTGCCACGTCGTGGTCTCCCTAACCGTCTTGATCCCTGTGAACTACCCGGACAGGCCAAAAGGCCCGTTCGCGGCGGCGCCGGGCAGGGTGAATTATAGGCTTCGCCGACTCCGAGTCAACCGTCATGCCGCCGCCAATACCGCTTCGATTTCCCGGGTAACGTCGTCGATCTCGGCCATGCCGTCGACCCCCCGGAGAACCCCCTTCCCCTCGTAGTACGGCAGGATGGGGGCGGTCTGGGCGTTGTAGGCTGCCAATCGGGCGCGCACCGTCTCCGCCGTGTCGTCGGCCCGGCGGTTGAACTCAGTGCCGCCGCAGGCATCGCACACCCCCGCCGCCTTGGGCGGCTGGAATGTGTCGTGATAGCCGGCGCCGCACTTGGCACAGGAGAAGCGGCCGGTGATCCGTTCGACCAGGGCCTCCGGGTCAACCTTCAACTGGATCACCGAATTCAGCACTAATCCCTTATCTTTCAACATTTTATCCAGAGCCTGGGCCTGGGCCGTGGTGCGCGGGAAGCCGTCGAGAATGAAGCCCCGGCTGCAATCCGGCTGCTCGATCCGGTCGGAGATCATCTGCACCATGAGATCGTCGGGCATGAGCTGGCCGGACTCCATGACCTTCTTAGCCTTGCGGCCTAAGGCGCTGCCCGAGGCGACGACGGCGCGAAGCATGTCCCCGGTCGAAAGCTGGATCAAGCTGTAGCGTTCCTCCAGCCGCTTGGCTTGGGTGCCTTTCCCGGCCCCCGGCGGTCCAAGCAGGATAATGTTCACCCACGTCTGCCCTTCAGCTTCGATTTCTTGATCAGCCCCTCGTACTGATGCGCCAGGAGGTGCGAGTGGATCTGGGCCACCGTGTCCATGGTGACCGAGACCACGATCAGCAGGCTGGTCCCGCCGAAGTAGAACGGCACGGCGTACTGGGAGATCAGGATTTCCGGCAGCAGGCAAACCAACGTCAGATAGACGGCGCCAACCGTGGTCAGGCGCATCAGAATGTGGTTCAGGTAGTCCGCCGTATTGGCGCCCGGCCGATAGCCCGGAATGAAGCCGCCATGCTTTTTCAGGTTGTCCGCCGTATCCACCGGATTGAACACGATGGTCGTGTAGAAAAAGGCAAAGAAGACGATCAGCCCAATATATAGCGCCAGATACAGCGGCTGACCGTGGCCGAGCAGGGAGGTCACCCAGACTAGCCAATCCGGCCCGGTGCCGCCGGTAAATCCGGCCACACTCAAGGGCATGAGCAGCAGGGACGACGCCAGGATCGGCGGGATCACGCCGGCCGGATTGAGCTTCATGGGCAGATGCGAGCTTTCGCCACCGAACATCTTGTTGCCCATCTGGCGCTTCGGATACTGGATGATGATCCGCCGCTGCGCCCGCTCCATGAACACGATGAACGTGATCACCGCCACCGACATGATCAGCAGGAAGATGACCAAGGCGGCGGAAAGCGCCCCGGTGCGCCCCAGCTCCAGAGTACCCGCCAGGGCGGCCGGCAGATTGGCGACAATGCCGGAGAAAATGATCAGGGAAATGCCGTTGCCGATGCCGCGCTGTGTGATCTGCTCGCCCAGCCACATCAGGAACATGGTGCCGCCGGTCAGGGTCACCACCGTGGTGAAGCGGAAATACAGACCCGGATCGATCACCGCCGAGCCGTTCGGCCCGGCCATATTCTCAAGGCCGACGGCGATGCCGAAAGCCTGCAGGCCGGCCAGAAAGACCGTGCCATAGCGAGTGTACTGGTTGATCTTCTTGCGGCCCGCCTCGCCCTCTTTCTTCATGGCTTCGAGAGCCGGATAGAGGGGGGTCAGCAACTGTATGATGATCGACGCCGTGATATAGGGCATCACGTTCAGGGCGAAGATGGTCATCCGCCCCAGCGCCCCACCGGCGAACATATTGAACATGCCGAGGATGCCGCCGGCCTGCTGCTCGAAGATCTGCTCCATGACCACCGGGTCGATACCCGGCGACGGGATATAGGTGCCCAGGCGGTAGACCACCAAGGCGCCGAGCGTGAACCAGATCCGCTTCTTGAGCTCGGTCGCCTTGGAGAGGGCGCTGAAATTTATGCTGGCGGCGAGTTGTTCGGCGGCAGAAGCCATCGGGCGGTCCTTATGCGCCGCCGGCCGGCTGCTCTTCAGCGGTGGCTGCGGCTGGTTTTACCGGCACGGTCACGGCCAAGCTGCCGCCGGCACGTTCCACGGCTGCGGCGGCCGCCTTGGACGCGCCGGCCACGGTGATATTCACTTTGGCCTTCAACTCGCCCTTTGCAAGCAGGCGTACACCATCGCGAGG
>Ga0214471_10002379_pt1 | contig 14786 bp, 9 predicted proteins | sample RVTome_5_FD_207665 | JGI IMG/M metagenome (GOLD analysis project Ga0214471, IMG submission 207665) | Soil microbial communities from uranium-contaminated site in the Upper Colorado River Basin, Wyoming, United States - RVT142D155 | ecosystem: Environmental > Terrestrial > Soil > Contaminated >... | reverse complement strand
CGCGGCGGCTCTGGTACTGCGCGTCCAGCTCGACCCCCCGGTGGCGCGCCCGGCCCGCATTCCGGAAGTACGTGCGTCCCGGGTCCGACGGGACCTCGAACGGCACCAGCTCGTCGCGGACGTCCGCGTGGAAGACCGCGACGCCCGCGCGCAACGCCGCGGTCGCGAGACGCGCCCCGATCTCCACCTCCACGGCGTGCTGCGGATCAACGTCGGCATTGAACCCGCCGCCGCCGTCCGGCCGGTTGGCGAGTTCGGTGGTCGTGGGCGTTTCGAACGCCGTACCGACCCGCGCCCAGACGACGAGGGTGGGTGCCACGAGCACGGACACGCCCACGGTCCCGGACGGCGCGCTCAGGGTGCGCGACCCCGACGCGTCGCCGTCCGCGAGCAGGCGGTCCGTGGCCGCGAACGTCACGGCGTCGAGTCGGGCGCCCGCGAGCAGGGCTACGCGCTCGACCGGCGCGAAGCGGAGTTGCGCAAAGGGGCCGATCTCGCGCGCGTTTTCCAACTGATCGCGCGTAACCGTCACCGCGTCGGCCGTCCGGTTCACGCGGTCGTCCCGCATCTGCTGGAAATCGCCGCCGGCCACGAGCGTTGCCCGGCCGGCGGCGGCGAGGGGAATGGAGGCCTCGACGCGCCCTCCGTAGGCCCAGCGGTCCAGATCAATGTGCGCGAACGGCAGCCGATTGATCAGGTCGCGCCGCGCCACGAACCCCACCGCCTCGAACCGCCCACCAGCGCCGAGCGCACGCTCGAACGTGAGGCCCGACTGCGCCTGCCAGACGTCCTTGCCCGCGTCCACCTCGACGAACCGCGGATTGGCCTGCCGCGGGTTCGTGGCCACTTCTTCGGCGGTGAGCGCGCCGGGATCCTGGGCAATCGGGTACGACGCCACGTCGGCCACCCAACGGACATGGCCCACCGATCCGACGGCGCTCCGCACCCCCGCGTGCGCGCGCCACACCTCGTACCGGCTCTGCGCCCGGTAGCCGGTGGCCCGGTCGTACTGCACGGCGACGTCGCCTGCACCGGCGGCGAGCGGAATCCGGGTTCCGGCATCCGCCGAGACGAGGCCGTACCCACCGACCGCCGCGTGCCCCTCCGCTTCCGGACCGGCCGGCACGCGCCGATCCGATCGCAGGCTGATGACCCCGCCCGTCGCGTTGCCGTGGAGCGCCGACCCGGTGCCGCGCATGACCTCGATGGTCTCGACCCGGCGGAGGTTCACGAGGGTGAGCTGGCTCTGGCCGTCGGGCATCGTCTGCGGAATGCCGTCCAGCAGGATCCGGACGCCGCGCACCCCGAACGCGGCGCGCGCCCCGAACCCGCGGATGGCCAGGCTCTCATCGCGGGAGGCGTTGCCCCGCGCCTGGATCACCACGCCGGGAACCGCGGTGAGCGCGGCCGACAGCGACAGACCCAGGTCGGCCGCGGCGAGCCCGTCCCCGACGGTCGCCACGGCAAAGGGCACGCGCGCGAGCAGGGCGGACCCCCGGGCCACGGTCACCTCGATGGGCGGCAGGGCAACCGCGGAGTCGGGTGGCGGCGGCTCCTGGGCGGGCAGCGACGTCGCCGCGGCGAGCAGGAGCAGGGCGATGCTACGCAGCGTCGCGCGGCTCCCCGGCCAGCGAGACCAACGCGGGCCGCAGGCTCGCCATGTCGGACACGAGGACCGCCCGAATGTCCCGGAGCGCGCGCGCGTACGCGGCGGCGCCGGCGCCACCGACGAGCAGGACGACGTCCTGGGGCAGCGCCGCCCGCAGGGCCTTGAGCTCGGCGGGAAGCTGGGGGTCGTCGGTGGGATGGAGGATCGAGAGGCCCACCACCGTCACCCGCGCCTGGCGCGTGGCCTCGGCGATCGCGCCCGCCGGGAGATCGGCACCCAGGTAGGTGACGCGCCACCCCGCCGCGGCGGCGGTCGCGGCGGCGAGCATGGCCCCGAACTCGTGGCGCTGCCCCTGCGGGGTGGCGCTCAGGAACCGGGGCGCCTCCGGGCGGGGCACGAACGTGGCCATGTATTCGTTGAGCGCCTCGCGGATCACGCGCGACGCCAGGTGCTCGTGGGCCGGCGTCACCCGGGAACGACTCCACTCGTTGCCGACGCGGGTGAGCAGCGGCACGACAACCGCATCGAGGAACCGCGTGGCGTCGTGCTCGATCATCGCGCGCCGCAGGGCCATCTCGACCTGGCGGGCGTCGAGCGCCGCGACCGCCTCCATGGCCCGGTCCACCACGGCATCCACGGTGGGGGGCGACACCAGCTCGGAGGGGCCGGCGGCCGCCGCCGCGTCGTCTTCCCGCACCACGGCCTCGAGCGCCTCGTGCGTCAATCCCACCAACTGCCCCACACTGCGGCCGGCCCCGGTGGCCCGCCGCAGCAGCCGGAGATACTCGATATCGTCGTCCGAATACAGCCGGCGGCCACCGTCCGAGCGGGCGGGCTGCAGGATGCCGTAGCGCTTCTCCCAGGCCCGCAACACGTCCGCCGACAGGCCGGTCCGGCGGGCCACGACCTGGATGGGATGCCGTTTTTCTTTCGCGGTCGAGGAACCCGGCACGGGCACGGTCTCCGCGCGTGGTTGGCTTGCTGGGTTTGTCCTGGACAAAGATACAACAGGCGGGGAGGTAGCGGGATGGGCGGCCCACCAGCCTCATCCCTCCATCAACCCTCCATCAACAGTCTCGTCGCCAGATCCGGCCGCTCGAGGTCAAACCGCAGTAACGCCAGTTCGGGACCGTCGTGCGCGGCGCTCAGGAGCACCGTGGGGCCGAGCTGGTCCATCCACCGTCCGGTGAGACGGGCGGATTCGTGAACGTGACCGTGGAGGCCCAGCCAGGGCCGGCGCGCTTCCATGAAGCGGCGGACGGCAATGCTGCCGATGTGCACGTCGAGCGGTGCGTGGTCCACGGAGCGGCCATCCAGCGCCGCGCGGTCGAGCGCCGTGCCGTGCGGGGGGACATGAAACAGGCAGACGGCGTGGTCGAGGCGGTCCTCACCGGCGAGCGCCGCCAGATCGTCGGCGATGGTCCGGCCCGGCTCCGGGTCCGGACGCCGGGTGGGCGCGTTCCGGATCGCTCCCCGATACCGCGTGACGCGGCGCGCTAACGCCCGGGAGCGACGGGAATCTACCGAGTCGTCCTGAAGAATTCGTGAACTGGGCAGGGGGCCTCGGGGCCGTTAGTTTTGGTGCTCGGGGAGGGCTAGACCTAATTGGCAAGGCAGCGGTCTTGAAAACCGCCGGGAGCAATCCCTTGGGGGTTCGAATCCCCCGCCCTCCGTCCTCATAGGCATGTTGAGGAACGGCGAATCCCATGAAGCCCCGACAGCTCGGCCCCTTGCTGATGCTGGGCTGCGCCGCGGGCCACCGTCCCGCCCCGGTCCCGGACGCCCCCGCTGACAGCGGCCAGGTGGCCGAGGTGCGGGAGGGGACCTGTGAGCGGAGCGCGTTAGTCACCGTGCACGTGCAGAACAGAAGCTCCATGGACGTGGAGATCACGTTCGGCTCCTACACGGCGGCCCGTGCCGCGCCGGGACTCACGCGGACCACATACAGCGTCCCTCGCACACACCTGGGGGGCTCCATCCGGCTCCGCATCATGCGGGGTGGGCTCCAGACGGGCGCACCGCCCAGAGTGCCGACGGAGGCGGTGGACTGCAACGACGCCACGCTGATCATCGGGGCGCAGCCGCAGTACAGCTTCTTCTACGGCGAGGAGCTCCGCGCGCTGCGCTCGGTCCGCGATCCCGACTGAGAGCCGCTGACGTTCCTGGTCCGAAAGGGGCAACGCTGAATGACGGCGCGCACCACCATCGTCCTGCTGCTCGCGGTCGCCTGCGCGGGCGAGACCGCCCGGGAACCCACCGCGCCGAACCTGGGTACGCCGGCGTGGGCCGCGGACGCCATCTGGTACCAGATCTTGGTCGAGCGCTTCCGCAACGGCGATCCGTCGAACGACCCCACGGTACACGACATCGTGGGCGTCACGGACGAGCCGGCGCCGGACGGCTGGCGACCGACGCCCTGGGGACACGACTGGTATCGGCAGGAGCCCTGGGCCGCGGCCACCGGCCGGGACTTCTACGGAACGGTCAACTTCCGCCGGTACGGCGGAGACCTTCAGGGCGTGCTCGACCGGCTGGACTATCTCCAGAACCTTGGCGTCACGGCGTTGTACTTCAATCCGCTGAACGACGCACCCTCCCTGCACAAGTACGACGCCCGACACTACCGGCACATTGACCGCAACTTTGGGCCCGACCCGCGCGGCGACGAAGCCCGCATGGCGACGGAGGACCCCGCCGATCCGTCCACCTGGGGCTGGACCGCCGCCGACAGCCTGTTCCTGGCGGTGATCCGTGAGGTCCACCGGCGCGGCATGCGGATCATCGTGGATTACTCGTGGAACCACACGGGGATCACGTTCTGGGCGTGGCGCGACGTGCTCGAGCGACAGCAAGCGTCGCGGTTTGCCGACTGGTACGAGATCCAGCGCTTCGACGATCCCGCGACCGCGGACACCAACGAGTTTGCATACCGGGGTTGGGTGGGCGTGCCGTGGCTGCCCGAGTGGAAGAAGATCGGCCGGCCCGAAGGGCAGACGCACGGCGCCATCGAGGGGAACCTCGTGCCGGGCGTCCGGGATCTCGTCTTTGCCGTCACGCGGCGCTGGCTCGATCCCAACGGCGACGGCGATCCCTCGGACGGCCTAGACGGCTTCCGCCTGGACGTGGCCGAGATGGTGCCGCTCGGTTTCTGGCGCGAGTACCGGCGGTTCGTCCGGCGCATCAATCCCGAGGCCTACCTCGTGGGCGAGGTGTGGTGGGAGCAGTGGCCGGACCGGATGTACGATCCGGCGCCGTGGCTCCAGGGCGACGTGTTCGACGCCGTGATGCACTACCGCTGGTACGCGCCCGCGCGGAACTTCTTTGCCGGCGCCCCCCGCGCGCTCACGGCCACGGCCTATGCGGCGCGGCTCGACTCTCTGGGGCTCGGTTTCGCGCCGACGCACCTCCGGGTGATGATGAACCTCACCGCGAGCCACGACACGCCGCGGTTCGGCACCTCGGTCTACAACCCGGGACGGTACAAGCACCACGCCAACCCGCGCGAAGACCCCGAGTACCGGATTGACCGGCCCGACGAGCGCACGCGCCGCATCCAGGAGCTGATCCTCGTCCAGCAGTTCACGTACGTCGGCGCGCCGCACGTCTGGAACGGCGACGAGGTGGGCATGTGGGGCGCGGACGATCCCGACGAGCGGAAACCCATGGTGTGGGCCGACCTCACGTACGAGGACGAGGTGACCCACCCGTTCGGGAAGACCCGGCGCCGGGACCGCCTGGCGCCCGACACCGCGCTGCTCGGCGTCCACAAGGACCTGATCGCCCTCCGGAAGCGGCACCTCCGGCTCTTCGTGGATGGGAGCGTGGAGTGGCTGCTCACGGACGACGCGCAGAAGCTGGTGGTGTACCGGCGGACCCTGGGGGACGAGCAGGCCATCATCGCCTTCAACGCGTCCGACGAGCCGCATGAGATTGCCGTGCCCGCGGACGACGGGCCGTACGCGGTGGCGTACCCGCACGGGGAAGACGCGCCGGTTACGGTGACCGGGACGCTCACGGCGCGTATGGGGCCACGGACGGCGCGGGTGTGGATTCGGGAGTGAGGCCCCGTTTCGTCGTTTGAGCTACGACGGAACGAGCCAGCCGATCTTCGCCGGCTGGCTCGTTCACTGCAGCGAAAACCGGCTGCGACGGCCCAGCAACCTGCCGGAGCGCCTCCTCTACAGCCTTGCTTCCCGTCCGATCGACGAGGCGCGGGCGGCGATCGAAGCGGCCGAGCGCAAGGCGCGGGGATCACCGGAGGCACTGGAGGGGCAGGACAAGGAAGGCTAGCACGGGAGGGCTTCACCGATGGCCGTGCATCGCTTGCCCCACGCAGTGCGTTGCTTGCCGCGCGCTGCCCGGCGCAATAGTGTACCCTCTCATGCCTCATCACAGCCGGACTCCCCACCCCGGCCCGTACCTGCTCGTGCTCATCGGACTGGCATCCAGCCTCGGCACGCCCCTGGACGCCCAACAGGCCCCTGTGCCGGTCACCGTGGACGACCGCGGCGTTCTGCGCTGGACCACAACCGGCCCCGAGGTGGCGCTCTGGGGCGTCAACTACTCCACCCCCTTCGCCCACGCCTACCGTGCGCACGGATACCTGGGCGTGGATCGCAAGCAGGCCATTGACGCCGACGTCCTGCACTTCGCCCGCCTCGGTCTCGACGCCTATCGGATCCACGTCTGGGACCGCGAGGTGAGCGACCGCCAGGGCAACCTCGTGACCAACGATCATCTGGACCTGCTCGACTACCTCCTGTCCCGCCTGGCCAAGCATGGCATCAAGGTCATCCTCACGCCCATCGCGTGGTGGCCAACGGGCTACCCGGAGCCGGATCCGGGCACGAGCGGCCTCTCGGACGGCGGATTTGCCAACAAGGGCGAGATGACCGCACGCCGGGAGGCGTGGCCCGCGCAGGCGAACTACCTGCGGCAGTTCGTGACGCACCGGAACCCCCACTCCGGGCTCACCTACGCCGACGATCCGAATCTCATCGCCATCGAGATCTTCAACGAGCCGAATCATCCCGCGGGGCCGGCCGAGACCACGCGGTACATCAACACGATGGCGGCGGCCCTGCGCGAGGCGGGGTTCCACAAGCCCATCTTCTACAACATCAGCGAGAACTACACGGACGAGCACGGTCACGCGGTGTGCGCCGCCGCCATCCAGGGCGTGAGCCACCAGTGGTATCCGTCGGGTCTGGTGCGGAACGGCACGATCGGCGGCAACATGCTGCCCAACGTGGACCGCTACACCATTCCCTACGACGATTTCCCGGGGTGCCGCGACAAGGCGCGCATCGTCTACGAGTTCGACACGGCGGACGTGGCGGGCTCGTACATGTATCCCGCCATGGCGCGGAGCTTTCGCGCCGCGGGCTTTCAGTGGGCCACGCAGTTCGCGTACGACCCGCTGGCCATGGCGTACGCCAACACCGAGTACCAGACCCACTTTCTGAACCTGGTCTATACGCCCTCCAAGGCCGTCAGCTTCCTGATCGCGGGAGCCGTATTCCGCGAGTGGCCGCGCGGGGCGCCGTTCGGGACCTATCCCTCGAGCACGCGCTTCGGGCCGTTCCGCGTCAGCTACCCGGACGACCTGAGCGAGATGGTGACCGACACGACGTTCCTCTACTCGAACACCACGAGCACCGCGCCACCGTCGCCGCAGACACTGCGACACGTGGCCGGCGTGGGAACGTCGCCCGTGGTGTCCTACGAAGGGACCGGCGCGTACTTCCTGGACCGCCTGGCCGCCGGCGTCTGGCGGCTGGAGCTGTTCCCCGATGTGGCGTGGGTGGTGGATCCGTTCACGCGGCCGAGCCTCGATCGGGAGGCCGCCCGGGTCGTGTGGCGGACGCGGCCCATGCGGATCAGTCTGCCCGACCTCGGCAGCGAGTTTTCGCTGGCGCCGATGGACTCGGGTAATGCGCACCGACCGGTGGTGCGGGCCGGAACGTTCGACGCCCGCCCCGGCGCGTATCTGCTCACGAGGGCGGGCGTACCGCGAACGCACTGGACCGCGGACTCGGTCGTAAGTGGTTGGCGGCTGGGCGCGTTCGTGGCGCCGCCGTCGTCGAGCGCGCCCACCACGGTACTCCACACGTCGCCGGCTGAGGCGACCGCGAGTCGCGCGTTCGCGGTGACCGTGAGCGTGGTGTCGGCGGCGCCGGTGGACTCGGTGGCGCTGTTCGCCCGCCGAGTGGGCGGGTGGGGCCGCCCCGTGCGCGTCCTCATGCGGCCCACCGGGGCATTCGGCTATGCGGCGGATGTGGCCACCGAGCACGTGCGGGAAGGGCTGCTGGAGTACGCGATTACCGTGTACGACGGGAGCGAGACACGAACCTATCCCGACGGCGTCGCCGGTCACCCGTTCCAGTGGAACTTCACGGGCCGCGGGTTCTGGCGCGTGCCGGTCGTGCCGGCCACCGCGCCCGTCCTGCTGTTCGACGCGCAACGCGACCTCGAGCACCTGCTCCACCCGCACCCGTGGCGCTACGTGCGGTTCCGGACGGACGTGGTGGCCGGCTCCGGCCCGGGGCGGCTCGCGCTGGCGGCCGTGGTGGAGGACTTCGCGCCGCCACCACACCACTTTGCGCTCCGCACGTTCCTGCCGGCCGGACAGCGCACCCGCCTGGGCGACGCGCCCCGCGACGCCGTGCTCCGCATCCGCGCCCGCGCCGCCGGCAACCCCGGGGACCGCATGTCGGTGGCACTCGTCGAGCGCGACGGCACCGCCTGGGGCACGGTGCTCGAGCTGACAGACGCGTGGCAGGAGTTCATCGTTCCGCTCTCGGACCTCGAGCGCGCGCCGCTCGCCCTGCTCCCGCGACCGTATCCCCTGTTCCTGCCGTATCTGTTCGAGAGGGCGACCACGCACCCCGGCCCGCGTGTCGCCGAGCTGGACGGCCTCCAGTTCGCCGTGTACGGGGACCTGTTCGCAGACACCGCCCGATCGGTGCCGCACGGATTCCAGATCGAGCGCGTGATCCTGGACACGCGTCAGTGATGAGCCTGTCCCCCAGGGGCGGGTGCCGCGGCGGCCCGCAGGGCGCGGAGGCCGGCGGTCACGGCGCCGCCCTCGCCTCGGCGAGTCCAGCCCCGCCGCCCACGGGCGTCGAGCCCGCCGGCCGGAGCGTCCGGAGGGCCGCCGCGGCACCCGCCCCAGCCCACCGCCTCATCCAATGAAGAGACGCGACTTCGTCAGGCAGACCGCCGCCGCCGGGACCGCCCTGGCCGCCATGCCAAGACTGACTCAGCCGGGCCGCCAGCCAGCAGCCGCGCGCATTGATTTCAACCCCGGCTGGCGCTTTGCCCTCGGCGACGCCCCCGGAGCCGAACTGGCGGCCTTTGACGACCGGACGTGGAGCGTAGCCACCCTGCCCCACACCGCGCGCATCGAGAGCCTGGTAACGGGTGAGCCCGGCAGCGACACCTACCAGTGGCAGGGCACCTGCTGGTACCGCAAACGGTTCGTCGTGAGTCCCGAGAGCGCCGGCCGGAAGGCGTTCCTGAACTTCGACGGCGCCATGAACGTGGCGGACGTATGGCTCAACGGGACCCACCTCGGGCGTCACCTGGGTGGCTGGCTGCCGTTCGGTTTCGACGTCTCGACACGGGTCGTGCCCGGAAACAACCTCCTGGCCGTGCGCCTCGACAACCGCGACAACCCCGTGACCGGCCCCAAGCCGCTCGCGCAGCTCGACTTCAACCCGTACCACGGCATCTACCGCAGCGTCCGACTGATCATCAAGAACCCGCTCCACATCACCGACCCCATCTTGGCCGACCAGCCGGCGAGCGGCGGCGTCTTCGTCACGTACCCCGACGTGTCCGCCACCGCGGCCACCGTGCGCGTGCGGGTCCACGTGCGGAACGACGGTGGCGGGCCACGCCGGTTCGCGATGCGGGCGGTGCTCCTCGACGGGGCGGGCCGAGTCGTGGCCGAAGAGTTCGCGGACCCCGTGCGCCTGGCGTCCGGACAGGACCGGCAAGTCGTTCAGGATCTCCGGGTGGTGGCGCCGGCGCTGTGGAGTCCGCGCACGCCGCACCTGTACGAGCTGCGGACCGAGCTCGTCCAAGACGGCGTCGTGGTGGACGACGAGACCACGCGCATCGGCATCCGGCGCATCGAGATCTCGGCGGCGGGCTTCCGGATCAACGGCGAGCGCTTGTTCCTGCGGGGCACGAACCGGCACCAGGAGTATCCGTACGTGGGGTACGCGATCTCCGACGCGGCGCAGTACCGTGACGCGAAGAAGATCAAGGACGCCGGGTTGGACTACATCCGCCTGTCGCACTACCCCCACGCCCCCGCATTCATGGACGCCTGCGACGAGCTGGGGCTCGTGGTGATGGACTGCATTCCGGGCTGGCAGTTCTTCAACCGCGAGGATCCCGCGTTCACGGAGCTCCAGTACGAGAACTGCCGGCGGATGCTCCGGCGGGACCGGAACCATCCGTGCGTCATCCTCTGGGAGGTCTCGCTCAACGAAACGGAGATGCCGGAGGAGTTCATCCACCGCACCCACGCCATTGCCCACGCGGAATACCCGGGCGATCAGTGCTTCACGTGCGGCTGGACCGAGGGCTACGACGTATTCATCCAGGCCCGGCAGCACGGCGGGTGCCGGGAGGTCACGCACAGGGCGTGTGTGGTGAGCGAGTACGGCGACTGGGAGTACTACGCGCAGAACGCGGGGCTCCAACAGGAAGCCTGGGCCAACCTGGCGCCCGACGCGGCCAACAGCCGGCAGCTGCGCTGGCACGGTGAAGCCGCACTGCTTCAGCAGGCCACCAACTTCCAGGAGGCCCATAACGACAACCGGAAGACCATCGCGTTCGCCGACGGCCTGTGGGTGATGTTCGACTACAACCGGGGCTATGCGCCCGACATCGAGTCGTCCGGCTGCATGGACCTCTTCCGGCTGCCCAAGTTCTCGCACGCGTTCTTGCAGAGCCAGCGCCCGCCGGAGGAGGGCCGGATGGTGTTCATCGCGAGCTACTGGACGCCCACCTCAAGTCCCAACGTACGGGTCTTCAGCAACTGCGAAGAAGTCGCGCTCCGCGTCGAGGGCGCGCTGGTGGAGCGGCGCCGACCCGACGGGGATCGCCTTTCGACCAGCCTCGCCCATCCCCCGTTCACGTTCCGCCTCGGCGAATTCCGGCCGGGGATGCTCGAGGCGGTCGGGTTTATCGGCGGACGGGAGGCGGCTCGGCACGTCGTCCGGACACCAGGAGGCGTGCAGCGTCTCGATCTCCGGCTGGACGAGCATGGGCGTGCCTTCGGGGTGGACGGCAAGGACGTCGCGTTCCTGCACGCCGAGCTGCGGGACACGCAGGGCACCCTGGTTCCCGACGCGTGGGAAAACGTGTCCTTTGGCGCCACGGGGAACGTGACGCTCGTCGGGGAGAACCCGTTCTCCTCCGAGGCGGGCATCGCGAGCATCCTCGTCCAGACCGACGCCCGGAGGGCTGGAGGAGGAGTCTACGCGCTCTGCGTGGTGCCCGACGGAGACCGTGTACGGGTGCTGAGCGACGCTCTGTCCGCGGGCGGGGACGTCGATCCCTACGTCGTACGGGTGACCACCGACGGAAGCGCGCCCGGGCCCGCAGCGATCCGCTATGCGGGGCCGGTCACGGCGCCGGGCCGGGTGCGAGCGGGGCTGTTCGTGAGGGGCAGGCTCATCGTCGACGCCGATACGGCGATACGGCAGTTCAGAGTGGCGGGGAGCACGGCTCCGATACCATCTCGCTGACCGGAGATCAGCCATGCCGGACACACCGGGGATCCTGGCGGTCCTGACCGTGGCGCTCGCCACGGCGTTGCTCGTCGCCGCCGTCCTGGCGGCGCGCCGGAAGCGCCTGTTCGGCACCGCCGTGGGCGCGACCGGATCCCTGTTGCTGTTCACGCTTGCAGCCCTGCTGGCAACCATCTCCGTCGCCACCCAGGGCTACCGCGCCCTCACCCGCGAGGTCCTCGCGGCCACGGTCGTCGTCCGGCCCACGGCACCGCATCAGTTCACGGCACTGGTCACCTTCCCTGACGGGCGCGACACGATGTTCGTGCTGCGGGGCGAGCAGGTGTACGTGGACGCGCACATCCTCAAGTGGAAGCCCATCGCCAATATCCTCGGCCTGCACACCGCGTACGAGCTGGACCGGATCGGCGGCCGGTATATTGACCTTGAGCACGAGCGCGATTCGGCACGAACGATCTTCTCGTTGTCAGTGCCCAAACGCGTGGACATGTTCACCCTGCGGCGCCGCTGGGCCGGGTTCGCGCCCCTGCTCGACGCCGAGTATGGATCCGGCACCTTCGTGACCGCCGAGCGGCTCGACAGTCTCGAGGTGCTGGTTTCGACCTCGGGTCTGCTGATCCGGCGCGTCGGGCGAAGCGACGGGACGCCGCCATGATCCGCCTGCCACTCGCGTTCCTGTTGGCATGCGCCGTGGCCCGGCCGGGGCTCGCTCAGGAGCAGCCCGCGCGCCAGCGGCTCCTGATGGACTACGGGTGGCGGTTCACGATGGGCGACGCCACCGGCGCCGAGGCGCCGGGCTTCGACGCCAGCGGCTGGCGCGCCGTGGATTTGCCCCACGACTGGAGCATCGAGGGCCCGTACGACGAGCACGCGGCGACCACCGGCCGTGGCGGCTACCTACCCACAGGGATTGGCTGGTACCACCGCGCGTTCAGGCTCCCCGCCGGATCACGCGGGCGCCGCGTCACGATCGAGTTCGACGGGGTCTACGGGAACAGCGACGTCTGGATCAACGGGCACCACCTGGGCCGGCGGCCATACGGCTACATCACGTTCCACTATGACCTCACACCCCACCTTGTGCCGGGGGAGAACGTGGTGGCCGTGCGGGTGGACAACTCCCGTCAGCCGAACACGCGCTGGTACTCGGGCAGCGGCATCTACCGCCATGTGTGGCTGACGGTAACGGACCCGCTGCACGTCGGGCAGTGGGGCACCTTTGTGACCACTCTTGAGGTGGACAGCGCGGGCGCGCTGGTGGCCGTCCGCACCCGCATGGTGAACGACGACCGGCGCGAACGACGCGGGACGATCCGGTCCACGATCCTGGATGACTCCGGCCGGGAAGTCGCGCGGGCGGACCTGGCCTTCACCCTGGCTGGCGGCGCGGGCGCCGACCTCAGCCAGCAGCTCCGCGTGGAGGAGCCGCGGCACTGGTCGCTCGAGACGCCCAGTCTCTACACCCTTCGGACCACCGTACTCGATCCCACAGGGCGGATCACGGACCGGACCGACACGCCGTTCGGCATCCGGCACATTGCCTTCGACGCCGACCGCGGCTTCCTGCTCAACGGCAACCGCGTGAAGATGCTGGGCGTGAACCTCCACCACGACGGCGGCCCCGTGGGCGCCGCCGTGCCCGAGGCGGTCTGGGAACGCCGCCTGCACCTGCTCAAGGCAATGGGGGTCAACGCCATCCGCACCGCCCACAACCCGCCGGCCGCCGAGTTCCTGGATCTGTGCGACCGCATGGGATTCCTCGTGATGAACGAGGCGTTCGACGAGTGGACGCACGGCAAGGTGGAATACGGATACCACCGCTACTTCGCCGAGTGGGCGGAGCGGGACCTCACGGATTTCCTGCGACGCGACCGCAATCACCCGTCGGTGGTCCTCTGGAGTCTGGGCAACGAGATCGGCGAGCAGCACGCCCCCGGCGGGCACGAGGTCCTGCGCATGCTCGTCGAGGTCGCTCGACGCGAAGATCCCACGCGACCCGTCACGACCGGGAACGACCACATCTACGCCGACGACGGCGCCACGACGGTGGAGTTCCTGGAGCTGCTGGATGTCGTGGGCTACAACTACGTAGACCGCTGGCACGAGCGCCGCGAGCTGTACGCCACGCAGGATCGCCACGCGCACTCTGACTGGAAGTTCATCGGCACGGAAAGCGGCTCGGTGGGGGGTACGCGCGGCGAGTACTCCCTGGGCGACGACCCGGACCGCGTCCAGCCCAACTACACCACGGGCATGATCCGCGCGGAACAGCTGTGGCGGTTCGTGGCCCTGCACGACTGGTTCGCCGGCGATTTCATGTGGACCGGCATTGACTATCTGGGCGAGTCCCGCTGGCCGCGGAAGAACTCCACGTCAGGCGTGCTCGATCTCGTGGGCTTCCCCGACGACGGCTACTTCTTCTACCAGAGCCGGTGGACCGAGGCCCCGATGATCCACCTGTTCCCCCACTGGAACTGGCCGGGCCGCGAGGGCCAGGTGATCCCCGTGCTCGCCTATACCAACTGCGACGCCGTCGAGTTGTACCTCAACGGACGGTTCATGGGCGAAAAGCGGCTCGAGTTCCCCCGCCAGGGAACGTCAGGCGGATGGAATACCTACGAACGCCCGCAGGTGTTCCCCACCACGGCGGACCTGCACCTGGCGTGGGACGTGCCCTACGAGCCGGGCGTGTTGCGGGCCGTGGGCAAGCGAAACGGCAAGGTGGTGGCCGCGCGCGAGGTGCGCACAGCCGGGGAGCCGGCGGCGCTGCGCCTGAGCGTGGATCGGTCGGAGATCCGCGCGAGGGAGCGGGACGTCGCGCACGTCCAGGTCGAGGTGGTGGACGCGGACGGCGTGGTGGTCCCCACCGCCGGAGATCTCGTCCGGTTCACGCTCGACGGCCCGGCGCGGCTCCTGGCGGTCGGGAACGGCAACCCCACGGACCACGGTTCCTACCAGACCCCGGAGCGCCGGGCCTTTCACGGCCTGCTGTTGGCCCTGATCCAGAGTACGGACGCCGCCGGGACGGTCCGGGTGACGGCACGGGCCGACGGGTTGGCACCTGCCTCCCTCGACATCACGATGGTGGCGGGAGCAGGGCCGCCTCGGCTGCCGCAGGTCACTCCGCCAGTATCCAGATGAGGAACGCCCCCGCCGGGACACGCATCACGTGCGTCCCTCCGCCGAGCCGCGCGTGGGAACCCGTGACGCCGTTCAGGTCCACGCGCTCGCGGTCTCCCACCTGCTGCCACACGCCGTCCGGAAGCTCGAACCGGAACGTGCCCGCGCGCGCGCCGCTGTTGGCCAGGACCAGGAGCCCCCCCCCCCCCCCCCAAACCCCGAGCCGGGCCCCGGGCGGGGGGGTGCCCCCCGAAATACCCCCCCGCCCCAAATGCCCCCCCGACAACCCC
>Ga0214471_10002378_pt1 | contig 14791 bp, 9 predicted proteins | sample RVTome_5_FD_207665 | JGI IMG/M metagenome (GOLD analysis project Ga0214471, IMG submission 207665) | Soil microbial communities from uranium-contaminated site in the Upper Colorado River Basin, Wyoming, United States - RVT142D155 | ecosystem: Environmental > Terrestrial > Soil > Contaminated >... | reverse complement strand
TATGGCAGCCAATCCCGAGCTGGCGAAGATCGATTCCATGATCGATAAAATGGATTCGATGGTCGAGATGACACTCAGGCGTGCAGATCCCGACCTGACAAATGGATTCACTTATTTCCAGGGCCGGGATATCGGTTCTCTTGATTCGTCGACGGGTAATATGAATATGGACATGGAGACGGGTGGATCGATGCCGGCTGGGTCCGAAATGGAATCGGACGGGACTGATATGGGCTCAGGTATGCCCATGGACACAGGCGCTTCCGGTTCGTCCGGGATGGATATGGACTCGGACATGGGCTCAATGAGTTTCATGTTCAATCCGATGCTTGATCACCGCTCGACAAATTATCCGCTTGATTTTTCGTATGCCATCGAGCTGATGAATAAAAAATCCGCGATGGAAGAGATGCTCGACGCGAAATCGAACATGATCGCAGGCATGATCCGCATGCAGGTCACCCGGTACAACCAGATGCGAAGTTCGACATCGGTTTACAGAACTGAAATTATTCCCGCGGCTGACGCCGCTCTGAATGTCGTCCGGTCGGGGTATACGTCGAACGAGAATAATTTCAACGACCTGATCGGCTCGGAGTTATCGTTGCTGATGTCGAGGATGGATCTCGCCAACATCGAATACGAACGGCGAAACGCGTACATCGAGATCGAAAAGCTGATCGGTCATTCAATCCGGGTGGAAGGCGAACAGTTATGAACTTTTTAAATAAATTGAAAAATAAAAAAACAATTCCCCTCCTTATTTTTATAATTCTCGCAGCAGGAATATCATCAGGTGGAGTTGCGTGCAATAAAAATTCATCAGCGGGAACGGCGTCTGCTGAATCATCCACAAAATGGACCTGCGGCATGCATCCCGAAGTGATTCTGGATGAACCGGGACAGTGCCCCATTTGTGGGATGAACCTGGTTCCACTTGAAACAGGGGGAGGATCCGCCGTTCCGGAGGGCGAAAGAAAAATTCTTTACTGGGTCGCGCCGATGGACCCGACCTATGTTCGCGATGAGCCAGGAAAATCGCCCATGGGAATGGATCTTGTCCCGGTTTATGAGGATGAGGTAATGGGTGGTGCGGGTGTGACCATCGATCCGTCCATAATTCAAAGTATAGGTGTGCGCTACGCACAGGTTGTGACGGGTCCTATCGAGAAATCGATACGCGCGTCGGCGCATGTGGATTACGATGAGGATAATTATGTGGTTCTTTCCACCCGTACCGACGGCTGGATCGAAAAATTGTACATAACGTCGCCCGGCAACGAGGTCTCCGAGGGCGATCCGCTGTTCGATTTTTATTCGCCGACACTTTATTCAGCTCAGGAAGAGCTTATCATAGCCACACGCATGGGAGATTCGATACTGGCGTCGGCTGCTGCTGAGCGCCTGAGGCTCCTCGGTATTTCCGATTCCGAGATCGCAGAAATAAAACGCACAGGATCTAAACGAGCTTTGACAATCGTCTCCCCAATGGATGGGATTGTAATTTCAATCGGATCGGATGGTTCCGGCGGCGGTGGAATTTCCTCGGGTTCATCCGGTGCATCAGGGGGAGGTATGTCGGGAATGGGTGGGTCGCCAGGCAGCGGAGGCATGGGAGACTCTGGCGGCGGCATGAGCGCAAGCACCGGTGGCGGGCTCAGGGAAGGCGATTACATCAGCTCCGGAACCAGTGTTTTTTCAATTGCTAACCTGTCTGAGGTATGGGTCTACGCGCATGTTTATGAAGACGAGCTCCAGTACGTGTCAGCCGGACTTCCCGTTAAACTGGACCTGGATTATCTTCCCGGAGAAATATTCGAAGGAGTGGTTGAATACGTATATCCGTATCTCGATCGCCAGACCCGCGACATAAAAATCCGCATGGCATTCGACAATTCCGATGGCCGCCTCATGCCCGGAATGTTCGGGACTGTCAGAATTGAAAACAGGCTCAGGGAAGAAGGATTGCTGATACCACGTGAAGCGGTTATTTATTCCGGCGACAGCCGGGTGGTTTTTGTCTCTCTGTCCGGGGGGCGGTTCGCGCCGCAGGCTGTCACTCTGGGCGCATCGTCCGGCGACGATATGGTGGAAGTTCTCTCGGGTCTGGTGGTGGGACAGACGCTGGTTACATCGGCACAGTTTCTCCTCGACAGCGAATCGCGCCTGAAGGAAGCGCTTAATAAAATGCTTGCCGGGGGATCGTCCGGAATGGAACAGGAAGAGGCAGATCAGCACGATGATATGGCAATGGAATCCGGGTGGCCGGGACTGGCTCCCGACGATCCGAACGCAAAATTCAAGTGTCCGATGCCGGATGATAATTACTACATTGATGAAGATGGCGATTGCCCGATATGCGGAATGCATCTGGAACCTCACGATCCGGTACAGTGGGCGGCTGATCATACGGAGGAATCCGAATGATCGAAGCCCTCATCGAATACAGCCTGAAGAATCGCCTGATAATAATTGTCTTCTCACTAATTTTTGCTGTTCTTGGCATTCGGGCAATGGGCACTATCAATCTTGACGCCATTCCGGATCTTTCCGACACACAGGTGATTGTATTTACCGAATTTCCCGGGCAATCCCCCCAGGTTGTTGAAGACCAGGTAACGTATCCGCTCACTTCGGCCATGCTCGCGGTTCCCTTCGCTAAAAATGTTCGCGGTTATTCCTTCTTCGGATTTTCAATGGTGTACATCATCTTTGACGATGGGACAGACCTGTACTGGGCACGGTCGAGAGTTGTGGAGCTGCTCAATTATGTCTCCGGACGACTTCCCGGTGGAGTAACCCCTCAACTTGGTCCGGATGCCACGGGAGTCGGGTGGGTCTACCAGTATGTTCTCGACGTAAGTCCTGAATACGAAGGCCAGTACGACCTTTCGGAACTTCGATCCATACAGGACTGGTATCTGAAATACGAGTTGACTGCCATACCGGGTGTGAGTGAGATAGCCTCGATAGGGGGTTTTGTCAAGCAGTACCAGGTCACCCTGAATCCGGACGCGCTCCAGGCTTTCGGCATCTCACCATCGCAGGTTTCGATGGCGATCAAAAATTCAAACCAGGATGTCGGCGGACGTTTGATCGAGCAGGCGGAACGCGAATTCATGGTTCGGGGTCTGGGATATATAGAGGGGGTCGACGATATCTCCAACATTGCGGTAGGCGCGGATTCGGATGGAACCCCGATTCTTCTCAGGCAGATCGCGAATGTGGACATTGGTCCGGAGATCAGGAGAGGGCTTGCAACATGGAACGATGAGGGCGAGACTGTCGGTGGAATTGTCGTGATGCGTTCCGGGGAAAATGCCCTGAAGGTCATCGATGCAGTCAAGGACAGGATTGAAGAATTGAAGAAGGGCCTGCCACCCGGCATTGAAATCGTCCCTGCTTATGACCGAAGTGAGTTAATTGAAAAAACTGTCGATAACCTGACGCACAAGCTGATCGAGGAAATTGTCGTGGTCGCGCTTGTGTGTATTGTATTTCTGCTCCACTTCAGATCGTCGCTTGTAAGTATAGTTACTCTTCCATTGGGCATTTTGATAAGCGTCGCGCTCATGGAATTTTTCGGGATCGCGGCAAACGTGATGAGCCTCGGTGGAATAGCGATAGCGATAGGGGTAATGGTCGATGCCGCGGTTGTACTTGTCGAAAATACGCATAAACATCTCGAGCGCGACGAGGGCAGAAAATCCCACTTTAATATTGTCCTTGACGCGTCGAAGGAAGTCGGGCCCGCGCTCTTTTACTCACTCATAATAATTACTGTAAGTTTCCTTCCCGTATTTGTTCTCGGGGAACAGTCCGGACGTCTATTCAAACCGTTGGCGTACACAAAGACATTCGCAATGGCGTCGTCGAGCCTGATCGCCGTTACGGTGATCCCGGTTTTGCTTTATTATTTTGTAAAGGGAGGCATTCGTCCCGAAAGCCAGAATCCAATCTCGCGGTTCCTTATTAAAATTTACCGGCCAGCGCTCGCATGGCTGCTCAAGAGAAAAATGCAGACCATTGGAGCAACTCTTCTGATCCTGATCCTGACCATTTTCCCATTGTCGCAGCTTGGGAGCGAATTCATGCCGCCTTTGAATGAAGGCGACATCCTGTACATGCCTACAACCGATCCGGGAATAAGCATCACAAAGGCAAGGGAACTGCTTCAGCAGACCAACAGGATGATCCTGCAGGTACCGGAGGTCAATACAGTATTCGGGAAAATCGGGCGCGCTGAAACGGCCACCGATCCGGCGCCGCTCGCGATGATAGAAACCATCATTACGCTCAAACCTAAAAGCGAATGGCGTCCGGGAATGACCACGGATAAGATTATCGATGAATTGAACAGGACAGTAGATATCCCGGGGCTGACAAATGCGTGGACAATGCCGATACGAACCAGGATCGATATGCTTTCAACCGGCATCAAAACCCCGGTCGGAATAAAAATAATGGGCGACGACCTCAAGACCCTTGCTGCCCTTGCTCAACAGATCTCCAGCGAGATCACCCCGATCAGCGGAGTATTATCATCGTTCCCTGAAAAAGCGTTCGGTGGAAATTATTTCGATATCGATATCGACCGCGAAGCGATTGCCAGGTATGGTTTAACGATCAGCGATGTACAGTCGGTGATAATGTCCGCTCTTGGCGGGATGAATGTCACGCGAACAGTTGAAGGAATTGAGCGATATCCGGTCAACGTCAGGTATCCAAGGGATTACCGCGACGATTTGGATTCCATAAAAAGGATCCTCGTCCCGGTGCCCGGCGGAATGGTTCCCCTCGAGCAGCTTGCCGACCTGAGATATTCCCAGGGTCCTCCGATGATTAAGACCGAGAATGCACGCCGGACCGCCTGGATTTATGTCGACATCCATGGACGGGATGTCGGAGGATTTGTCGAAGAAGCGAAAACTCTGATAGAGGATAAAATAAATTCTGGCGAAATTGTCCTGCCGCCGGGTTATTCAATCAAATGGTCGGGCCAGTATGAGTACATGGAAAAAGCCGCTGCAACGCTGAAGGTTGTAATCCCACTCACACTCGCGATAATTTTTCTCCTTCTGTATTTTCATTTCAGATCGATGACTCAAACGCTCATTGTCATGTTAACCCTTCCATTTGCCGTAGTCGGCGGGATATGGCTTCTGTTCATTCTCGGATACAATACCTCTGTGGCTGTCTGGGTTGGATTCATCGCGCTTGCAGGATTAGCCGCCGAGACAGGGATCGTGATGCTTGTTTATGTCGATATCGCGGTCAGGAATGCTATACGTGAAGGTCGAATGCGATCAATCGAAGATCTGAACCATGCGATAATCGAAGGCGCTGTAGAAAGAGTACGCCCGAAAATGATGACCGTGATGACAACATTTATCGGCCTGTTACCGATAATGTTCGGAACCGAAACCGGCTCGGAGGTAATGAAACGGATAGCATCGCCAATGGTTGGAGGACTTTTTAGTGCTACAGTTCTGACCCTGTTCATTATCCCGGTAGTCTATGCAGTTGTTCGCAGGTCGCTTGTGCCTGATGCTGAGCTATTGGAGACTGAAACCAGAGACTGACCGCTGAGTCTCAGGAATTAGTGATACCGAAAATTTCCGGTATAATAATTTGACCTAAAATCGGGAGGAGTGAAATCATGAGGCAATTAATCCATGGAATTACCATAATTCTGGCTGGTGTGTCAGTTGCAATATCGGCTACGTCATGCGGCGGACTCTTAAACCCGATTAAAATGCCGGCATCGCTGGAATCGGCACATATTGAAGAAGGGGAAGGATTCCTGTCTAAAATTGATTTCATTACCGATTCCAACCTGGGAATTGTCTATGGCATTGTCTACCGGGATGTCCACCAGCATGAAGGAGATGAGATCGGGATAGTCGGAACCCAGAAAATGATCTACGCGAACCCGTCTGGGAATGTTTTCGACTCGCTCGATCTCGAGTACATGACAGCTCCCGTGAACATTATCGATATAGACCGGGATGGCCTTTGCGAATTCATGGTCAGGGGAGATCGGCGAACCCTCAGCCACACCGGTAAAACTGGACCCCGATTCTGACGACTACTTCGCAGTACTGGTCGGACTGGAGCAATGGGACAGATCGGTATTGTACGTATACGATTCCGACCATGACATGGTGAACCAGGAAATTTTCCCTTCAAGCGGGGCGGCTGTCCTGGCATTTCCGAATCAAACCGGGGATGGGGAAGTTTTACTGGTTGGATTGGAAAATAGGGTGGTTGAATTTAAACTGAGCGAATAGAAGGAAGAGTTCACGCGGTGACCTTGATCCTGCGTGCCGTTTCAACGCTGATCGCAGAGTTATTTTTACCGATAAGAATTTTTATCGGACCCTCAAAAGGCGATTTCTCCAGAATTTTTATCGTGCTTCCTATCTGGATTTTCAATCCCGTCAGGTAACGGAGAAATTCCGGATCGGTATCCGGAACTTCCAGGATTTTCGCCTCGGTTCCGATTTCGAGATGCGCAAGCGGGATGCTTTCCGGCTGCGAAAGTACCCCGTTATTGTCGGGGATCCGGTGTCCATGGGGATCGAATTCCGGACGTCCGAGATGCTCGTACATTCTCTCGACAAGTCTGTCGCTGACGGCATGCTCAAGATTTTCCGCTTCATCGTGCAACTCATCCCACGACATGTCGAGTGCTTTTGACAGGAACAACTCGATGATCCTGTGGCGCCTGAGCATGTCCATCGCGACCTTGTGCCCTTTTTCCGTCAGTGTTACGCCTTTATACGGCACGTGAGCAACATAGCCTTCCGACGAAAGGTACTTGATCATGCCGGTTACGGACGCCATCTTTACGTTGAGCTGCTGTGCGATGCGCTTGGTTGTAGCGCGTTCGTGTTCGGATTCTATTGACCAGATTGTTTTGATGTAGTCTTCTACGTTTATGCTGGGCATTGCGTTATTCGGATTTTAGCATTAGCAAGTATAAGATGACATATAAATTTTCAGCTCCGGACATGCCGGTTATTTTAATCTTGACGTGAAAGCCCATTCACTTTATAATGTGAAAGCCCATTCACTTATGCCGCGCCAGAGTACCGAAATACGCAGGGAACAGATCGCCGGGATAGTTCTTGAAATTATCACTGACCACGGGCTCGAGTCTCTCAGCATGCCCGGGGTCGCCTCGCGGCTGGGGCTTGTCCAGTCCGCCCTGTACCGCCATTTCAATAATAAGGAAGAGATGATCGCCGCTGCGATGAAGCTGGCGAAGTCCAGAATGATCGGACTGGTTTTGAATGCCGTGTCGGGAAAGTCTGACGCCATGAAAGCGCTGAGAAGTGTACTTGCATCTTTCGACGAGTTCAGGAAAATTGCTGTGATTTTTCCCAGGATAGTCTTCAGCCTGCCAGACGGTGACACGCTTGAATCGAGAAGGGATTCTGTCAGGCAGATAGTCGAAGAGATTCTGTCCAACATAGAAAATGTCATCTGCGAAGGGCAGAGGATCGGAAAAATAAAAAAATCGCTGGACCCGGCGGTTGTCGCGATTCAGTTCTGGGGGATCCTGGTTACGGCTAATCTGCGATGGCATCTGACCGGTGGCGATTTCGATGTTGAAAGCCACATGAACGACGCGTGGAAATTCTTCAAAAACGCGGTAGCACCTTAGAATTCTACCTGGCACAGGTGAAGATAAATTGCACAAAGCAAGATTAATTATTATTCCACTAATTTTAACAGGCGTGATTTCAGCGATCGTTTATTTTACGCGCGACAAGTCGGATGCCACAAAAATTGTTCTCAGTGGAAATATCGAGGTTACCGATGCGCGACTCAGCTTCCAGATTGCCGGACTCCTCGATGAGCGGTATGTGAACGAAGGCGAAAGTGTCGAGGAGGGAGATCTGATCGCAACACTCGCGAGCGCGGATCAGGAGATCGCTGTCGCTCTGGCAGAAGCCGGTTTAAGTTATGCGAATGCGGTCCTGTCCGAACTTCAGGCGGGAAGCCGGCCCGAAGATATTTCCCGGGCAGCGGCTTCAGTTCAGCAGGCTCGCGCGTCGCTCGAACTTCTTCAGAATGGATCGCGCAGCCAGGAAATTGCCTCTGCCGAAGCGGATTTGTCCCGTGCGCAGGCTGGAGTAGATGCGGCACAATCGCAGCTTAACCAGGCGGAATCCGACCTCGCCAGATTCAATGAACTGTATATCGAAGGCGTGATAGCTGAAAGGGAATTTACCGCCGTAAGCACCCAGTACGAGCTTGCGATTGAAAATTTGCATCAGGCGGAAGCTGTCCAGGATGCAGCTCAGCAGAAGCTGGACCTGTTCATTGAAGGCGCGCGTCCAGAGCAGATCGACCAGGCTCGCGCGGCGCTTAACCAGGCACAGGCTGGATATTCAATCGTTCTTGAGGGACCGCGTCCGGAAACCATCGAACAGGCCATGGCGCAGTTCGATATCGCGAATGAAAATCTGAATAAGGCACTTCAGTTGCTGGAATACACAAACCTGTACGCCCCTTACTCCGGAATTGTGCTCAGCAAATCCGTCGAGCCGGGTGAATGGGTGAGTCCCGGTACACCGGTCGTAACAATCGGTGCGCTCGACACGGTTTACCTGCAGGCGTACATAAGTGAGACCAGCCTAGGCAGGATTTCTCTCGGCCAGCAGGTCAATATCACTGCGGATTCGTATCCGGGAAAACAATATTCCGGGACAATCTCGTTTATCAGCAACGAAGCCGAGTTCACTCCTAAAACGGTCCAGACATCCGAGGAGAGGGTGAAGCTTACCTACCTTGTCAAAATAACTTTGGAGAATCCCGGCCACGAATTAAAACCCGGAATGCCGGCGGACTGTGTGATCGATCTTAACAGAGAATAATTGGATTCCATAATCGCGAAAAATCTGACACGAAGTTTCGGCGATTTAATTGCTGTGGATTCCCTCAGCCTGCATGTCGAGCCTGGAGAGATATACGGGATTGTCGGCCCTGACGGGGCGGGAAAAACGACCACGCTCAGAATGCTTGCCGGCATTCTTGATCCGTCCGGTGGCGAAGCGACTATAGCGGGTTTCAATGTCATGAAGCAGGCGGAACAGGTAAAGGATAACCTCGCCTACATGTCGCAGCGATTCGGCCTTTACACCGATCTGACAGTCGGTGAGAACATCAACTTCTACGCCGACATGTACGGGCTTTCAGCTAAAGGTAGAAAAGAAAAAATTCACGACCTTCTCGATTTTTCTTACATGCGTCCGTTCATAAAAAGGCTCGCCGGAAATTTATCCGGTGGCATGAAACAGAAACTGCAGCTGGCGTGCGCGCTGGTGCATACCCCGAAAGTTCTCCTGCTTGATGAGCCCACGAACGGAGTCGATCCGGTGAGCCGCCGCGATTTCTGGCGGATGCTTTATAAGCTTCTGAAGCAGGATGTCGCGATCCTTGTCACGACCGCGTATCTCGATGAGGCGGAACGGTGCAATCGTATCGGGCTGATGAATCACGGAAAACTTCTTGCCGAGGGCACTCCCGAAGAAGTTCGTAGACTGATGAAAAAGAGCATACTCCGGATTTACAGCCATGAATCGAGGAAAGCGGCGCATGTGCTGATGGAAAGGCTGGACGCTGAAAATATCGAGGTGTTCGGAAGTAACGTGCATGTGGTGTGCAAAAATTACTCAACGACCCACGATGAAGCGAAAAAAATTCTCGATGACGCGGGAATCCATTACGATGACATGCGTGAGCAGATCGCGTCGCTCGAGGATATCTTCGTCAGTTTCCTCGACGTCGAAGAGTCCGAAAAAATTGTCGGGATAACCGATGTCAACAGCGCGAGTTACGGTGACTGTGCCGTAAAGGTGGAGAACCTCACGCGTAAGTTCGGGAATTTTACCGCCGTCGATAATGTAAGCTTTTCAGTTCCACCTGGAGAGATATTCGGATTTCTGGGACCGAACGGCGCTGGAAAAAGTACCGTTATACGCATGTTATGCGGTTTGCTGGAGCCGACATCAGGAACAGGCAAGGTCGCCGGATTCGACATCAACACCCAGCCGGAAAAGATCAAACTGAACATCGGTTACATGTCGCAGAAATTTTCGCTCTATGAAGATTTGACCGTCGAGGAAAATATAAATTTCTACGGCGGCATTTACGGGCTTGGAGGTAAAAAACTCAAAGAGCGAAAAGACTGGGCGATCGGGATGGCGGGACTCGAAATGCACAGGAAAAGCCTGACCGCAGTCCTTGCAGGGGGATGGCGCCAGAGGCTTGCCCTGGCGTGCGCGATTCTCCATGAGCCCCCTATCGTTTTTCTCGACGAGCCAACCAGCGGAGTCGATCCTAATTCCCGGCGGCGTTTCTGGGATCTGATCTACGAAATGGCCGGGAAGGGCGTTACGATCTTCATCACGACGCATTACATGGAGGAAGCCGAGTACTGCGACAGGGTCGCGTTGATATTCAGGGGACGGTTGATCGCGCTGGGCAGCCCGCTTGAACTCAAGACGTCGATGATGAAAGAAAAAATCATCGACGTGCGCCTCGACCAGCCGCAGAAATACATGGATGAACTCGAAGCGTTGAATGAAATAAACGAGGTCGCGTTGTTCGGAGCCGGACTTCACGCGAGGGTATCGGATTCCGACGCGGCTATGTCCGCGATCAGGAGTGAGCTATCAAATGCTGGAGTTTCAAATCCAAAAATTGAACTCATAATTCCCGGTATGGAGGACGTATTTGTCTCACTGATCGACGAGAGTGAAAAAGAGGATGTCGCTGGAGGAATTCACGATGTTTAAATTCCAGCGACTGTTCGCCATGGCACGGAAGGAATTCATTCACGTAATCCGTGACTGGCGTTCCCTGGCTCTCTCGATTCTGATCCCGATAGTGCTGATTCTTTTGTTCGGTTACGCGCTTAATCTCGACCTGGACAATGTCCCGACAATTATCTGGGATCAGTCTCACAGTCCTGAAAGCCGTGAACTGCTCGATCTTTTCCAGGGGACTCCTTATTTTTCGATAATTGGATACACCGATAATTACCGTGATATTCAGACAGAGCTTGAAAATTCACACGCTATGCTGGCAGTGGTGATTCCGTCGGATTTTGCGGAAAAAATAAACACCAACCAGACGGTCAGCATACAGGTGATTGCCGACGGGAGCGATTCGAACACCGCACGCCTGGCCCTTGGTTACGCTAACGCGGTTGGTTTGATCCATTCGAGAAATCTTGGTGCGAAAAGAACCCGGTTTCTTGGCATCGGGGATATAGTTGTCCCGATCGACATGCGACAGCGTGCGTGGTACAACCCTGACCTCCGCTCACAGAACGTTATTATTCCAGGAATCATCGCGATCGTAATGGTGATCATCGCGGCGATGCTGACAAGCGTTACAGTCGCCAAGGAATGGGAGCTCGGGACAATGGAACAGCTGATCTCGACCCCGGTGCGTGGTCCGGAATTGATAGTTGGAAAAATCATCCCGTATTTTGTGATTGGCATGGTAGATGTCGGGATCGCGGTCGCGATGGGTGAATGGGTGTTTCATGTGCCGCTCCGTGGCAATCCGGGAATGATCTTCGCGCTCGCGTCCATATTCCTTACTGGTGCTCTATTTTTCGGGATCATGCTCAGCATAACCCTGAAAAAAACGGTGCTCGCGAACCAGATAGCGCTCCTCGGCACATATCTCCCGACAATCCTTCTTTCCGGATTCGCGATCGCGATTCAGAACATGCCCGTACCGATCCAGGCGATAACTTATATTGTCCCGGCGAGATATTTCATTGCTCTGCTCAGGGGGATTTACCTGAAGGGTATCGGTGTCGATGTCCTGTGGCTTAACGCCGTTCTTCTGACCTTGTACGCCCTGATCATGATCACACTGGCGCACAAGCGCCTTAAACTGAAACTTGAATAATTAATATGCTCAACCGTATCCGACATATGCTCATCAAGGAATTCCTGCAGCTGTTCAGGGACCCGCGCATGCGCATGGTCGTTTTCGGTGTGCCGGTTTTCCAGATGCTGGTCATCGCGTTTGCGCTCACCAACGACGTTACCAATATTTCAACCGCGTTACTCGACCAGGACAATTCAGTCGCGTCGAGAGAACTTGTCCAGAGATTTACTTCGAGCGGTTACTTCAAGATCACAAAATATCTTGAATCGGACGACGAGATCCGACCGTTGCTTGATGGGGGACATGTCCGGGTCATAATTCATATTCCACACGGATTCGAGGAGAATATTCTTGCCGGGGAATCGTCGCAGTTTCAACTGCTTGCCGACGGAACCGACAGCAATTCGACAGCGATCATTTTCGGCTACGCCAGTCTCCTCATCGGAAAATACAACCGCGAGATTGTGATTGGAAAGTTCCAGTCGCGATTCGGGGCCGGGTTCACACCGGGGACAGTCGAGGTGGAGACACGAAGCTGGTTCAATGAAAATCTCGAAAGCAAATTCTTCTTCGTTCCGTCCCTTATCGGAATTATGCTGGTGACGGTCGGGATGATCCTTACAAGCATCGCGATCGTGAGGGAAAAGGAGGCCGGGACGATCGAACAGGTGATGGTAACGCCGATCACCCGGTCGGAATTCATATTTGGAAAGACGATTCCCTACGCGATAATCGGATTTGTCCTGATGACCTTCATGCTGGGACTTGCCTATGTTGTTTTTGGCGTTGTGGTCAAAGGAAGCTGGCTTCTTCTTTATGCGCTTGCCGCGATATACATTGTCGGAAATCTTGGCCTTGCTTTATTCATCAGCACGAGCGCGTCGACACAGCAGCAGGCGCTGCTCACGGCGTTTTTATTCATGATGCCCGCGATACTTCTGGGTGGATTCCTGTTCCCGGTTCACAATATGCCGGAGCCGGTCCAGTGGCTGACCTATGCCGATCCGGTCCGGTGGTTCCTTGAAATTATACGTGGCGTAATAATGAAGGGGACAGGGATCGAGGCGATCTGGCCCGCGGTAATTGGCCAGACAACATTGACGGTAATATTTGTAGCCCTCGCTTTATACAGATTCAGAAAAACTGTTAGTTGATAAGCGTATGGCACCCTCATTGGAACAGAAGTCCATGGCGTAAGCCCGGACATCATCCAATACAGCGAATCTCCGAATTTGCATAGTTGAGTATTATCCAGCGTACGAATGTTAATGAGTGATCCGGGTCAGTTCCCTGAAGCCCTCCATGATTGTCGGGTCCTGGAATCAATCCCTTATCAATAAATCCAGAATGCGACAGCAATTCATGGGCACCTGCAGTTTTCGGGGAATCATCAAATCTTACTAATAAAGATTAATTTAATATTTGCCCGTGAATAGCGTCTGTGATACCATTAGCCTCACTCCTCGCCCGATGTGAGAAGCACGGGCCTGGTTATGTCCTATTTATATATCATGAAAGGTGTACCCATGTTTCGGCTTCAATTCAGTACCGCCGCGATGACACTTGTCATTGCCGTTTTGTTTTTGCTCGGATGCGGAGGAGGCAAGTCACCCGTCTCGCCGGATGTCGATATTCCAGGGGATACGAATGACAATAAACCGGCAGTTACGGTCCAGCCCGCAGGTCCCGTTAACCCTGCAAATGTCCAGCCCCGGGAAGGCGAGGGCGAAGAACCCGGACTGACCGGGTCGAACAATGGCCCCAAAACAATACGGGATGACCGGATGTATTTCGGGGTCTGGAATATCGGAATCGATCCCGAGACTCACGAGGTTTCAATTGTTCCGAACCGGATGCTGGAGGCGCACTACAATGTCACCGCCGCGGTTCAGCCGCCGAATTGCCCTGACTGCCTTGGCATAAAGGTGCTGAATTTCGACCCGGACACATTTGTGCTTTCACTGGACATTTCCCTGAAGAATCCGACGATTGCACTTACGGGACGCGACGTACGCGGTACTCTTCTGTTCCCTGAAGGCGACAACCGGGTACTTGTGAATGCCGACGATTACACGACAATATTCGACAACACAGATCCTGCGGACAGGAATCCGTTCAAGGCTTTCGCCAAAGGCGAAGTCGGACGCGCGTTCCCGCCACAGGCAATTTTCTACGAGCAGTACGACATCAAATTTCCGCCGCCAGCCAATTACAACGTGCTTTATGTGGTCGATGCGAGCTGGCCGAATAACCAGGAAGAAATTTACGAAATCAACAGCATCGCGATTGACGGCGGAATCAATGAATGCAATTCAGCTGAAGGATGGCTGTATGCCGACATACACGACTGGCAGTCGAATGCGACAGGCATTATGGTGGATCTCACCCCTATCGGTGGAGAAGTGGTCCAGATGGATCACGTCCTGAACACGACGTACAGAACTTACATCAACAATGAAACCGGCGCCGCTTCGGGCGATTACGATATATGGCTTGAAGCAACAAGCGAAAATACTGATTTTTCCTTATACGATAAATGGCAGCTGAATATTCCCGGCTGCGAAAATTCCCCGCCGGTCTGGGACGATACGATCGGTGTAGTTTCGGTTACCAGTATCGAGGGCGGGCTCGAGGTCGGATTCGGAACAGCATCCGACGATGATGTGCCTGTATTCTTCAACGTTTATTATTCTGAAGACGCTCCGATCAACTGGATCGACAGCCCGAACATAATCACCGTACCAGGCTCGCCCGCCGAGATCCCCGGTCTCACGGACGAATCGACTTACTGGGTTGGCGTTCGTGCTGTGGATGCACTCGGCAATGAAGAAAAAAATACTGTCCAGATGACAGGGGTGCCCTCGGTGCCGCC
>Ga0214471_10002376_pt1 | contig 14799 bp, 10 predicted proteins | sample RVTome_5_FD_207665 | JGI IMG/M metagenome (GOLD analysis project Ga0214471, IMG submission 207665) | Soil microbial communities from uranium-contaminated site in the Upper Colorado River Basin, Wyoming, United States - RVT142D155 | ecosystem: Environmental > Terrestrial > Soil > Contaminated >... | reverse complement strand
CCAGTCCTCGGCATTCAGGAGGAGGCCGGGCGCGTGCGCCTGGTGTCGTGGGAACTGGCGGAGCCCGTCCGTGCCCGTCACGCGGACCTTACGGCGCGTTCCGACGAGGATGCCGTAGACGAGATCCTCCTGCTGCAGGATCGATACCTGCGGGTTGAGATTGATCAAGATTCGCGCATTGACCTGCCGCAACACGTCGAGCTCCACCTCGAGGTCGCCGACGGAACGATCTTCCTGGCGCGCTACCCCCGGCATGTCGAGCTCTGGAGCAGCCGGTATCGACAGGCGCGTCTTGCGCACGCGGGACGATCATTGCGGGATCTGCCTTGATCTGCTGCGGATGGACTGGAAAGATCGCGACGTCGGAGCGCTTGAGCGAGCCGTCCGGGAACTGAATGTACACATCGAGGCGGAGTCCGAGTTCTTCGGCCCTCAGAAATTCGGGATCGAGTGGCACTTGCCGAACCTAGTACCATGCCGTCTGCGCGCCCAAGCCCGCGCCGGGCGCGCGATTCGCCACCCCCTCACCCGATCCGCCGAAACGCCATCTTCGCGGCGTGCGCGGCCGCGCCGTCGGCGTCGAGGCGGTCGCCGATCACGAGGCACTCCTCCGGGCGAACTCCGAGCTTCGCCGCGGCGGCGAGCAGGCAGGCGGGGTCGGGCTTGAGCGCCGTGACGTCGGGGGATTCGCCGTTGGCGAGCACGATGTCGAACAAGTGTGAGGCACCGAGTGCCTTCAGCTTTCCGAACGCTGGATAGTCGCTGACCAGGGCAGTGGCGCCGCCGCGAGCGCGGAAGTGCTCGATTTCGCGCAAGAGGCTGCGGCGCCTAAACATTCTCAACCACTTGCCGGGACGTTCCAGCATCCACTCCTCCACCGCCCGGCGCACGCTCGGGACGTCGCGCCCGAGCACCTCGGCCGTGCGATCGAGCTGAAGCTCGTAGGGGCTCGTCGGTTCGAGCCGAGGGTTCTCGCGGCGCACGCGCGCCGCGTCGCGTACGAGCTCGTGCTGCCGGCGAAACGCGCGGATGACGGGCACGACTCGCGCGCCCGACGCGGCGAGCTCGAACGCCATCGCGGTGCGGACCGGAAGGGGGTGATAGAGCGTGCCGTCGAGGTCGACGAGCCACGCGCGAAAGGAGGTCGTCACGGTTTCGATCAACGACTGCGCGGGGGAGGACGGGGGGGCATGTCCGTCGGCGTCGGGGCGACGTAGTGCCTCGCACTGTCGCCGACCGCTTGGGCTTTGCCGGGCGGCACGACGCTGCCGGGCCGTGGCGCGACGATCGAGGTGCGCGGAGGCGGATCTCGAAGGGGAAGCGATGCGGACCCGGGCACCGCGAGCGCCGGTTCCGTCGGCGCGAAGCGGGGCCGCGATTCTTGCTGCCAAAACCACGGGTTTGGCAAGCCCGCCACGAGCGTGCAGGCCCGCGAGAAGGCAATCGCGGAATTGAAGCGCCGCGCGGCGTTCAGGTCGAGCGCGCGCTCCAGCAGCGCGACGAGCTCCCCCGGCGCTTGGGCGTTCAAGAAGGCAAGGGAGGGTGCGGGCCGCGACGCGGCGTCCGAAAGGCGCTTTTCCTCCGTTGTGGCTTCGCGCAAGGGTCGGCCCGACAAGAGCTCGAAGAGGATTGCCGCGACGGCCCACACGTCGCCACTTTCCGACGCGGCGCGCGTTCGAGCCTGTTCGGGTGAAAAGTAGGCCGCCGTGTTGGGCACGCAGGCAAGGCCGAAATGAGCCGCGGCCCGTTCGCGAAGCTTGCCCCAACCAAAACCAGAAACGTATACGTTGCCGAGCTCGTCGAGCAGAATGCGGCGCGGCGAGAGCTCGCCGTGGAAGAGCGCGCGATCGTGTGCCGCGCCGAGCACGTCCAGGGCTGCGGCAGCGATGCGCAAGCCCTCCATCGGGGCGATGCGGCCGCGGCGCCGTAGCAGGAAGGCGTGGAGCGTCTCGCGGGCAACACGCTCGAAAACCACGAACGGAAAGCCGTCCGGGGTGAGGCCCGCGTCGCGCACCGCCGGTACGCCCCGGCCAATCATGCTTGCTACGTGCGCCCCTCGTACGAAGTGACTGGCGATGCTGGGAGCGCCGCCGAGCTCCGCCTGCAAGATGCTGACGACGGCGCGCTCGGCAGCGGAGTCGCTGGCAAGGTAGGTATGGGCCAGGACGTCCGATTCGAGCACTTCGTCGAGGCGGAAGCGCCCGTCGAGCGCCTGACCCAGTCGCGCTGCGGCAGAGGATCGATCGGTGAACGGCATGGCCCCAAACCCGAGAACGGATGGTATACGCCCACTGTGGCACGCTCGACCACACCTTTCGTGTTTCGATTCAGAGTCTGGTACTTTGCCCTGCGAATCGGTGTTGCGAACCGGAATTTCCCGAATGAGCGTCACGAGATAGCCATGGATGCCGCTCCGCAATTTGGCTTGCGACCCGGGGCGAAGCTCTGCCGGGACACGGCATGACCAAGGTGCTCGTCACTGGTTCCGCGGGTGCGATCGGTGTTCCGGTTTGCCGCGAGCTGTCTCGCCGGGGCCACGACGTGCGCGGTTTCGATCGGGTGCACACTCCCGACGTACGGCGCACGATCGTCGGACAGCTGGAGGACGCCGACGCCGTGCGCGACGCCGTCGACGGCGTCGACGCGGTCGTTCATTTGGCCGCGCATCCCTTCGACGCTCCGTTTCCGGAGCTCGTCGGGCCCAACGTTCTCGGCCTTTTCCACGTGCTCGACGCGGCGCGCGGGGCGGGCGTCTCGCGCGTCGTGCTGGCGAGCTCGATTCAGGTCGTCGGGCGGCGGAAGGGCAGACCGGGCCCGGCCAGCACGCGGACGGCGGCTCCCGGGAATCACTACGCGCTGACCAAACTGTGGGCGGAGCAAATGGGGCGCATGTACTCTCGGAAGTTCGATCTTTCCGTGATCGCGGCTCGCGTCACCTGGATGGTCCGCAACGCGGAGGAGGCGCGCCGAATGTTGATGCTCGAGCGCCAGGACATCTACGTCAGTCGCGGCGACGTGGCCCGCTTCTTCGCGCAGGCCGTCGAAGCGACGGACATTCGCTTCGCCGTGCTGTACGCCGTCGGACCCGACGGCGCCGAGCGCGTCGATCTCGAGTCTTCCCGGCGTCTCATCGGCTACGAGCCCGCGGACGCGTGGCCCGCGGGGCTCGGCTTCGAGCTGTCCGAGATCACGGATTAGGATCCCGCCCGGTAGGTTCACGCATGAGTCACTCGCTTCGTTCCCTGCTCGCGCTGCTCGAACGACTCGCGCCGCTGGAACGAGCCGAGTCCTGGGACAACGTCGGACTCTTGATCCAGGCCGAGGCGGGTCTGGAACGGCGCTCGGTGAGCCGGGTACTGTTGACCATCGATTTCACCGAGGCGGTCCTGGCCGAAGCCGTGGCGTGCGGAGCCGACCTCGTCGTGGCCTATCATCCGGTGGTGTTCGAGCCGCTCAAGCGCTTGACGTTCGCCGATCGAACCGGACGCGTCGCGCTCGGCGCCGTCAAGGCCGGAGTGTCGGTCTATTGTCCCCATACCGCGCTCGACGGCGCGCCCGGAGGAGTGAACGACTGGCTCGTCGAGCCGTTCGGGCCTTTCGCGTCGCCGCCGGCGCCGTTTCCGGAAGGCGGAATCGCGCGGCGCGCCGATCTCGCCGCGCCGATCTCGCTCGACGAGGCCGTGGCTCGGGTCAAGCGGCACTTGGGCGTAGAGCGCGTCCGCGTGGCGCGCGCCGACGACGGAGTCGAGACGGTCCGGAGCGTGGCCGTTTGCGCCGGCGCCGGCGGTTCCGTACTGCGGGGCGCCGAAGTCGATCTCGTGCTGAGCGGAGAGATGCGCCATCACGACGTCATCGCGCACGTCGCTGTGCATCGACATGTCATTCTGTGCGACCACACGCATAGTGAGCGCGGTTATCTCGCGGTTTTCGCCGATCGGCTGCGGAAGGCCGCTGGGACTCCGCTCGACGTCCGCATCTCCGAGCGCGACCGAGAACCGCTCGCGATCGCCTGAGCCAGGCCGGGCGCACGGCTATTCGCGGTCGCGTCCGAAGATCTTCGAGCCCGGCGGCACCGAACGGGTGAGAAAGACGTTGCCGCCGATCACCGAGCCTGCGCCGATCACGGTATCTCCACCCAGGATGGTGGCGCCCGCGTAGATCGTGACGTCGTCTTCGATCGTCGGGTGGCGTTTCGGAGGCAAGGTCGACGAATAGTCCGAGCGTTTGGTGCTGACCGCGCCGAGCGTGACGCCTTGGTACACCTTGACGTTGCGGCCGATGACGGTGGTCTCGCCGATCACGACGCCCGTGCCGTGGTCGAGGAAGAACTGGCCGCCGATGGTCGCTCCCGGGTGGATGTCGACGCCGGTCTTGCTGTGCGCGTACTCGCTGAGGATGCGCGGGATCATGGGCACGCTCTCTTTGAAGAGGACGTGAGCGATGCGGTACGCGGTCAGCGCCTCGATCGCGGGGTAGCTGAACACGATCTCTTCCACGCTGTTGGCGGCTGGGTCGCCCTCGTAGGCGGCGAGCACGTCGGACTCCAGAACTTCGCGCAGGCGCGGGAGCTCGCAGAACATGCGAATGACCGTGTCGTAGGCCCAGCCGTTCGGTCGCTTCTGGGTGGTGCGGCCGATGCGCTCTTCGTAGGTCACGGCACGTTCGATCTGCTCGACCAACGTTTCGCAGGCAGGGTACAGGTGCTCGCTGAGCGAATAGCGAAGGTTGTGCGGGTTGAGCGGCCGCAAGCTGTAGTACCCGAGGTAGATCGCCGGCTTCAGGTGGTTGAAGGCTTCGATGACCGCGCGGCGATTGGGAAGGGCGGCGCTTTCGAGGTTGTTGATCGCGGCTGGGCCGCGATAGCTTTCGACGATCCGATCGATGGCGCTCTCGAGCTCGCTGCAGGTCTGGAATTCGGAGGTCATGGTCTCCTCGTAGCGTGTCAGGGCGCGGCGCTCGACGCCGCCGCTCCGGGCTCTCGGGCCGGGCGTACTTCGAGCAGCTCGGCGAGCCCGCGGCGCACCGCTGGCACCGTGAGCGGACCGCGTGCGGCATTTTCGACCGCCTCGCGCGCTGCGTCGTTCTGGAGTGCCAAGAGCGCCTTGCCGACCAAGAGCACGGCCTCCACCAGCGCTTCCTCGTCGGCGGTGGCTCGGTAGAGCGCGAGGAACGCCAGGAGTTCATCGAGCTGTTCGACCGTCGCCAGCACCGTCAGGGCCTTCGCGATTCTCACCAGATCTTCCGCGGGGTTTGCCGGGTCGTTGAGGTGTTCTGCGAGCAACGGCGCGGCCCGGTGCTCTTTCATTGCAGCGAGCGCTTCGGCAAGCGCGCCGACGGGCGGCGTGCGCAAGGTGTCGGTAAGGTAATCGTAATGACTCTGGAGCGCCGCCAGCATGGCGTCGACCCCGTCGCGGCGCGCTGCGAGCAGCCGCTCGGCAACGACGCGCAGGCGCGGCGAAGTGCGCGGCGCGCTCAGCACGTCGATCAAGAGCCGCGTGACGGCCGGATCGGCGAGAACTCCGATCTCCGACAGCAAGAATTCGTGAGCTGCCGCCATCTCGGGATCGTGCAGGAAGATCGCCTCGGAGACCTGCTCGGTCAAAGAAGGCGCGGGGGCGTTCGCCGCGACGGACAGGTCGCCTGCCTGCACGACGCACGCGCGCACGCGCGCTCCGAGCGAGAGCGGAGCCTGCGCCGCGCCGGACGTTGCATCGATTCGGTGCACGCCGCCCAGTTTGTCGCACAGGACGAAACCCGGGCTCGCAGCGCCGCCGCCCAGGGAATCGGCAGGCAGCGTCTTCACCCAGGCGAGCTTGGCGCCTTCTGCGCGAAAACCCATCACGACGCGGTAATACGTGGCGGCGAAATGGCCCGCCGCGAGCTCGATCTCTTCGCCGCGCTCGACGGGGCGCGCGAGAAGCCTGACCCTGGCGCGCGCGCCCGCGGTGGGGAGCTCCGTCTTGGTTCCGTCCGAAAGCCAGACGGGGTCGCCCGGTAGTTTCTTGAACGGAAGCTCGATGCGCCGCGCACCGCCCGTCGTGGCAGCGGCGATGCGATCATCGAAGCGGAGCAGGCCGAGCTGCCCGACGAAGACGAACCCGCCGATCGCGAGCGCGTTGCTCACCTGTTCGCGCATGAGCAAGCGCCCGATTTCTTCGCCCGATTCGACGTCGATGGCGGAGACGTACTGGTTTTGCCAGGGGACGAACGCGACGCCGGCGAGCACGGCAGGTCGGCCGAGCTCGGCTGCGGAGTCGAGCCGGTGGCGAACGTGACCTGCCCGATCGACCAGCAGGAGCTGGGAAGGCTGCCCGTCTTCTCGCGAGCCGAGGGTCACGGCCGTCGTGCCGCCGTCGTCGCCGGCGCCGCGCAATCGGCGGCCCTCGGCGTCGACGTTCCAGAGCGGCTTTCCCGTGCGTGCTTCGAAAGCGAGCAGCCGACCCGCCGCGGTGGCGACCACGACGTCGCCGGCAATCGCCGGGAGTGCGTCGAGCGTTGCCGCCTGCGACCAGGCAACGCCGTTGCCGTCCAAAGGCAGCGCGATCAGGCCGCCGGCACCGACACCGACGGCCAGTGGCTGCCCTACCGGCGTTTTGGAGCCGGCGAGACGCTCTTGCACGAGCGAGATGGAGCGCCCTCGGTCGTTTTGCCAGCGCGCCGTGAAGGGCTTTTCGAACGGTCCGCTCGCGCCGCAGCCGAGCGGCGCTGAAACGAGCGCTGCGACGAGCCACCCGAGCCGAGCCCAGCAATACTCTTTCATGGCTTCTTGAGTGGGTCTTTTTCGCCCAGGCTTTCGATGGCGTCCTTCAAGGCTCGACGCGCCTTACCGGCGTCGCCGGCGGGCCAGCGATTCGCGACGCCGACGAGGTAGCGCGCCGCGTCCGCGGTTGCGAGTGCCGCTACGCGCGCGATCACCTTGACCTTGTGCTCGTCCGGCATCTCGGACGCCGATCGCAGGAGAATGTGATCGATGCCGTCGGTCATGGCCTCGAGCGGTACTCTGCCCAAACGTTCCGACAAGGCCAGGCATTCCGGAGGCGCGCACAAGCGCCCGATCGCGCTTGCGGCTTGCAGCACGCGCCTGTCGAGTGCCAGGAACAGTTCCCCCACCGCCTCCTTGGCTCCGAGTCTGCCGAGCCCCTCCGCCGCGGCGCCCCGCACCGCCGCGTCCGCCGAACGCAACGCCGCGCGCAGCGCCGGGATCGCCGCCGTACCGCCCGTGGCGCCAAGCGTGCGGGTCGCGGTGAGGCGCACGCTCGGACTGCGATGGCGCGTGTAGCGCGCTACCGCCTCGCTGAGCTCCGCGCGTGCGAGCAGCGAAGCGACGGAGAGGGCGGCTTCGATCACGGGCACCGACGCACCGCGCTCGAGCACGCCGCGGAGCAGATTCGCCGCCTCCGGCAAGTCTTTTCCGTGGGTCGAGAGCTCGGCGAGCGCGCTCAGCATGCGCCCTTCCTCCCCGCTTTCGAGTTCGGCGCGCAGCGCCTCGACGTCCACTTTCGCATTGGTTTTGGGCGCCGCGGAAACGGACGTCGCCGCGAGGGCCGCCGAGCCCCACACGGAAGCCCCGATCAGAAGAGCGCGCAAGAAACCACGAAACATCGGGGGCGGACCATAGCATGAACTCTGGGCCTCGAAGCTCGCCCGGGGTAACCTTTGCGCGTCCCATCACGGGCGTCCCACGCCCGCGGCCACGAGGACCGTGCCCTCTACACCGTATCCGTACAGAGCGTGTCCGCCGATTCGCCTCGACCCGATCGAGAGCGCCCGGGCCGCGCCGTTTCTCCGCGTGCGTCGTACGACGTACCGCGCGACGTATCCCGACGGTTCCAGGAGCGCTCCCTTCTCGTACGACGAAGTCGATCGACGCGCGATCGACGCGGTGGTCATCGCGGCGTTCTATCAGCGCATGGGCGCGCGGCACGTGTACCTGAGAAGCGCGGTACGACCGCCGGCAAGAACGCGCCGGCGCCTCGAGGATCCTGCGGCCGAGGGGAACCTCTGGGAGCTTCCGGCGGGCCTCGTGGAACCGGAGGAGCAGAGCGCGTCCGGCTTCGTCGCGTGCGCGCGAAGGGAGCTCCACGAAGAGCTCGGCTTCGACGTGGACACGTCGCGCTTGATCGCTCTCGGGCCGAGCGTGTTTCCGACGCCGGGATTGATCGGCGAGATGCATCACCATTTCGCGGTGGAGGTCGATCCGACCCTGCGCCGCGAGCCGCCCCTCGACGGCTCTCCGCTCGAGCACCTGGGAGAGATCATCGATCCGCCGCTCGAGGCGGCGCTCGCGTGGTGCCGTGAGGGGCGCATCGGCGACGCCAAGACCGAGCTCGGGCTTCGCCGGCTCGCGGAGTACCGGCGATGACGACGCGAGTCATCGTGGTGGCAAAGCGATCGTTTTATAGCCGCTTCGTCGAGGAAGAATCCGATCCGCGCGCTCGCGCCTTGATTCGACACAATGATCGTAGCGTCAAAAACTGGCTCCCGGCACATCGCGAGCATCTATCCACTCTCGAAAGCGTCGAGAAGGTCCTCGCCGATGTGGGCGCTCACGTGCTGCTCCTGCGCGGCGCGCACGCGGCGTTCCACACCTCGGACGCGAGCCTCGTCATCACGGTCGGCGGCGACGGCACGCTGCTCGCTGCCTCGCACAACGTCGCGCAGGTACCGGTGCTCGGCGTCAACAGCGCTCCGCGGCACAGCATCGGGTTTTTTTGCGCCGCCAACAAGAAGACGCTGCGCGAGCACATTCTGGGGGCGCTCGACGGGCGGCTCAAGAGCGTGACCCTCGCTCGCATGCGCGTCACCGTGAACGGCCGCGTACGCTCGGAACGCGTGCTGAACGAGGCGCTCTTCTGTCACGCGTCACCGGCCGCGACGTCACGCTACATTTTGCGCTTTCGCGGCAAGGTGGAGGAACAGCGGTCGAGCGGACTCTGGATCGGTCCGGCCGCGGGCTCCACGGCGGCGCAGCGCTCGGCCGGCGGCGAGGTGCTCCCGTTGCGATCGCGCGATCTTCAGCTCGTGGTGCGCGAGCCCTATCTCGCCTACGGCCGGTCATACCGGCTCCTCAAGCTCAGGGTGACTCCGCGCCAGTCGCTGACGCTGCAGAGCAAGATGCAGAGCGCGTGCCTTTTCCTCGACGGTCCCTACAAGCAGATTCCGGTACAGCTCGGGGACGACGTGGGCTTCTCCGTCTCGGACCAGCCGCTCTGCGTGCTCGGTCTGGATGCACGCCGAAGCCGTTCCGCGGCGTGAGCCGCTCTCGACGCCCCCACACCATCCACCCCGGATAGAGCGATTAAAAGTCGGCTCAGGGCGGATCAGAGATCGCGGACTGGAGCAACGCGCGGCCGGACGCCACCAACACCCGGCTCGCGCGCGCCCGAGTCGCCGGCTCCATGTCCACCAAGAACTCCACCACGCTGCCCGACTTGGTGGCGATGGGCTCGCCGCCGCGATAAAGGACTCGATTCGACGTCAGAGCGGGAACGCGTTCCCCAGGCGTCAAGATGCCCGCGAGGTTCAGCGGATCGGCGGCGCTCACGGACAGCAGGGCCGGCTCTTCGTCGCGCGAGCGAGCAACCTGGCGAAGCTCGACTACCGCGTCGGGCAGCGCGTATTGCTCGCCGGTGAACCCGGCTACGAAGCGGCCGCCACGCAGCTCCCCGCGGGCTTCCCGCGTGCGGAAGACCCTGAGCAGATCGCGCCAGGGAACCGGGGCGTTCTCGCGCTCGAACAGACGCCGGAAGACGACGCCGTACCGGCGCAGCAGGCTCGACGCCACGTGCTCGACCAGCGGGGATTCCGCTTGCGCCTCGGGTTGCACCTCGCGGCGGACGAGCGCCCAGCGGCCAGAAGCGGCGAACGCGTCGACGGCCGCGCGTCTCGACCGCCCGCGTTCTCTCCGCCGATTCGGAATCAGCGCGCGGAGCCCGGCAAAGCTGTCCGAGGTGACGAGCCCTGATGCCACGAGCTCGGCCAAGGCTGCCTCGAGCTCGGTGCGCAGCCCGCCGACTTCTCGCAACAAGTCCGGGAAGAAGAGCGCTCCGCTTCGCTCCAGCGCTTCGACGGCGCGGCGCGCGGGACCCGAAAGCGACGCCACGAGCTCGCCCCGGGTGGCTCCCGCCGGCCAGTGGTGAGCCGAGGCGCGCGGCAACAAAGCGATGGGCGTGGCGCGCACTGGTCCGGCGCCGCGACGTCCGCCATCCGCCGGCACCGCGAGCCGCGACCGCATCCACACGATCTGTCCCGACAGGCACAAGCTGTCGAGCCAGGCGGCGTCGTAGTGTTCGACGCGCGCGGCTAAGACCTCAGCTTCCCAAGCCGCGGCAGGCAGCTCGAGGCCTTCGAGCTGCTCGAGAACCGCGAGCACGCCGCGCGGGCCTTCGAGGCGCGTCCCTGCCGCGACGTGCTGAAACCGATGCAGGAAGCGCAGGAAGCATTCAGCGCTCACCGGCTGAATTTCCTGTCGCAGACGATTCAGTGTGTAGCGGTGAACACGCGACAGGAGCCGCCGTTCGCACCACTGATCGCCTTCACCGGGCTCGAAGCGGCCGCGCAACACGAAACCCTCGCTCTCCAACGCCGCGAGCGTCGCCGTGACCTCCGATGCCGCCATGCCGAGGCTCGCCGCAACCTGCCGTTCCGTCGTCGGCCCGAGCGTCTCGAGACGGCCGCGCAAGAGCTCGACCTTCGCCGACTCGCGGCCCTCGCTGCGGGCGGCGTTGCGCGGCGCGGAAAGCGGCGGCGAGAGGCGGCAGTCCGGAAACACCGCTTGGAGCTGCGGCAAGCGCTCGGCGGCGACCCAGAGCGTCGCGCCGCCGGTTTCCGCGACGGCGGCCCGGCTCTCTCGCGCGAGCTCCTCTGCGAGCGCCGCCCAACCATTTTCACGCGCTTCTGCCAGCGTAAAAAAGCCCGTCATCACGAGTGCGTCGTGGAGCTCGTCGGCGTTGCGAACCTCCGGCCACGCCTCTTTGCGGACGCGCGCGATGGCGTCGGGGTCGAGCGCACCGAGATCGTCCGCGGTCGCCGGATCGAGCCAGCGCCGCGCCATCACGGCCTGAGTCCGCCGCTCCTCGAGCGGCGCGTCGTCCAAGAAAGCGTAGGGACGCGCGTTGAGGATCTCGTGACACAGCGGGGAGGCTTCCGCGACGTCGCGCGCGACCAAGCGTTTTTCGCCTGCTTCGATCTGCCGCAAGAGCTCGATCAGCCCATCGACATCCATGGCCTCGGTGAGACAATCGGCCAGCGTCTGTTCGACGAGCGGGTGCTCGGGGATCTCCCGGGGCCCGGAGAGGTTTTCCGCGCAGGCAGTGGAGTCCGGAAAAACCAGTGAAAGCAGATCGTCGGCGTCCATGCGCTGAAAGCGCGGCGGCACTTTTTTTCCTCCGCGGAACCGGAGCACGGCCAGCGAGCGCGTCGCGTTCCAGCGCCAGCGCGTCATGAACATCGGCGCGTCGAGCACCGCTTGTATCAAGAGCTGTTCGGCCGTCGCGCTCTTCAGGTACTCGAAGACGTCGCTCAGCGGAAAGCTGTGGGTCGGCCCGAGCGAGAGCACGACGGCGTCCTCGTTGGCTGCGGCCTGGAGCTCGAAGTTGAAGCGCTGGCAAAAGCGCTTGCGCAAGCTGAGGCCCCAGGCGCGGTTGAGGCGTGCGCCGCGCGGCGAGTGCACGACGAGCTGCATGTTGCCGGCCTCGTCGAAGAAGCGCTCGAGCACGATCGTGCTTTCGCTTGGCATGGCGCCGAGCGAAAAGTACGCGGAGGCTAGGTACTCGACGAGCTGGCGTGCGGCCTCCGCGTCGATGCCCGAGTGCTGGCGAGCCCAGCGCTCGGCTTCGGCAAGGCCCTGCTCGCGACTCGCGCCGGCGACCTCCACGACCTCGTGCAAGCGCTCCGCCACTTGCTCGCGCAGGCGTGAAACGGTCGCGGAAAGCTCGCGCGACCGCGCCGGCGCCTCGCCCAGCCAAAAAGGTATCGTCGGCGGCTGGCCCTGCGCGTTCTGCACCCTGACGCGCCCTGGCTCGACGCGCAGGATACGCCACGAGGTGTTGCCGAGCTGGAAGATGTCGCCCGCCATGCTTTCGATCGCGAAGTCCTCGTTGATGCTCCCCACGCGGAGGCCCGTCGGTTCTTCCAGCACTTCGTAGTCCGCCATTTCCGGGATAGCGCCGCCCGACGTGTTGACGATGATGCGCGCTCCTTTGCGCGCGCGGAGCTTGCCGTTGACGCCGTCGTAGTGCAGCCGTGCTCCGCGCCGCCCGCGCCGCGTGGAAAAGCCCTCCGCTAGCATGCGCACCACGGCGTCGAACTCCTCGCGGCGCAGGTCGCGGTAGGCGTACGCGCCCCGCGCGAGGTCGAACAGGGCCGTCTCGTCCCATTCGTCCATGGCGGTCGCCGCGGTGATTTGCTGGGCCAGGATGTCGAGCGGGCCCCGGGGAACGCGAAGCGTGTCGAGGTCGCCGGCGTTCACCGCCCGAAACAGCGCTGCGGCTTCGACGAGCTCGTCGCGGCTCAGCGGAAAGAGACGACCCTTGGGCGTCGCGCCGAGTCGATGCCCCGAGCGCCCGACGCGCTGGAGGAACGTCGAAATCGAACGCACGGTGCCGACCTGGCACACCAGGTCTACGAAGCCGATGTCGATGCCGAGCTCGAGCGAAGCCGTAGCGACCAGGGCCTTGAGCGAACCTTGCTTGAGCCGTTGCTCGGCCCGCAGCCGCTGTTCCTTCGACAAGCTTCCGTGGTGAGAAGTCACGGCGTCGGGGCCGAGCTGTTCGCTCAGGTTGCGCGTGAGCCGTTCGGCAAGCCGCCGCGTGTTGACGAAGACGAGCGTCGTCTGGTGTGCTCGGATGAGCTCGCACAAACGCCGGTGCACTTCTTCCCAGACCTCGGCGGCCATGACCGCCTGAAGCGGAGAGCCGGGAAGCTCGATGCCGAGATCGCGCTCTCGCCGGTGACCGCCGTCGACGATCTCGCACGCGCGCGAGCCATCCTTCGCGGTGCCGACCAGGAAACTTGCGACCTCTTCCACCGGGCGCTGGGTGGCGGAGAGTCCGATGCGCAGCAAGCGCCGGCCCGAAAGGGCGTCGAGCCGTTCGAGGCTCAAGGCGAGGTGGGCGCCGCGCTTGTCGTGGACGAGCGCGTGAACTTCGTCGACGATCACGCTCCCTGCGGTCCGGAGCAGCGAGCGTCCCGCGTCGGAGTTGAGCAGGATGAAGAGAGACTCCGGCGTGGTGACGAGAATGTGCGGTGGATGCCGCGCCATCTGCGCGCGTTCGCGCGCCGGAGTGTCGCCGGTTCTGACCGCCGTGCGAATCCCGGGGCACGGCTCCCCGCGACGCTCGAGCTCCGCGGTCACTCCCTCGAGAGGAAGCGCCAAGTTCTTGTGGATGTCGTTGCTCAGCGCCTTGAGCGGCGACACGTAGACGATGTGGGTTTCCTCCGCGAGCGCGCCGGCTTGACCGAGCCGTACCAACCGATCGATTCCGGCCAGGAACGCGGCGAGCGTCTTGCCGGAGCCCGTGGGCGCGACGACGAGCGTGTGCGCGCCGGTCCCGATCGAGGACCAGCCGCGGCGTTGCGCGTCGGTGGGCGTCCCGACTTCCCGCCGAAACCAGGCAGCGAGCGCGGGATGAAACGCCTCGAGGCCGTCGGGCCCGTGCGGCTCGGCGGTACCGTGCGGCGCGTTCAGGCGGGTGATTTCGACATGGCCCATGGTCCGCGGCTCGGGAGCCCGGCGCTCGGTCTACCGAGTCTCAAGGTGTAGTGCCGGTCAGGCTCGTGCGCAATGCGAGGACCTGCCCCCGCGCTCCCGACGCGGAAGCTTTGCCGTTGCTCGCCGGCGCCGCGCCGATCTTGAGCGGCACGACCTGGCTCGTCTCGTTGGGCTGTCCGCGGCGCACGTACACGCGAACGCCACGGTGCTTGGGATCTTCGTGAACCAGGCGATACTTCTTGCGCAGGGAGCGCTGCACCTTGTTTCCCGTCCACGGGATCCAGCGATCGTCGATCACGACGATGTCCGGGTGTTCCGCGCGGATGATGCGGATGATCTCCTTCGGACCGAGCAGGCCTACCTTGAAGCGTTTCGAAGAGGTGACCGCGAGCCACGGCGGCACTTCGACGCGCAGGCGGAACGCATGGATTTGACGCGACGTCACCATGAGGTTCGTATGCGCAGCGTGCGCGCGGATGACTTCCGCGACGCGCCAGTCGCTGCCGCTGTCCTTGAAGAACCAGACCTCGTCGATCTTGCGCAGGCTTCGCCTCAGCTCTCCGACCTCGAGCGACAAGACCAAGCCGGAGGCGACCGCCAGCGCCAGCAGGCGTTTGCCGCGATAGCTGCTGGCGCGCTCGACGAGCACGCCTATCAAGAAACCGCTCAGGAGCGACGCGGGTACACTGATGAGCAAGCTGTGGTGGAGCCAGACGGGCGCGTGGCGGCCAAGCAGGACGATGCCGAGGCCGCACCAGAGCCCGAGACCGACGAAAACCGGACGGCGCAAGGCCAGAGCAGCAACGAAGCCGAGCGCCGCGGCGGCGTAGAGCCTGCGCTGCGACGTCAAGAACTGCGTCACGGAGCGGCCGTCTTGGCCCATCAGTTCTCGACCGACCAGGTGCGAGGACAGGAGCTGCCCGAATCCGTTGCCGAGCAGCACCGGGAGCATGGTCAACAGGACCGTGACGCCGAAACCGAGCGCCCAGTAGCCGAGCGCGCGAACGGCGCGCCGCGTGCGATCGTCGCCGCCCGCGCGGATGGCGCTCCAGGCAGCGAGCCCGGCCGCCACGGGGAGCAAGAACGCC
>Ga0214471_10002375_pt1 | contig 14800 bp, 30 predicted proteins | sample RVTome_5_FD_207665 | JGI IMG/M metagenome (GOLD analysis project Ga0214471, IMG submission 207665) | Soil microbial communities from uranium-contaminated site in the Upper Colorado River Basin, Wyoming, United States - RVT142D155 | ecosystem: Environmental > Terrestrial > Soil > Contaminated >... | reverse complement strand
TTCCACTCTAGGATGAGTGAGACGGTCCGGATGGTCTGCACAAGTGCGCATCATTCGCTGAACATTCGCGACACATTCGCGCCACTTTCGCGTGCCGTTCGCGTATGTGACGAGCGCGAAAGCTTGTGGATCAGCCGGGATGAAACCGTGCTTCCAGACGTAGCAGAGGGCCGATTTGTAGATCAGCTTTTCGCGGTCAGAGAGGTGGAAAGTGTCGCGGCGAAAGTCCTCGTCGAAATACGGGAATGCCGCGTTGATCGTGTCGCCGGACGCCATCACCGGTAATCCTTCGCGGCCCAGCGAAATACGCCATCGGCAGCGTCAAATTCGACATCGGGGTTTTTCTTGAGAGCGGCCTGGACGCGCCAGGCTGGCCCACTCCAATGATAGATCTCGAACAGTTCCACGCGCTCTGCAAATTGAGTGAGATCGACGGGTAGGACGTGGTCGTTGACCAGCCGGTCGAGCGCGCGGATGTAGTAGATTTTTTCTCGCTCTTTCAGGCCCTCGGTTTCCCGCTCAACCCGATCCATATCGATCATCACTGGCAACCGTCGCCTCGCCATGCTTACCTCCGCTCAGGCGGCAAAAAAAACGCACAGCGTGCACTTTTTCTGTTGACACGGGAGTGCACAGAGTGCATATTATGACCATGACGACGACGACAAAAACCGGCACACAGGAGAGCGAGATGACCAAGACAGCCATGATCATCGAAAACGAGCGTGCAGAGATTGTGTTCCCCGGCGGCGACCGAATCTCGACCACGCGATTGAACCACGGTGGATACGTCAGGGAGGATGACGGCAATCGGTATCCCCAATTGTGCGATGGGGCGGCGCGGACCGGCCCGACGCTGATCTACGCCACGCCCGAGGCGTTGGCCCGTGACTGCCGAGCCCGGCTGTACAAAACCCGCGGCGGGTTCGAGCGCGCCGCCGCTCGCCTGGCGGACTGCGACGAGTGACCCCCGCCCGCTTCCGCGCACACACAGGAGAGCCAGATGACCAAAATGACCGTTCAGCAGGCCCGGCAAGCAGCCCGCGATTTTATCGAGACCATCCAGGCTGGTGGCCAGTGGAATCTGAACACTGTCGCGGGCTGCTTGCCTCGCGGCTGGAATCTGTCGGGGATCGCCGAAGATTCGGACCTGCTCCCGCTGACGATCGGGAACGTCGCCGCCATGTACCGCAGATTCGCGGTGCGGGTCGGCAAGTGACCCCCGCGCGCTTCCACGCGATCCGCGAGCAGCTCGGTCTGACCCAGGCCGAGCTCGCCCGCGCGTGTGAGGTCTCCCTTCGCTCGATCGCGTACTACGAGGCCGGCGAGCGGCCGATCCGAGGCCCGATCGTGCCGCTTCTGGAGTGGCTCGCGACGGGCGTGATGCCGGACTGCTACAAATCGCCATAAATTCGCGCCCTATTTGTAGCGCCGGATCAGGCCCGGCTTCCGGCCAGGCTTCTTCATATGCGCGCGGAGCTTCTCGAGGGCGTCTGCGTGGTCCGCCGAGCGGCGGATGCAGAGCTCGTAGCCGAGCGCGTTGAGCACGGCCTCGATGTTCTCCAAGCGCGGCCGGGTGCGGTTCCAGCGCTCGATCGACTGCAGGGCGATCCCGGCGCGGCGCTCAACGGCCGAGCAGGTGACCTCGTGCTCGTCGATCAGGAACCGGATGCGGCGCATGAGCCAGTGCATCAGGAGGCCTCGAAAAATGAGTAGATACGGGCTTGTGCATGCGCAAAGTTGCGCATGCCGCCGAGCGGCGCGCCATCGATTCGCGGTCTATCTATCTGATATAACGCGAGAAAAACCAGCCCGCTCCCGCGCCCCGATTGGTATCGCGAGAACCGAACAGCCCCGTGGCCATCCGTGTCAGAACAAGGCCTTAGCCGCCCTCGCGGGTGCGCCAAATGGACGGGTTTTGCGCATTGTGGCCGCCGATGTGCGCAAACTTGCGCAGGGCCTCGGCGGCGTCCTCGAGATAGCCCGGCTGGAACTTGCGATAGACCCGCCAGACGGTCGCGGGCTCGGCTGCGAGGAAGTCTGCAATCTGGTCGAGTGGCACGCCGGCCATGGCCATCCAGGTGGCGCAGGTGTGCCGCAGCACATGAGGCGAGACGCCCGTGAGCTGTGCGCGCCGGCAGGCCTCCCGGAAGCTGTAGCCGATCCGCTTGAGCCCTCGGCCGGCAAACTCGATCACGTGCTCGCTCCGCGCGCACTCGCGGGCCGCCACGAGCGACTCGCGCACGAGCGCGTTCATCGGCACCACGGCGCGCCGCTTCCTGGTCTGCATCCGTCCGGGCTCGGCGTAGCTGATGAGCCCTGCGGCGAAGTCCACGCGATCCCAGCTGAGCGCCAGGATCGCCTGCGCCCGGGCCCCGGTGTGTAGACCCAAGAGCACGAAGAGCCGCGTGTGCGGACACGCGCACGCCTCGAGCAGCGCGGCTGCCTCGTCCGGTGTCAGCCAGCGCGCGCGGGGCGGCGGCAGCGGTCCGAGCTCGAGCTGCGGCAGCCGCTCGATCGTGCCGCGCCGGTGTGCCAGATGGAGCGCCGAGGACAGCGTCTGCAGTTCCAGCCGCATGGTCGTCGCGGCTCGGCCGCGCCAGGCCCGGTAGGCGGCGCAGAGCTCGGCTGTGATCTCCTGCGGCAGCACGCGCCCGAAGAAGGCGCGGAGCGGGCGTGCGGAGCGGCTGAGGCGCGCGTGGCTCGGCACGTGGGCGCGCTCCGCGAGGTAGGCGTCCAGGAGCTCTGCCACGGTCGGCGGTGCGGATGATGGAGGCGCCCCCGCCCATGCGATCAGTCTCGCTCGCGCAGTGGCGTAGTCGGCGGTACCCATCGATGTGCGATAGGAACGACCGTGTTCCGACCAGGTGGCGTACCAGCGGCCGTTGGCGTGGCGTCTGAGCTGGTAGCGATCGTGCCGCACTCGATGGCCTCTACGGTCTGGCGCGAGATCCGAATGCTAGATCCGACGAGGAAGTGCGGCAACCGGCCGTCGCGGATCATGCGGTAGATCGCGCGGGTGCCGCAGCCCCAATGCTGGGCCAGCGTCTTCACGGTGTACGGGCGCGCGGGCTCAGCCATCACGCCACCTTCGCCCTCAACTCGACGTACCCGCGCAGGAAATCCTCCACGTCGAGCAGCGTGCGCGCCACGGTGTAGGGACAGCCGGCGCGCCGCAGCGCCACGCGGACCTGGCGCTGCTCATGGGAGAGCGTGCCGTCGCCCGCCTTGAGCTCGATCCACAGCGCTCGGCCATCAGTCGGCAGGATGATCACGATGTCCGGCGTGCCTGGCGTCATGCCCCTGCGCGCCCGGTCGATCCGCGAGCCGTCCCGCAGATCGGCCCCGTGATCGATCGACGTCCACCACGCCAACTCCGGCAGCGCGAGCCGCAGATACTCGGCCACCTGCCGCTGGAGCCGCCACTCGGCGTGGTCACGCTTCTGTCGCATCGATCTTGAGAACGAGACATGCGAGCCACGTCGGAATCATCCCGTTGTTGGTTTGTTCAAGTCTCACGCTCCGCCCGCCAGGATAAATTTCCAGGACAGCGGCAGTCCCACCAAAATTATGCCAGTGGTCCCCGTGTGTCTCATTGGGGCCGAGGACTTGAGGGTTTGGATCTTCCTTCAGTCCGAATGGCGCATAAAGAGCCCGGACCCGATCCCCCACATGGAGAGGCCTGCCCTTGGCGTCACGGCAATTTGTCATCTCACCCCTTGAACTCGAGGAGCAGTGAATAGCGGCAGTGGTGGCAGGGCCTCGGCAGCTTCACGACGCGCCAGCCCTCAGGCACGGGCTCGCCGACCGGCCAATAGCGGAAGAGGCGGACACGTCTCATGGGGCCTCACTCAGACGGAAAAGGCCCCGGCGCGCCGGTGTCGAAGAGCGCGCCGGGGCAGTCAGAGGGAGGCAGATCGCCCGATACTGGCCGCGCAGGGAGAACACGCGGCCCCGCCTCGGTGCCGGGCGGATGGTGTGGTCGAGCGCCGCGCACGCCGTCATGCGGCAGGCTCCAGGCTAGAGGCCCAGATAAACCATTCCCGCACCTTCGCCACGAGTTCGTCGGCAGTGCCGGGGATATGCCTTTTCCACACTTCCCCGCGACGCAACTTCCAGACGTCAAAGCCATTGATCTCCGCTGCCGTCTTTCCGCGCAGCACGATCACGGTGATGCCCTTCAGCACTAGGCGCTCCAGCGTGATCGTCTGGCCCACAGGGATCGGAGCGCCGTTTTCCTTGGTCTCAAAAACGAGAAACTGCCCGTTGCGCTCCACCACCGCGTCGAGGTCCATCGGCGTGATGCGTGTGCCCTGAAACGCCGGCAGTAGGAAATCCCAGTCGAAGAGCCCGTCGAAGCCTGCCGGGAGAGCCCTGTTGAAGCGGTCAGGGTACTTCACGGTCATCCGCGCACCGCCGCGACGATGAGCCCAAATTTGCGGAAGATTTTCGCGAAGCTCTCCGGATCCTCGCCGAAGTAAAAGAAAGACTGCCCGTTCGTCGGTTGTGTAATCTCACCAGTAGCCTTGTAGAAATTGATGCGTCCGAGTGTCAGGCAGATCGCCGCCGCCCGATCGGCCGCACCATGCCACCAGCGCGTGTCGGTGTTGTTGTTGGTGAGCAGGATCGCCGCCGGCACCTCGCCGACGCCGTGCGCCTGCAGAAGCCTCGCGATAAATTCCGCCACGGTCGGATAGGCGTAGGGCGGGTTGAGCCACACGCGGCCCAACCACGGTTGCTCGAGCCCATCCTCGTCCGGGCCGTACCACTTCGCCGCCTGGACGGTCTCTTGCGCCACGGCGCTGCTCGCAGGGTCGAGGTCGATCGCACCCAGCACGACGCGCGCGGCTTCGATGTACTCCGCCGGCGTATAGCTCTCGGTGTCTCCCGTCCACTTGGTCGCGATCGTGTTGCCAGCGCCGGCCTCTGCCTCGCACACCTTGCGGCAGCGCTCGGTGGCGGCCTCGAGCGCGGCATCGAATTTGTGCGGGTCTTTGAGGCGTTTGCGCCAGCGGGAGACGGTGTCGCGGTCGAGACCGAGATCGGCAATGGTTAAAACGGCGTTGCTGCCCTGCGATGCCGTTTTATTGCCGCGTCCGGGGCCGGCTTTCCCTCGCGCGCCCGCCGCCTTCTCCTGCCCGTCCCACCAGAGGACAAACCGGCGCTGCTCCCCCAGCTTGGCCTCGATCGCTTCGCGCAGCCCGGTCGCATCCTTGGCCCGCGCGAAGTACTTCTCCGCCGCCTCGGCAACCGTGATCGCCTTCAGGCCTTCCGTCGGATCGTAGGCATCCAGCGCGCCGCCGGGCACGTGCCGGGTAAGTTCACCACTCATCGCGCCCGCCTTGCGCCCGGATGTGAATCGCGCTTACATTGGCCGCGGCGGGGGATCGCCAGAAAAGAAAAGCGCCATGACGATCCCCGGGAGACGCGGGCCATTAGGCCGCCTCGAAGAAGTCGTCCGGAACCGGAACGTTGGCTTCCTTGGCCAGCATGGAAAGTGGCATGCGCCATCGCCACGGGATCCGGCCGTACTCTTTCCATTTGTAGACAGCCTCGCGATCGACCTCCCGGCCGACCTGTTTGGAGAGGGCTCGGGCGACGGCCGTCCCGCCGCCCAGCGCATCAATCAAAGCCGCGTGTCCGCTCATGCCACGATACTCCGAAGATTTGTCGGAGTTGTCAACGGGGATTTGTCCCGTGAGCCGATATTTTATCGGACGTATGCTAAGGGCATGCCAGCTGTTGCTCGTCTTGGAACGGACAATCGTCCGACGGCAAAGGAGTGCCGGAAGCGCTACTCGGTCGAGTGCGGGCAACGATTGAGCCGGGCCCGGAGGGCTTTGGGCTTCGAGTCCATCCAGAGCCTCGCGGACGCCACTAGCAATACCCACGACAACCTGTCCGGCTATGAGCGTGGCAAATCCTTGGTCCCGCCGCTTTATGTGCAGCGTCTGAAGACGCTCTTCGGCGTCTCCCATGACTGGATCTACGGAAACGATCTCAGCTGCATGAGGCCGGACCTCGCGGTTAAGATCGAGAAGACGCCGATCACCGACTAGCCGATTCCCGCCCTCACAGCCGCGCGTGCCGTTGGCGCCGCGCGATTGCATCCGCGCGCCCCCATCCCAGGCAATAGCGCTCCGACGATTTATCGGATTTTGCGCTTGACAAGTCCGATCATTTCTCGGAATATCCCCTCATCCTCGGTCACTTCCGAGGCTGCCCCGGCGGCGGACGCCGGCTCCCGCGAGGGAGATTTGTGACCTAGAGGATCTCGGGAAACGCGTCTCGGGGTGCGGCGGAGGCCACCAAGTCACGCCGCACCCCACCGATCCGCGAGAGGAGGCAGCATGAATCCCTTCGTCATCCTGAACGGCAGCCTGACCATCATGGACGACGCCATCGACGGCGCGGACCGGCTCGAGACGGCGCTCGCGAAGGTCGCGGCACTCAAGGCCGATCTGATCAAGTTGCGGGACAAGCGGCCCTGCGAGTGCACGGCCGAGAAGGCGATCACGGAATCGCTCGGCTACCTGGAGGACATGGCGGGCGATCTGCGGGGTGTGCGCAACGCGATCGATGACGCGTTCGCCGACGCGCCAGAGGGCGGCCACAAGCCCGGCCCGCAGTGGAGGGATGAGAGCTATTACGATGAGTGATTGGATCCGGATCACCGCCACGAGCCCATCGAGGGAATATCGTCGTGTGCTTCTGCATTATCCGAATGGGCACATCGGAATAGAACGCACGGATATATTGGATTACTGGCTCGGAATTCTCGACATCGGATATCGACCCACGCACTGGCAGCCGCTCCCTGAGCCGCCGGAAATGAGGGAAGCAGATGAGCAAGTGGCAAAAAATTGAGACCGCACGCAAGGACACGGACGAAAGCTACCTGCTCTGGTCCGAACGGCAAGGCATGTGCATCGGATCATGGAGCCCCGCAAACCAATGCTGGGAGGAGGACATCTCCGGCTACGACGTGTCCCCGACGCACTGGCAGCCGCTCCCCGATGAGCCGGAGGAGGAGAAGTGATTACACTAACTCTCGATGAACGCCGACGATTCCAAGCATGGCTTATTCAAGAGGCGTTAACAACTCGCCAATTGGCAGAGCAAATGGAGAAGATCGGCACTCCTGCTGTTTTCATCAACAAAAACATCCAGGAAGCAGCCGCCTTCATGATTATAGCCAATTATCTTGAGCCCGGAGAGATGGTTCAACTCTCCGCTGATACGGGCAAGCCATGACCCCCGGCCCGGCCGACCTCGGGCGCGAGGTGCGCGTGCTGCTTGATGCTGATGGTGGTTCGTTCTGCGGTAAGCTCGTCGGCGTGACCTATGGGGCCGATCAGACTTGCGACGTCCAGGTAGGCCGCGACGGAGAAAAGCGAGTAGTGCTCAAGAGCCTGCCGGTCAAATGCGTCCGGCTTTGGGATGAGGGAGAAACGTCATGAAGGTAATAGGAGACGAGACTGGCGATGACACTGAACGGCGGTGGCGTTGGGTCGGCCCCGAGTGGAGCTTGATCCCGGCCGTTTTCGGGCTGGTTGCGCTCATCGTGCTCGCTGGGTTCATCCGCTACGGCAGTGTCGATCCCTGCTACATGCTGACGCAGGAAGCGGCGACGAGAACCGGCCTGCCGCTCTCAGTCGCAACCGCAATACTGGCGAAAAAAGATCTGACCGTCGGCCACTGCATGGGGCGGCTATGGGAGATCTATACCGGGCAGGTGGAGCCATGAGCAAGGGCACGCCGGGACCGTGGGGAATTTTTGGAACCGCGATTGCCAAGGCCCCGCGAGGTCAGCCGACAATAGCGGTCATGCTCACTGTGCCTGGGAGCGATGAATGGCAGCACGACGCGCGCCTGATCGCGGCCGCGCCCGAGATGGCTGAGTTGTTGCGGGAAGTGGCCAGTTTTGAAGATCGGTGGGCCGACATTGGCGAAATATGGAACGCGATAACAAAAGCCCGCGCGCTCCTCGCCAGGATCGAGGGCGAGACATGACCGATGGAGGACCGGCCGTGAAGGCATGGCACATTTTTGCGATATGGGCATGGCTGGTCGGGTGTGCTGCGTTCGTGGCTTACTTGGCTTGCACGTTACTGTCATGACGCTCTCCGCCCTTCTCTACACAATAACGGCGCTTCTTCTTGCGGGCGTGGCGATCAGCGAGGTGGTGGTGTGAAGAAGCTCCCTGACAAATATCGCTACCGGTATCGCGAAGAGTGGTCGCGGTGGGAGTCGATTGAGAAAAATTGGGAATTGATCGGCCAAAAAGGCGGCCTTCATCTCCACGTTTCCGACTATGGCACTGCGCCAGATCGACGGATGTCCGAGCAGTTCTATGCCGGCTTGGAGGTGCACTACCGGGCGCCGCCGCCAGGAACGGATCGCGCCCCCGACCACAATCATTGCTGGCTTCTGGAAGCGCCGTGTTGGCACGACGGATCAAGCATGTATCCGCGCGAAAAGTATGTCCCGATGCTTGAGGCGGGCAAGTCAAATGAGGAAATCTTTGCCAGCCTGGCCCGCGACGCCGATCGATATTTTGAGGAAAAGAAGGATGAGTAAGTGGACGCCCGGCATCTACGAGATTACGGCCGAGCGCTACCACGCCGATCCGGCGCCGGAGCCGTCGCTTTCGGCGAGCATCGCGAATCTCATGCTGTCGCGGAGCCCGCGTCACGCATGGCAGGCGCACCCGCAGCTCAACCCGGACTATGAGCCCGACAACCGGCGGGACTTCGATCTCGGCTCTGCGGCGCACGCCGCACTGCTCGAGGGAAGCTCGTCCAAAATCGAGGTGATCCAGGCGTCCGACTATCGGACGGTCGCGGCGCGTGAGGCGCGCGATGCCGCGCTCGCGGAGGGCAAGCTGCCTCTCCTGCCGCATCAGTGGGGCAACGTGCAGGCGATGGTCTCAGTGGCTATTCGGCGGCTCGCAAGAGCCCACGACGAGACCGCGAGCTTCCGCAACCACGGTGCGCCCGAGCGCATGCTGATCTGGCAGGAGGGCGAGACGTGGTGTCGCTCACTCGTGGACTGGCTGCCGGACGATCCGCGCGAGCCGATCTGGGATTACAAGACCACGGGAGGATCGGCGCATCCGGACGCATGGGGCCGGCAGATCTGGAGTCTCGGCTACGATGTGCAGGCGGCGTTCTACCTGCGCGGCCGCCGCGCGATCATGGGCGATCGGGCCTCGCGTGAATTCCGTTTTGTCGTGCAGGAGGCCGACCCGCCCTATGCGCTGTCGATCGTGGCGCTCACGCCCGGCGCGGTCGATCTCGCCGAGCGCAAGGTCCAGCGCGCGATCGATCTCTGGACGCGGTGTCTCGCCGAGGACCGCTGGCCCGGCTACCCGGCGCAGACCTGCTACGTGGACGCGCCGGCATGGCACGAAACCAGGTGGGCAGAAGCCGTGGAGCGGGACAGGGTGCCCGGCGCGGACGCTCTGCACTGGCAGGCGCCGTGATGGCAACCGCGACCTTCCAGATCCGCCCGGCCGCGCGCACGTCGGCCAATCCCCTGATCGGGCTCTATGGCCTGAGCGGGACGGGCAAGACCTTCAGTGCGCTCTTGCTCGCGCGAGGCCTCGTCGGACCGGAGGGCAAGATCGTCATGATCGATACCGAGTCCGGGCGCGGCGAGCTCTACGCCGACGTGATCGCGGGCGGCTACGATGTGATCGAGCTCGGTGAGCCATTCAGCCCGGAGCGCTACGTCGAGGCGATTGCGATCGCCGAGAAAGCCGGCGCCGGCGTCCTGATCATCGACAGTGCGAGCCACTCTTGGGAAGGCATGGGCGGCGTCGTTGATCAGGCTGGCGAAATCGAGAAGCGGACAGGGAAGCCCGGCCTCCATTGCTGGCGCGATCCCAAGATCAGCCATCAGCGCATGGTGCTGGCGCTTCTGCGCACCAAGATGCCGGTCCTCGTCTGTCTGAGGGCGAAGCACAAGAGCCGTCAAGTCCCTGACCCGAAGAGGACCGGCAAGATGACCATCGTCCGGGACGACCATACGACGCCGATCCAGGCCGAGGATTTCATCTATGAGCTGACGGTCCATGCGGAGATTGAGCAGGACCACAAGCTCCGCGTGACCAAAATCAGCCACCCGGCGCTCGGTGAGATCTTTCGCGACGGCGAGCTGGTCTCAATCGCCACGGGCGAGGCGCTGGCGCGCTGGGCAAGCGGAGGCGGAGAACGCAAGCGCGCCGATCCCTTCGAGGAAGCGGCGGACGCCGCTAGCGAGGGGCGCGAGGCGTTCATGGCGTGGTGGAGGGCACAACCGGCCGCGACGCGCGTGGCACTCAAGCCGCGCATGGACGAGCTTCAGCGGATCACGGAGGCTGCGGACAACGGCGCCAGCGCGGACGATCCGTTCGACGAGAGGGCGTCCGAGCCGGCAACTCCCGGCGCTGAAGCCGCTCCGGAGCTGGCCGAGCCCGAGCGCGACGATCTCGGCCTACTGCCGCTCGCGAATGAGCCGCCAGCCGAACCGCCGACGATCACGCCGCCGCGCAACCCGACCGGCGAGGAATGGAACGACTGGTGCATGCGGGTTACGGACGCGATCGGCGCGGCGCCGACGCTGGCGTGGCTCGAGGCCTTCCTCGAGCGCAACCGCGCCGCGATCGCGCAGCACGGCAACGAGCGCATGCGCGTGAGGCAGGCGAACGCGCTGATGGAGTTTTTGGCCCAGCGGCGGGCCGAGTTGGGAGGGACGGCATGATCCACCGCCGCACCTTCGATATCCCGTCCGACGCGACGCTCCAGGCGCACGGCGAGAAGGTAGCGCTCGCGACGCGGGATGCAATCGTGGAGCACATCCTGGAGCGGGCTGGATGGTGGCACACCACCGAGGGACGCGATGCCTTGCGTATCTTGGCCCGGGATCTGTCCGATTGGCAGCTGCGCGTCTATCCCGAGGACGACGACGATGCGTGACGCGTGGATCGCGGCGCGGACGGCGCTGGCAACCGCGATGATCGTGCTCGCGCTGGCCGTGCTGGTGCGGTGGGTATTGGGATGATCGTCATCCGCCGCCCTGGCCTGCCACCAATCGTCCGGCACGACGACGCGATCGTGGCCGAGATTGCGCGGCTCTATCGGGAAGGGACGATGATGCAGAAGGAGATCGCGCTCAGGCTTGGGATTTCCCGCACGGCCGTCAGCAACATCCTCCTGCGCGCCGGGCTCACCAAGGCCGCCGTCCGCCGAGAGAGGGCCGCGCGGAGGCCTCCCGAGACTGTCGCGCCCGTGCGAGGCGGATGCCGCTGGGTCTACGGCGATCCGCGCTGGCCGGGCTGGCACTACTGCGGCAAGCCGCTCGTGCGCGACCGCAATCGCGGCTCGTGGTGCGAGGAACACGCGAGGAAGGTGTGGAAGCCATGACCGCGGAGAAATGGGGTAGTGTCCTAATTTGGCTTGCTGCCTGGGGTTGGACCGGGATGCACCGGTTGGAACACCCCCTGCTGAACCAGCACCTTCATGATGTTGCTTAGCTGATTGAGCACCTGCGGGAGGGCGCCTATTGGCAGGACGACTCGGCAGGCCGTATACTTTTTTCCAGTTGGCGGCTTTGGCGGCTGAGGGTCGTCGAACCGGTTGACGACGAACTCTAAGCGCACGCTCGCGCCGTCAACGAAGAGCCTTTCCAGGGAGTCAGCAAATGTCTCAGGAACCTCGGGCCGATCAACGTACGTCAGGCTCGGTACAGTCTGCGGCGGCTGAGCCGGCATCGTCGTCTCCTATCGTCATGGTCACGGCCTCTCAGGCCGGCAGCGTGTATGTGTCCGACAGGTCTCTCACGAAGTGGGAAGAACATCCGGTCACGGAGGGCGATGCTCCCCACGATGTTCCGCCACGATAGCCGCCATCACCGCGTCCCGTGGCGACGCGATCGGCGGCACATGCAGCACGGCGAAGAATCGCCGCTTCGTGCTGCCCTCTACCGGCGATGACCACGCATAGGCCCTGGTAGCCTTCGGATGGCCCGCTAGCTCGAATACGTGGACGATGCCCTGCCAGACGGGCTGGCCCTCAAATTCTTCGGAGACGGGCACAGATTGCAGGAGGCGGGCTTTGCCGCCGTGCTGCCACTACGGCAGAACCTCACCATGCGCATGAGCATGCGTAGGTTCACGAGGCTAACCAACGCGTTCTCAAAGAAGGTCGAGAACCTGCGGGCCGCCGCGCACCTGCACTTCGCGCATTACAACTTCGTACGCATCCACAGTACGATCCGCATGTCGCCAGCGATGGCGGCCGGCGTCGAGCCGACGCTGTGGTCAATCGGCGAGTTGGTCGACCGCACATCAAATTAGGACACTACCAGAAATGGAGGTGTCTTGACAAACGGTGGCATTGCTGAGACATCAGGGGCCGAAGTCCCCCTCTTAGGATTTGGCACGCATCTTCGTAACTTCCTACGCGTTGGCTAGGGATTGTGATGGCGCCGGGAGCCCCACGCTCCCGGCGAATGGAATCCGGAGGAGGAGGGCCGCTAAGGCCGCTCCACGATGAGCCCCGCGTCAGAAGCGTAGTAGTGTCGCACCTTGCTCGCCTTGGGCACGACGACGAGGCCGAGGCCATGGTCATCCCTTTTCTCCGCACCGATCTGGATCGAGCGCGGCTTGGCGTCGGTATCGTTCCATTCGTCCGGCTGGAAGATCACGTTCCCGCCGTTATAGCCGTCGATCTGGCTCACGGAATCCGGTGAGCCCGTCGTGTCAAAGCGACCTCCGAAGATCATGCAGAGCAGCCCGCCGAACTTCACCTGATGCCCGCCCCTGGGCTCCACAAAATCGGTCCTGATGCTGCGGAGCTCGGAGGCCTTGCCGAGGTAGACCTGGTGCGCCTGGCCGCGATGGCCATTGCCGCTGAACACGCTGTCCTCAAGCGTCACGACGCTGTACGAGAGCGGATCGCCACCGCCGCGCACGATACCCCCACCGAGGATGCCATTCTGGCAGTCGCGGACGCGGACGCGCCGCAGTGTCATGTTGACGCCCTCGTCCATGCGGACCCCGGCGCCGGAGCCGTCTGAGACGCGGACGCTGGCGATCTCCATGTCCTCGATGACGCAGTCGTTGGCCTCCAAGAGGAGCCCAGCCTTGCCCTCAATGGCCTTGCGGCCGATCGAAGTCGCGTCCATGCCGGCGCCGCGGATGGTCATTGTCTTGCGCACCACGGCCGCTGCGCGCCACTCCCCGTCCGGGATTTCGGCGACACCGCCCTCGGGCGTAGCGTCGATGATGGCCTGCAAGTCCAGGGCCGGGACCTCGGGCTCCGTCGGCTGGACAACCCCGCCGGCGCTATGGTCAAAAGGGCGGACTGCCTCCATGCGGAAGCGCGAGCCCGTCCCCGCCGCGAGCCACACGATCACGTCGGCCTCGGGCAGGTAGCGCACGCCATCCTCGGGGCGGGAGTTGCCGTTCACGGCCGCCCAGTCGTACTGGTCCGTGACTTCCTGGAGCGTCGTGAGCGCGCCGGTGATCAGATCGGCCCATGCGCCTCGGAAGATGCGGTTGTTGACATACCATAGGCAGTCATCCGTGCTCGAGTTGTAGGCCATGCCGGAGTGAGCCGGCCAATTGTCGAGCGTGGCGAGCAGCTCGGGCGAGCCGTCATCCTGGATCGCATAAACTTTCTTCCCTTCCGGGCGGCTATCAACCAGAAGGCTTGCTGCGCCCGCCGGGCCCGTGTGGTTGCAGACCCAGGAAGTGCCGTACCAGCCGGTGCCGAGGGCTACGCCCTTGTTCGGGTCGATCACGTTGCCGCCGGCATCTTCGAGCTGGCCGTTCGCGCCCTGGTTCGAGTAGAGGACGAGGCTGACCGCCGGCAGGACGTTGATGCAAGCGCTGGCGCGCTGGCCGAGCCAGTTCCACGGCGCCCGCTCGTTCGGACTCTCAATGACGTTGACCGGGTTGAGGCGCGCAAGCTCGGGGAGCAGTGCTGCTCGCGCGGCGTCTATGGCAGCGAGCGAAGGATCGAAGATCCATGCGCCCTGGCCCAGCGTGTTGGTCGGATAGACTGAGAGGCCGCGCATGTAGATCAGGCCGCCCATCATGCCGACGGTGCCCCAATAGTGGATCGCGCCGGGGCCATACATGGTGGCGGAGCGCAGGCGGGACTTGCGGGTCGAGAGGGTGATGCCGGCCGCATTCGTCCAGCCCGGGCCGGTTGCCCAATCCCACTGCGCATCTCCGAGGATCAGCGTCCCGTCCTCATTCTGGCTGCCATCCCAAGTCGGCGTAGGCGCCGGGAGAGTGAGGAGCTCCCATCCGATGCTCTGATCGAGCCGCAGGCGGTAGCACTCGGTGCCGCCATAGGCCGCGTGTCCGCCGGCCGCGACGATGTAGACCACGCTGGCGGTCTCATCCCAGATGCCAGCGCCCCACTGCGTGACCGGGGCGCCAGGGTTGCCGGAGTTGCTCGTGAGCTTGTTGTTCCAGGGCCGGCCTGCGGCGCTCTCGGCGTTCCCCATGCCGAGAAGGTCGAACTCATCGGCGGTCAAATGGACGACCTCGGTGCCCGGAACGACGAAGGCTTGGCCACGAGGACGGGCGTCCGCCTCGGCCTTGATGGTGTCGAGAAGCGTCATCACACACTCCAATCTTCAGCGATGCGCCGCTCGTGCTCGAGCGCGGCGCGGATGTCGGCCGGGGTGAGGCCGGGATATTCCTTTAGGATTGCGGACGTTGAGTATCCGGCGTCATAGAAGCGCCGGATCGCAGCCGTCGGGATGCGGGTATGCGCGACGACCCAAGCGCCGGACATGACCTGAT
>Ga0214471_10002374_pt1 | contig 14803 bp, 6 predicted proteins | sample RVTome_5_FD_207665 | JGI IMG/M metagenome (GOLD analysis project Ga0214471, IMG submission 207665) | Soil microbial communities from uranium-contaminated site in the Upper Colorado River Basin, Wyoming, United States - RVT142D155 | ecosystem: Environmental > Terrestrial > Soil > Contaminated >... | reverse complement strand
GCCCCGGCCTGCGGCCGGGGCACACAACACGATCACGGTTCTAGCTCTCGGGGCAGCCGATGAAGCGCATGTCCCCATCCGGGCCTGTATCCGCGCGCCGCGCGGCCGGCGAGCCCGGTGTGCCGTCGCTCCCGTTGACGTAGTCGGGGACCGACACCGAGCAGTAGTGGTAGAAGTACGGCGAGAATCGGTCCCGCGTCTCCAACCCCTCGACGGTGACCGGCACGTTGCCGCCGAACAGCGGGTCGCCCGAGGTCACAGCCAGCTCGGGATCCCAGAACCCCAGGCTGATGTTGTGGACGTCGGCCGAGTCGTCGAAGAGCCGGGCGGTCAGGCGCTCGAACGCGTCGTTCGCGATGTCCTGGCGGAACGCTCGCTCGGCTGCTTCGTCGCGGTCGTCGTAGGTGATGACGTCGCCGTTCCCATCGAAGGCGAGCTTGCCGCGTAGGTGTCGGTCGAGCCACCCGAGGTTGTAGTAGTTGATGAGCAGCTCGGCGTAGCGGTTGCCGGCGAGCCCGACGCCGTACCCGTTCCAGTCGGTGTGCACGGTTGCGCGCGCCGTGAAGTGGAACACGTCCATGCCACGGGCCTTGTGCTCGCTGTACGTCGTCAGGCCGCGAGCTCTGTCCTCGGGATACTCGGTCCTGGCCGCGGGCGTGGCGAAACCGCCGTCTGTGCGCTGGTACATGATCGGTGCGCAAGGACGTAGCTCGCTGGTCTCAGTATCGACCGTGCAGTTGTTGTCCGAGACGGAGTCGCCGGCGTCCCAGGCGATGATGGCGTGCACCCGGGGATCGTTCTGGTAGCTGAGAGACACGCCGCCGCCTTGCGAGTGGCCGGTGAACGCGACGCGATCCAGATCGGCTTCCTGCCCGAAGGCGCCGGAGGCTTCCGAGGCGAGCCAGTTCAGCACGTCGTCGCCGTTCTCGGTGCGCTGAACATTCGGGGCCGAGCCGACGATGTGGGTTCCGTTGACGGCGATCGCCATGTAGCCGTGCTCGGCGAAGACCTGCGCGTTGAATCGGTGATGCGACTTCTGCGCGATGAACCCGTGGAAGACGAGCACGACAGGGTAGGGCGGCTGGAACGTCTGCAGCCCCTCGGGCATGCCCGCACAGGTTCCTTCGGCGCATGGACGGTAGACCTCCAGCGACGGCACGTCCGGCACGTCGAGCTGGGTGAAGCTGTCGAACCGGAACCGCACATCGTCGTGGCGGATGGGCTGGCGGTACATGTCCTCGCCGTACAGCGCGGTGCCGACGTTCCGCATGGGGTTGTAGCGGGCATCGTGGTCGCGCTGGTCGGTACACGCGACGTGTTGGGCATCGCGCTCGTCCCATTCCGGGGTGCCCGGCGCCGGGTCGCCCTCGGGGTCGCGCGTGCCGTCCTCGAGGATCGGGTTGAACGGGTCGCCCGTGCACTCGTAGCCGGGATAGATCTCCCAGGTGGAGATCGGCTCGGCCGATGCGCCCGTCATCGGCAACGCCAGGGCCGCGAGCAGCAACGCGGCCGTCCATCGCTTGATCATGTGCCTCCCCCTCCGTGATCGCGCGCGTACGGTCCTTGGGACCTGGGGTGATTGGTTCGACCACAACCGGGCCTCATCCTGGCGACGATTCCACCATTTTCGGGCCGGTCATTCGCCGAAACGGCGAAGCGGCGAGCAGGGTATGGCTGAGGTTCCGTCGAACGCACAGGGCATGGCTGCCGTCGAGCACCGGCGTCGCGACGTCTGGGACGCCGTTCCGCCTCCGGGCTGGGAGCCGGTCGCCGACGTCTGTCGAGCGATGTTCCTCGATCGGGAGACGATCACCGAGCACATCAACGATCAGATCAGACGTGAGATCGAGGAGTTCCACGAGGGTGCGAGCGTGATCTCCCGGTCCGACATCGCGTGGTCGACGGGAGGCGGCGTCGCGAACTTCCTGCGCGGGGTCGCCGAGTGCCGGCCGGCGAAGGAGGAGAACCGCGAGTTCCAGCGGCTCGTCGGCAGGCGGAGCGCGATGAGGGGGCTTCCGCTCCAGCCGCTGATCACCGCCTATCAGGTTGGTTTCAGGGAATTGTGGTCGATGCTCGCCCGGCGAGGCAGCGGCGGGCCTGCGTCGGCGCTGCTGCTCGAGCGCGGATCGATCGTCTGGGAACGCCTGGTCGAGACCACCACGGCTGTGGCGGAGGGGTACAAGCAGGAGACCGCCCGCCGCGCGGCGTTCGAGTCGACCGCCACGGCGCATTTCCTCGAGGCGCTCGGGCAAGATCCCGGCGCCGAGGAAGCTGGGGTGCTGGCCCGGGAACTCGGCTTCGATCCCGATGGGATGTTCCAGGTGGTCGCCCTGGGTGGCCCGATCATCGTGAGCGATATCGCGCGATCCCTGGCGACCGCCATCCAGTCTGCGGGTGCGATGGCGTCCTCGACGCAGCGAGGCCGCACCGCCGTCGTGGTGTCACAGAACGCGGACGGCGGGATGCTCGACGACGCGCTCGGCAAGGTTCCGCCGACGACGGCGGTCGCGGTCGGGGGGCGAGGCAAGGGATTGCCCGGCGCGTGGCTGAGCTTCCTGGAGGCCGAGCGCGCGCTCGAGCTGGCGATCGCGCGGCACGATCTTTGCCGCTTCGACGACGAATGGCTGCTCGCGACCTTGATGCCTCACCGGGCGTCGCTCGAACGGATCCTGGCACCGGGGCTGGCCACCGCCGGGTCCAAGAAGCACCTCGCGGAGGCCGTGCGCGCCTTCGGGCGGTCCGGGTTCTCGGTCGCCGAGAGCGCGCGTACGCTGGCGCTTTCCCCCAACAGCCTGCGCTACCGGCTCACGAGGTGGCGCGCGCTCACCGGCTGGGACCCCTGGACGTTCGACGGCCTGAGCCGCTCGCTCCTTGCGCTCGAGATGGCCGAGCTGCTCCGGCAACAGCGGGCCCGGGTGATCGAGAGCCAGCCCGCGGCCGACCGCCCCAGGTAAGTCCTGCCACGGCCTTGACGTTATGCAGGTTCCCTACCTAATATAGGTAGGAAACCTGCATATCTCGGTTTCTTCGCCTCCGGCGATCTTGGTCCTTGGGGGGACGACCCGTGTCCGAGCAGCATCTCGACGCAGACGCCATCGTGATCGGTGGAGGCCCGGCGGGCAGCGCGATCGCCACGCTGCTGGCCATGGACGGCCACAAGGTCATCGTCCTGGAGAAGGACGTCCATCCGCGTGATCACGTGGGGGAGTCCCTCACGCCGTCAACCAACCTGGTGTTCGACCGGCTCGGGTTCCTGGACAAGATGGACGACGCGGGCTTCATCCAAAAGCCCGGCACCGCGTGGAACGCGCCGCGGTCGACGCCGTGGAAGTTCATCGAGATCTGGCTCTACGAGTATCCGATCCCGGACGCGCCGCGGCCCTACACGTTCAACGTCGAGCGCGACGCATTCGACGCGATGATGCTCCGCCACGCGCACGAGGCCGGCGCGAAGGTGCTCGAAGGCGTCAACGTCACCCGCGTGCTGTTCGAGAACGATCGTGCCGTGGGCGTCCGCGCCGGCGTCGCCGACGGCTGGGAGCGAGATCTGCGCGCGCGCGTCGTGATCGACGCATCGGGCCGGCGCAGCCTGATCGCGCGGCAGTTGAACATGCGCCACAAGGACACGAACTTCAATCAGTTCTGCATCTACTCGTGGTTCCGCGGCGTGAAGGAGCCGCCCGAGCGGCTGCGCGGTTTCACCCTGTTCTATTTCATCGGCCTGAACCAGGCCTGGTCCTGGCAGATCCCGCTGCGGGACGGGAAGGCGTCGATGGGCGTGGTCGTGGACAAGGAGGACTTCCAGAAGTCGGGGAAGAGCCACGAGGAGTTCTTCATGAGCCTGGTCGCGCGGAACCGCACGTTCACCGACGCGATGCACGATGCCGAGCGGATCCGCGACTTCTGGATCGAGGCGGACTACTCCTACAAGATCGATCGCTTCGCGGGGCCCGGGTGGATCCTGGTCGGCGACGCGCTGCGCTTCGTCGACCCGATCTTCTCCTCCGGTGTGGACGTCGCGTTGTTCTCGGCGCTCTTCGCCTACGAAAGCATCACCGAGGCGTGGCGGACCGGGCGTGAGGCCGACGTGTTCGAGCGTTACCAGGATCGGGTCGAAACCGGCGTCGACGTCTGGTACGACCTGATCTCGACGTTCTATAGCCTTCAGAACCTGGTCAGTCGCTACGCGATCCACCCCAGATGGCGGGAGCAGATCGTCCGGACGCTGCAAGGCAATCCGTACATCCCAGAGACCCAGGAGCGCGCGCGCGGGCTGCTGGCGAAGATGCACGAATCCTATGAGTACGTGAAGGCCAACCCGAACAGCCTTCTCCGCCCGTGGCAGATGACACCCGAGAGGGCGATCTCATGCCCGGCGTGCCTCGGCGTCGCCGACTTCCAGCCTGAGCATGATCGGTTCCTGTGCCGCAAGTGCGGCGCGAGCACGCCATCGTCGGGCCTGTCGAAGCTCGCGGCCGGCGGCGTTCCCTGAGCGGTGCGCGCATGAGTGTCGAGACTCGAAGCCGGGTACGGGTCAAGGTCGGGATCGAATTCCATCATCCCCTCGCGTTCTGGGTGGGCACGACGCTGATCTCTGCCGGTGTCTGTCTTCACCTCCCCGACTTCTTCATGATGCGGGACATGGGCTACATGATGGCCGGCATGCCCATGTCCCCGAGCATGGAAGCCGGGATGGCGGCGATCATCTGCGGGATAGGACTCGCGGCGTACGGTTTGATCCCGCGTCGAGATGCCATCGCGAAGGTGGACCAGGGCGGGAGGAAGTACCACCTGCGAGCGATGGACGACGCGCGGCTCACCGGTGCGCACTGGGGCTTGCTGTTCGTGCTGGGTGTGGCGCTGATCGTGGATGTGATGAAGCCCGCGACGCTGGGCTTCGTCGTTCCCGGGATGCGCGAGGAATACGGCCTATCCACCCAGCAAGCGCTGCTCCTCCCGCTGTTCGCCCTCACGGGAACGACCATCGGGTCGTTCCTGTGGGGGATGGTGGCGGATCGGGTCGGTCGCAGGGCGGCGATCATGTTCGCGTCTTTGATCTTCATCGGAACCGCCATCTGCGGCTTCATGCCCTCGTTCGGCTGGAACCTGCTGATGTGCTTCGTGATGGGCCTGTCCGCCGGCGGGATGCTGCCGATCGTCTACGCCCTGATGGCCGAATCAGTCCCGGCGCACGATCGCGGATGGCTCGTGGTGCTTCACGGCGGCATGGGAACCGTCGGGGGGTTCCTGGCGGCGAGCGGGCTGGCGATGCTGCTCGAGCCGCATTTCGGTTGGCGGATCCTGTGGTTGGCGGGCTTGCCGACCGGCTTGCTGGTGCTGTTCCTCAATAGGTGGATCCCGGAGTCGCCTCGGTTCCTGCTCGAGCGTGGCCGCATCGATGACGCGCGCGCCGTCATGGCACGCTACGGCGTCGAGATCGAGGAAGACACCGCGGGGGCAACCGCCGAGCATGATGTGATGCCCGTCCAGAGCGCCGCAGGTCACTGGTCGGGACTCACACGGCTCTTCCGAGGTCCGCTGGCTTCCCATTCGATCGTGGTCGGGCTCTACGGGCTCGCCTGGGGTTTGGTGAACTGGGGCTTCTTGACCATGGTCCCGACGATCCTTCGGGACAAGGGGATCGCCTCCGGCAGCGTCAGCAGCGAGCTGTTCCTCGCGGCGCTTATCGCGGTGCCGGGGACGGTCGCCGTCGCCTATCTGTACGGCCGGTGGAGCAGCAAGCGCTCGATGATCGGCTACGCGCTCGCGACGGCCGTGACGCTGCTGGCCTTCGCCTTCGTGAATCCGGGAGCCGGCGATGAGACGACATTGAAGGTGCTGATGGTCGCGCTGCTCGTCACCAGTGGTGGGGTGATCTCGATGCTCTCGCCCTACACGGCCGAGGTGTACCCGACGGAGTTGCGCGGCACGGGCAGCGGACTGGCGGCCGGAGCCAGCAAGATGGGCGGCATCATCGGCCCGCAGGCAGCGGGCTTGATCCTGGGGATCTCGACCGGTTTCGCCGGCGTGGCCACCATGATGGCCGTTCCGAGCATCGTGGCGGCCGTGGCGCTGGTGGTCAAAGGCGTGGAGACCAAGGGAAGAGGCCTCGAGGAGATCGAGGCGCAGCATCTGCTCGCCGTCCCCGATCCCGTCGCGTAAACGATCCCGGTGCCGTCGTGGGAGACCCAGGGAAGCCGCCTGCGCCTTCTCGGCATCGCCAGCAGGAAGCGGCGTGAGCTGCTCGAACCATCGGCCATGATCAAACGTTCGCTGGTCTTCGTCGCGCTGCTCGCCGTTGCCATCCCCGCCGGATCCATGGGCGCAGTCCTGCCCGTCATCGATCCCCCCGGGATGCTCCGAGCAGGGGCGGCCGTCGTCGACGCGTCGTGGCACCTGGGGTCGTCCCAGGGGCAGTACGCGGATACGCGCGCCGTGCCGGGTCCCGACGTCGAGGTCGATCCGTACGGCCACGCCACGTACAAGGCCAACTCGTACGGTCTGGGCTCGGAGATCACGACGCGCGCGCTGATCATCGAGGACGCGCAGGGCGATCGGGTCGCGGTCGTGACCAACGATCTCTACATCCCGCAGGATCTGTTGACGCGCCGGGTCTCGAGCCTTCTCGCGGAGCACGACGTCCTGGTCGCCGCCGGCCTGAAGGAAGGCCCGGTCGTCGGCGTGCCGGCCGAGAACCTCGCCGTCACGGTCAGCCACAGCCACTCGTCGCCGTACTACTCGACACCGTCTTGGGGCGTGTGGCTGTTCCAAGACGTCTTCGACGTGCGGTTCTTCGAGTACATGGCGCAGGCGATGGCCGACGCGGTGATCGCCGCCGCCTCGAGCATGCGGCCGGCGCGCATCGGCGGGGCGACCACGTCGTTCAACGAGATCACCAGCCACACTTACGGCCCGCAGATCGGCGACGACGGAACGCCGGCCGGCCAGCCCTACGACTTCACCACCGGCCGGCTGACCATCGTGCGCATCGACGACGTGTCCGGCGACGAGCCGGCCCCGCTGGCGACCTGGCTGATCCACGCGGTGCATCCGGAATGGGTCGAGGGCGACGGGCTGCTCAACGGCGACATCAAGACCGCGACCTACCGGATGCTCGACCGCGAGATCGGCGGCGTGACCCTGTGGAGCGAGCGCGAGACAGGGACCGCCGGACCGCACAAGGACCTGCGTGCCCACCCGCCGGAGGCGCGGCGCGAATTCCAGGACATGAAGTTCTCGGCGCTGGACCGAGCCGCGCGTCTGCTCGCCGACGCGGCGAGCACGACCTACGAGAAGATCGACACGTGGTCCGAGGGCAAGGGGATACCCGAGTTCCCGCACCTGTTCGCGCCCTTCACCCGCGAGGTGGACGTCGACGCGGTGTCGGTGCGCGTGGCGCCGCCGCCGACGCGTCCGTACCCGGGGATCTCGAATTGCAACACGCGCAAGGCCTTCGAGGGTGATCCCGGCGTGCCGATCGTCGGTCTGCCCGACTGCGGGTTCTTCCTCGGCGACGCGACCGGGCCGGTGTGGAGCGCGTCCCCCGTGGACATCGCCGGGTTGCACGACGAGCTGCGCGCGCTCGGCGCCCCGATCCCCACCAGCTACTCGCCGACCGCGTTCGCCGGCCTCGAGGAGACCATCGCCGTGCACCTGCAGGCGTTCAAGATCGGCGACATCGCGGCGACGTTCTCGCCGATCGAGCAGTTCACCGACGCGGCCTTCAACGTCGAGAGCCGGCTCGATCTGGTCGGCGGCAACGTATGGACCGGCTTCGACTGGGCCGAGCAGCTCACGCCGGCCGACCACTCCTCCAGGCCGGGCAGCCCGTGGTGCGAGCAGCTCGCCGACACCACCTGGGTCTGTGCGAACCCGCGCAACCCGCGGGCCGACCTCGCGCCGGTCGGCGACCTGGCCTACCGCACCATGCGCGCGCAGATCCACAACGACGCGGCCGGCTGGGAAGACCTCGCGTACGCGCCGTTCGCGGAGGCCGAGCCGGTGGATCCCGCGCTGATCAAGGGGAACTTCACCCACGTCGAAGCGACTGCGCACGGGTTCAAGCTGCCGATCTCGGTGGGCATGGCGAACGACTACTGGGGCTACATGCCGCCGTATCGCGAGTACCGCTCGCACGATCACTACCGCAAGGCGCTCTCGGGCCTCGGGCCGCACGGAGCCGACTTCGTCGCGACGCGACTGGTCCGGATGGCGGCCGCGCTCAACGGCGGCAACGCGTACGAGCCGACGCCGCTCGACCTCGCTTACCAGGTCGAGTCCGCGCGCGCGCAGGGCCTCGCCGACGCGCTCGGCGAGATCTCACGCGCGTTCACGGCCGCCTACGAGCCGATCCTGCCCGACGACGCCGGGGAGGCCGCCATCCTGGAGGAGCCCGCGGACGTCCGCCGCTTCGACGCGGCGTTCGTCCGCTGGGTCGGCGGCAACGCCTGGGACGACATGCCGCGGGTGCGCGTCCAGCTGCTCGGGCCGGATGGATGGGAGCTGTTCGGCGATCAGGGTGGCGAGGTACAGACGATGGTTCGGTTCCCGACGTACGCACAACTGGTGGAGTGGCGGACCGGAGGATTCGGCTGGGAGTGGACGGCGAGCTTCGAGGCCTTCGTGTCGGAGTTGCCGAACCTGGGCGCGACGCCGGGCGTGACGCCGGCCGGCAAGTACCGCTTCGTGATCGACGGCGAGCAGCGTCGCGACGGCGCGAGCGCGCCCTATCACCTCGAGAGCGCCCCCTTCGACGTGGGTCCTTGGGCCGGGATCACGGTCGAGGACATCGGTGTCGTCGACGGCGACGTCTCGTTCCGTGTCGGCCCTTCGAGCAGCTACACCTTCGGCACCCCGAACACCTACACGGTCGGGCCGATCGACTATCCCGATTCCTACGCCAGCCCGTTCGGGTTCATCCTCAACCAGCGCAGGCTGTTCACCTACGGCCTGGCCGACCCATCCAGACACCAGCAGTACTGTCCGCGCTGCTCGTTCCGCCCGTGGGCCGATGCGGCCGCCGTCGCGGCTGCCACGGTGACCGTGGTGCGCGCGGATGCCTCCGTGGATCTGGTCCAGGCGATCCCGCTGGGTGACGGCTTCATCGCCGATACCGATCTCGGCCCGGGGGATCGCGCCTACGTCGAGGCGGGCGGCGTCGTGGACCAGTACGGAGAGACCAACGGTGTTCGTTCAGTGGAGGTGTCATGACGCGCATCCTCACTGCAGTCATCCTTCTGTCGGCGTCGCTCGCGGCGATCGCGGGCTCGCGCGCGGATGCCGTCGCGCCGGACTTCCGGGTCGGCGCCGCGGTCGTCGACATCTCGCCTTCGCGGCTCGTGGACCTGGAGACGCAGCAGGTCTGCCTCGGCGGTTTCGGCATCGGGTGCTCTCGTCCGGCGGTCGGCGAACGCGAGCCGCTGTACGCGCGCGCGCTGGTGATCGAGTCGCAGGGGAGCAAGGTGGTCATCGCGACCTCGAGCAACATCGGGCTGTTCGCCAAGTACAAGGACCCCTTCGGTTTGGTCGGCGCCTACGACATCCGCCTCGCCGCAGCGCAGGCGACGGGGATCCCTTCGACCTCGATGATCATCACCAGCGATCACTCGCACTCGAGCCCCGACGTCAACGGTATCTGGGGCGGCGTGGACGACGAGTATCTTCGCAAGCACGCGACCGCTTTGGTGCGGGCGATCTACGAGGCCGATCGCGCGCTCGAGCCGGCGCACCTGTACGTCGGTGCCACCACCTACGACGAGCCCGAGCCAGACGCGCTGAAGAACCATTGGGACGGGACCGGAAGCGTGCTCGATCAGATCGACCGGGAGTTCCGGGTGCTGCAGGCGCGTCGCCGCGGCGACGACCGGGTCATCGCGACCCTGGTGAACTTCTCGCCGCACGCGAGCATCCTCGACGGCGACGACGGGCGCGCGTCGGGCGACTGGACCGGCGTCTTCGGCAACCGTTTGGCCGAGCAGCGCGGCGGCGTCGGCATCGCGATGGTCGGTGCGCTCGGCGGCATCGGTGCCGACCTGCCCGACGCGCGCTTCGACGAGTTCGTGGATCTGGTCGACGGCCTGACCGATGACGCGCTCGCGGCGGCAACGAAGCTTGAGGTCGGCGGGGTCGGCTCGCAGATGGTCTTCATCCGCGAACCCGTGACGGCGCCCTTGCTGCTCACGAACCTGGTGCCGCTCAGCGCGCAGGATGAGGGCAACGTCCTGGAGGCGTCGATCGATCGCTCGACCTCACCGCCCTGGAACTCCGCGGGCGTGATGGGGACCTACGTGTCGGCGATCCGCATCGGCGATGTGCTGATCGGTGGTCCGCCCGGCGAGGCGTATCCCGAGACCAGCTTCGCACTGTCTCGCGACGTGCAGGCGCGCGAGCATTTCATCTTCGGCCTCAGCAACGATCAGATCGGTTACCTGGTCGCGCCGTTCGAGGGCGTGACGACCACCGCGGGCAACGGTGCGCTGTACCCGGTGATGGGCAACGACAACTTCGCCCTCAGCGTCAACCCCCTGGTCGGCGATCACGTCACCTGCTCGCTGCTGGACCTGGCGCGCGGCCTCGGGTTCCAGACCGCCGAAGAGAGCACGCGATGTATCGCGCTCACCGCCGACGATGGGCTCGCCCCGCCGACCGAGGTGCCGTAGAGTTTGCGCGAGACCCCAGGAAACTCGGCTCGGTCGCCCAGCGTGGGTTGCATGGGGTGAGGTCAGTGCCGTCCGCCCCAGAGGTCAGGTAGTAGTGCGGGAGGGCGCCGAAGGTGCTTGCAACCGCTTCCGTATCTCTTCATCAGGCTCGCACAGAACTCGGATCCTTTCTTGGGCGACACGAGATTGTGGTTCTTCCACGGGCACTGTCCTGAACGTCGCTGCAACGACGATTCGTGGCGCTCGATTGGACGAAGAGTAACTGATGCCTGTAATTCCATGGTCGCCCCTCTCGTCCATGGCCCCTTCGGGCCATATTCCGTTGCTCTTCTCAATCGATGCGGTTGCACCTCCGAGAATTGCTCCGTCAGGGACGGTGCCGGTTCGAGATCACTCGCCGTGCGGTCCCGATTTGGGAGGGATCGAGGATGGCGCTGCGCCGCCTGCTTCATGTCGTGTTCACGACGATGTTGTGCTTGAACCTGATCGCCGGGTTGACGCCGATCGCGCACAGTGATGGGTCACCGGATGAAGGCGATCGTGAGGAACTTGTCGCCAAGCGGACAGAGACGGCGAAGTTCTTCCGTCAGCCGGGCGGAACTTATCAGGCCGAGTTCTATCCGTCGCCGATCCATTTCTTGGCTGCCAACGGACAGTGGCTGGACATCGACCCCACGCTGGTCACGGCGGAGGATCCCGCGTATGCATGGCGTAACGCCGCAGGTGCTGTCGTTTTCGAGTTCGCCTCTAGCGTGCGCGCTGGCGATACCGTGCGTGTGTCCGTTTCCGGCGAACAACTGCGATTCGGTCCTGTTGGGGTGATCTCGCCGCAGGTGGGCCTGGTTGCCGGCAACCAGATCACGTATCCGGACGTGTTTCCTGGCGTCGATCTTCGGTACACCGTCCTGCGCAGCGGCCTCAAGGAAGAGTTCGTCCTTCACTACCTGCCTGCCGTGACCAGTTTCGCGTTCGAGGCCAGTGGCAGCTTGTCGGTGCAAGCGACAGGCTCTGGGGCCTTCGAATTGGTCGATGCGGCCGGCGAGGCGGTCCTGAGGATGCCAGCACCGGTCATGTACGAAAGCGACACGCCTGAGCATCCTGAGCCGCGCATGTCGTCGGGTGTTTCCCTCGGTGTTGCAGCCACCGGTGAGGACCAGGTGTTGACGTTCACGTTCGATCCCGCCTGGCTCGCAGATCCGACGCGCCGGTGGCCGGTGTTCGTCGATCCCACGATTCAGACGTTGTATCCGGGCAGCGATACGCTCGTGCATCGTTGCTATCCCAACCAGAACTTCAATGGTTCGGTGAACGGCAACAATCAGGATCTTCGGAGCGGAACATACGGGACGTGCGAGAACGACAGTGGCACTCAGTCGCTGGCGCGCACGCTGATGAAGTTCTGGCCATCAGGATTCCCATCGAGTTCAGACATCATCAGCGCAGATCTGAAGATGTACAACTACTACTCCTCATCATGCACCGCCCGCCAGACCCAGGTCCGACGCGTCACCGAGGGATGGGGTGTGAACAACGCCACCTGGAATAACCAGCCGACCACCACCACCAGTGGCATGGCCACCGCGAGTTTCGCTTGGGGCCGCAGCGGCTGTGATTCGAATGGCGCGTGGGCGCAGTGGAATCTCACTACCATGTTCAAGGGTTGGATAAACGGCAGCCTGGCGAATCACGGCATCAGTGTGCGCGCCACGGACGAATCCGATTCGCTTGGCTGGCGTCGCTACCGATCCACCGAATACGGCAGCGGGGAGCCCCGTCTCGTGGTCACCTACGATGAATCTCCGAACACGCCGACGCTGGTCTCGCCCCCGAACAACACGACGACAACGGCCAACACGCCGACGTTCACCGCCTCCTATTCTGACCCTGACGGCGACCCGGGCTATACGGTCTTCGAGATCATCAACGATGTGACCGGCGCCTCGGTGGTTTCAGGGCACTGCGGAAACGTAAGCTCGGGGTCCAACTCGAGCTGGCCGGGACCATCAGGCTGCACGCATCCTTCGATCACGCTCGCAGATGGTCGCTACAAGTGGCATGCCAGCAACTACGATGGCTCCAGCTCCTCTGCCTGGAGTGGTTACCGGTACTACACAGTCGACACCACAGCACCCGACCCGCCGACGGTCTCATCCGCGACTCACCCAGATCAAGGTGTCTGGTACTCGAACAATGACCCCAGCTTGAGTTGGACCGCCACGGATGTTTCAGGGATCACCGGTTACTCGTACGCCCTCGACCAGGACGCCGACACCACCAGCGAAGGCAGCGGAACCTCTACCTCGTACATCGACCTGTTCGACGGCGTCCATGTCTTCAACGTGAAGGCGCAGAACGGTGTCGACATGTGGGGTGCCTCCGCGGAGCGGGCGCTTCGCATCGACGTGACGCCGCCGACGGACCCCGTTATCACCGGCAGCTCACATCTCCCCAATACTCCGTCGTCGGATAGGACAGTGGAGGTGTCCTGGGCGCCTTCAGCGGACGCGACATCGGGGGTTGCCGGCTATTCGTGGGAGTTCAACACTTCGCATACGGCCGAAACGGATGGCGCAGCCGAGGGGGATGAATCGACGACGAGCACGACGTCGGCCTCGCTATCCGATGACACGTGGTGGTTCCACGTGAAGGCAATCGACCAGGCCGGAAACCCAAGCAACGATGCCACCTACGGGCCGATCAAGATCGATGGCACAGGCCCCAACGCGCCGATCATCTCGTCACTGACCCACCCGAGCCAGGACACCTGGTACAGCGCACGGGACGCGACGTTTGAGTGGACGCCGCCTGCTGATGCCTCGAATGTCGATGGCTACTCGTTCACGTTCGACCAGAACGCCTCCTCGGACCCTGATGAGACTGTCGACACGATCGGCGACACCCACACCCAGAGCGCCATCCCTGATGGCGAGCATTGGTTCCACGTCCGAGCGCTGGATGGTGCAGGCAACTGGGGCGCGACTGGTCACTATCGAGTACGCGTTGACGGAACTGCGCCGGACGCGCCATTGGTTTCATCCCCGACCCATCCCGATCAGAACGCCGCCTACACCTCAGGTGACGTCACATTCGAGTGGAGCGAACCGGTCGAGATCAGCGACATTAGCGACTACAGTTACGTTCTGGACCAGAACCCCACCACCCAACCCGACCTCGTGCCAGAAGGCTCCGGCCAGACCGTCTCGTACACGGCCATCGGTGAAGGCGAGCACTGGTTCCACGTTCGAGCCAGCAATGCAGCCCAGCCCGCGCTCTGGGGCGCAGCGGGCCATTTTCGCGTCACGGTCGACTACACGCCTCCGACGGCTCCGCTGGTCTCATCGTCGACCCATCCCGACGGCGACTCTTGGTACGCGAGCGATGATGTCTCCGTCGCATGGTGGGCGTTTGATGTTTCTGGGATCGACGGCTACTCGTACGTCTTCGACGGCGCAGAAGACACAGATCCGGACGAGGTTTCTGAAGGCACGGCGACCGATCGGTCATATCCCGATGTTGCCCAGGGCGCGTCCTATTTCCATGTGCGCGCACGAAACCGCATCGGCATGTGGAGTGCGACCAGGCATTTCCGCATCCAAGTCGATTCCACGGCGCCTGACGCCCCGGCGGTGTCCTCGTCGACACATCCAGACCCGAGCACCTGGTACGTCAACGACGCTCCCTCCGTGTCATGGTCCTCTAGCGATACCTCGGGCATCACCGGCTACTCACATGTCCTGGACCAATCCGCCACGACCACACCGGACACCGAGTCGGAAGGCACCGACACCAGTCACACGTACTCCAACGTCGCCGACGGGGTATGGTACTTTCACATCACTGCGCGCAACGGTACCGGAAGCTGGAGTGCGCCCACGCACTATCCGCTTCGCATCGACGTGACGCCGCCGACGGGCCCCGTTATCACCGGCAGCTCACACCTCCCCAATACTCCGTCGTCGGATAGGACAGTGGAAGTGACCTGGGCGCCTTCAGCGGACGCGACATCGGGGGTTGCCGGCTATTCGTGGGAGTTCAACACTTCGCAGACGGCCGAAACGGATGGCGCAGCCGAGGGGGATGAATCGACGACGAGCACGACGTCGGCCTCGCTATCCGATGACACGTGGTGGTTCCACGTGAAGGCA
>Ga0214471_10002373_pt1 | contig 14803 bp, 13 predicted proteins | sample RVTome_5_FD_207665 | JGI IMG/M metagenome (GOLD analysis project Ga0214471, IMG submission 207665) | Soil microbial communities from uranium-contaminated site in the Upper Colorado River Basin, Wyoming, United States - RVT142D155 | ecosystem: Environmental > Terrestrial > Soil > Contaminated >... | reverse complement strand
TGGACGCGGCGCGCACGGCGGGCTACTCGCACGCGCGCATCATCTTCCGCCATATGGTACCCAACGTGAGCGCGCCGTACCTGATCCTGCTGACCGCGTTCGTGGCGCAGGCGATCCTGGCGGAGGCTTCGCTGTCGTTCCTCGGGCTGGGCGTGACGGAGCCGACGCCGTCGTGGGGACTGATGCTCTCCGGCGCGGCGGCGGATTTCTACCAGCAGGCGCCGTGGATGATCATCTTCCCCGGCATCGCGATCAGTCTCGCGGTGTTCGCCTTCAATCTCTTCGGTGACTCGCTGCGGGACTGGCTCGATCCCAAGATCAAGCTTTGAATTACGCTTCGCGAGCGTAGCGGCGAACCTTCGCCTCGTCGACCTCGATTCCCAGTCCGGGCCCGGCGGGCACCGTGATGTGGCCGTTCGAAACGGTGAGCGGCTGCATCAGGATGTCGTCGGTGAGATACGTGCTGGATAGCCCCACGCCCCAGTCCACCGCGGGCAGCGCGGCCGCGAGGTGGAGCAGCGCGGCGGTCGAGACGCCGGTCTCCGCCATCTTCGAGGCGAGATTGACCTTCATGCCGAGCTTCTCGCACAGCAACCCCGCGTCCATGACCGGCTTCATGCCGCCCAGCTTGATGGTCTTCAGGCTGAACCCGCTCGCTGCGCCTGCCTCATGGTGGCGCTGGAGGTCGCCGAGGGAGTGCAGGCCCTCATCACAGCCGATCTTGACCCGGCTGGCGCGCGCGACGGCGGCCATGCCCTCGATGTCATGGGCGGCCACCGGCTGCTCGAAGTAGGCGAGCGGCGTGTTCTCCACCGCGCGCACGTAATCCGTCGCCTCGTCCCGCGTCCAGCCCTGGTTGGCATCGGCGCAGATGAGGAGATTCCCGTCGCCGTCGAGCGCCTCGCAGATCCTGCGCGTGCGTTCGGCGTCCTCGCTCGGCGCCGCGACCCCGACCTTGATCTTGTATGCGACGTAGCCATCGGCGAGCCCGCGCTGCGCGTCCGCCACGTCGGCGGCCGTGCCCTTGCCGGTGCCGACCATGCGCAGGACCGCGATGTGCCCGCGCCGCCTGCCGCCAAGCAGATCGTGGGCGGGTTTGCCCTGCGCGCGCCCCAGCGCATCGTGCAGCGCCATCTCGATGACGGACTTGGCCGAGTGATTGCCGTAGAGATAGTTGCCGGCGCGGGCCATGACCGCCGCGATGTCGTCGAGAGGCATGCCCTCGAGCCTGGGCGCGAGGTGGCGGATCGCCGCGGCCATGCTCGCCACGGTCTCCCCGGTCATGGTCGGCGCGGCGGCGGCGCCGCCCCAGCCCACGACGCCGTCGCCGGTCTCGAGCCGCACCAGCACGTTCTCGGCGCTTTTTACCTCCTCGAACGACATCTTGAGCGGCTTCGCCATCGGCAGGCTGACCGCAAGGGGCTCGATGCGCCTGATCTTCATCAGAGCTTGCCGATATTCTTGATCGCGGCGGCCATTCGCTTGTGGTCCTCTTCGAAAAATCGCTTGAATTCCGGCGCGTCGCGATAGTCGGGCACGACCTGGACCTTCTGCAGCGCCGCCGTGAAACTGGGGTCTGCCGCGACCTTGGCGACCAGCGCGCGCATCTGGCTGAAGACGGACTCGGGAATGTCCGCCCGGGTGAACAACCCGACCCAGAGGTAGGCCTCCACGTCCTTGTAGCCCATGGACTTGAACGACGGGGTGTCCGGGAAGGCGGGGTGGGACTTGGTGCCCCAGCTCGCGATCGCCCGCAGCTTGCCCGACTTGACGTGCGCGTAGATCGCCGCCGGCCCGCCGCCGCTCACCTGCGCATGGCCGCCCAGTACCTGGAGGATGGCGGGACCACCCCCCGTGGTCGGCAGGTGCCGCATCCTGGTCTTGGTTGCGTGCAGGAACATCGCGGTCGGCGTATGCGTGATGCCGTAGGGACCGGAAGACGAGAACACGATCTCGTTCGGCTTGGACTTGGCGAGGGCGACGAGCTGCTTCACGTTCTTCACGGGCATCGAGGGGTGCACGAACATGATCAGCGGGTCGGCGGACAGCAGGGCGAGCGGCGCGATCTGCTCGAGCGTGAAGGGCGATTTGATCCCGTACAGCTTGTCCTTCTCGATCACGAGATGCAGATTCGACGTGGTGACGAGGATGTTGTAGCCATCGGGCGGCTGGTTGGCCACGTACGCGGTGCCGACCGCGGCCGTGCCCCCGGGCCGGTTGACGATCGGCGCGGGCTGCCGGGCGAGGCGTTCGAGCACGGCGGACAGCGGCTGGGCGTGGATCTGATTCATGCCGCCCGGCGGGTTGGGCACCGTGATGTTGATCGCGCGCGCCGGATAGTCCTGCGCGGTGGCCTGCGCCGCGGCGAGAAACAGCGCGAGTGCCGCCATCAGTCTCAAGAACATGATTGTCTCCTCCAGAAGTTGCGGACCGACACCGCCGCCCGCGTCCAACTCATGGAAAGTTACCCGCGCCGGAGCGGTTTGGCAAGGCGCAACCCAAAGGCCGAAGGCCGAAGGCAGAAGGAGGAAGGCGGAAATCGTCGACTACGCCAGCACTTCGGCCAGCTCCGTGAAGCCGGCGACGACGAGATCGGGCTGGTACGGCCAGTCGCCGAAGGGGCGCTTGCGGCGGTCGACGAACGCGGCACGCATGCCGGAGGCCTTCGCGCCCACGCAGTCGAAGGCGTGATTCGCCACGAACAGGATCTCCTCGGCCCGGGCAGCCATCATCTCCGCGGCTTTGCGGTAGGTCGCCGCGTGCGGCTTGAAGCTGCCCGCCTCGGCGACCGAGATGATGCGGTCGAACGTGATGCCCAGGTGAGGCGTGATCGCTTCCAGCATGTCCGGATCGCCGTTGGAAAGGATCACCAGGCGGTATTTCGGCTTGAGCCGCGTGAGCGCCGCCACGACATCGGGAAAAGGCCGCAGGCGCTCGATCTCGGCGACGAGGTTCTTCACCTCGTCCCGGGTGTGCGGGATGCCCGCGCGCTCCAGGGTGTAGTCGAGCGAGATGCGGCCGATCTCGCGGTACGGGGTATGCGTTCGATGCAGCAGTGCGTCGATCATGGAGTTCTCGAAGTGGGTGCGGCGCCACCAGGTCACGAACCGGGAAGGATCGCCCGCCCAGCCCTTGGCCTGGAGGTAAGGCGTCACCGCCCGCGTGAGCCCGCCTTGCATGTCGACGACCGTGCCGTAGAGGTCGAACATGCAGACCCTGACTTCCCGCTGGATCGCTGCGATGTCGGTCATCGCGCGCATTGTAGAATACCGCCCTTGTTTGAGAAGCGTGAGTCGTGAGTCGTGAGTGGTGAGTCGTGAGTGGACCTGTTCCCTGCATATTAATTGAGTGCGACGGCGTGATCGCGACCGTGACGTTGAGCAATCCCTCGAAGATGCTTGACGCAAAGGCGCAAACGCGCAAACGCGCAAAGGTCTCAAAATGAAGTCCGGTGTTTTCGTCATGTATTCCCTCCCGTTTTTCTTTGCGTCTTTGCGGCTTTGCGTCATGGTCTTGAGGACATAGATGCCGGGGCCGCTGACGCATATCAGAGTCCTGGACCTGTCGCGCGTGCTCGCGGGGCCGTGGTGCGGGCAGAATCTCGCCGATCTCGGCGCCGAGGTGATCAAGATCGAGCGCCCCGGCACCGGCGACGATTCGCGGGCCTTCGGGCCGCCGTGGCTGAAGGACCGGGCCGGCAAGGACACCACGGAGTCGGCCTATTTCGCCTCCGCCAACCGCGGCAAGAAGTCGGTCACCGTCAACCTCTCGAAACTGGAGGGGCAGAACATCGTGCGCGAGCTTGCGCGGCAGTCTGATGTGCTGATCGAGAACTACAAGGTCGGCGATCTCGCGCGCTACCGCCTGGGCTACGATGACCTAGAGAGACTCAACCCGCGCCTCATCTACTGCTCGGTGACCGGCTTCGGGCAGACCGGACCGTACCGCGAGCGCCCCGGCTACGACTTCATGATCCAGGGCATGGGGGGCGTCATGAGCATCACCGGCGAGCGTGACGACCGGCCCGGCGGCGGCCCGCAGCGCGTGGGCATCCCGATCGCGGACATCATGACCGGGATGTACGCGACGGTGGCGATTTGCGCCGCGCTCGCGCACCGGGAGAAAAGCAAGACCGGCCAGCACCTCGATTTGGCGCTCCTCGACACCCAGGTCGGCATCCTCGCCAACCAGGGGATGAATTACCTCGCGACCGGAGCGATCCCGGGGCGCATCGGCAATGCGCACCCGAACATCGTGCCCTACCAGCCGTTCCGGACCCGGGACGGCGACGTCATCCTCGCCTGCGGCAACGACAACCTCTTCGCCAAGTTCTGCGAGGTTGCGGGCTGCCAGGAGCTCGCCCGGGACCCGCGGTTCTCGACCAACTCGAAGCGGGTGGAGAATCGCGACGCCATCACCTCGCTGCTCGCCGCGATCTTCGCGAAGCGGACGACGCAGGAGTGGTGCGACGCGCTCGAGGCGGCGGGCGTGCCGAATGGCCCGATCAACAATCTCAAGCAGGTGTTCGAGGAGCCGCAGGTCATCGCGCGCGGCATGAAAATCGAGTTCGAGCACGCCCTCGCGGGCCGCGTGCCGCTGATCGCGAGCCCGATGCGGTTCTCGGGCACGCCGCTCGAGCACAAGGCGGCCCCGCCCACGCTCGGACAGCATACGGACGAGGTCCTGCGCGGCGTGCTCCGCATGGACGAAGCCGGCATCGCGAAATTGCGCGCTGACGGCGTTATCTAACGAGCGTCGTGAGAATACCTGACGTCGCTCCGGCCGCAAGGCGCTACAGGAATTGAATGAGCATGTTGGTCGCGAGAAGAAACAACACGACGGCGAAGACGCGCTTCAGCGTCCTGCCCGGCGTGCGGTGGGCGATACGGGCGCCGACCGGCGCCATCGCCATGCTCGCCGCGACAATCCACGCGAGCGCCGGGAAGTAGACGTATCCGGCGCTCCAATCCGGCAGGCCCGGTCTGCCCGCGCCTGCCGCGATGTAACCGACGGTGCCCGCGAGGGCGAGCGGCCAGCCCACCGCCGCAGCGGTGCCGATCGCCTCGTGCACACCGAGGCTGCGGCGCACCAGGTACGGCACCGTGAGGGAGGCGCCGGCGGTGCCCGTGAGGCTCGCGAAGAATCCGATGACTCCGCCCACCGCCGACATCGAGACCGGGCCGGGAAGCCCCCTCACCGCCGCGGGATTGTGATCGAGCAGCATCTGCGTCGCCATCGCATAGATGAGGAGTGTGAACGCGACGGTCAGCACGCGTGCGTCCAGGTAACCGGCGAGCAGGGCGCCGCCGAACGTGCCCGCCATGATGCCCGGCATCATTGCGAGCATGACGCTCCAGTTCACCGCCCGGCGCTGATGATGGCTTCTCACGCTGGAGGCCGAGGTGAACAGGATGGTCGCGAGGGCGGTGCCGAGCGCCAGGTGCACGGTATGTTCGGGCGCGAAGCCCTTGGCGGAAAAGATGAGCGCGAGCACCGGTACCATGGCCGATCCCCCGCCGATGCCGAGCAACCCGCTGAAGAAGCCGACGAAGGCGCCCAGCGCGAGGTAGGCCCACCACCATTCAACCATGGGTGAGTGTAACGCGGCGACGGGCTAGAATAGCCGCGCCGCGGGGAACGGGGAGGAGAAGACGTGCGTATCGGGGCGTGGCGGCGGCGGGCGCTGCTGCGGGCATGAAGACGAAGCACATCCAGGTGCCGCTGCGCGACGGAGTAATGGGCGCTCACCTCGCCCTGCCGGAGCGGGTACCGGCCGGCGCCATCATCGCGATCATGGAGATCTGGGGCGTCAACGACACGATGCGCCGCCACGCCGCGGAATTCGCGGAGGCGGGGTTTGTCTGCCTCGTCCCGGACCTCTTCTGGCGGCAGGAGCCGGGGGTGGAGCTCTCCGATTCCAACCCCGAGCACGTGAAGAAAGCCTTCGATCTTTATTACGATTTCAATTACGACCTCGGTGTCCGCGACATGGAGGATACGTGGAAGTACCTGGCGGGCCTGCCGGCGTGCAACGGGAAGGTGGGCGCGGTCGGCTATTGCCTGGGCGGCAAGCTGTGCTACCTGATGTGCTGCCGCACCGATATCGATTGCGCGGTCGCCTATTACGGCACTTACATCGAGCATCACATCCGCGAGGCGCCAAATCTTCACCGACCGTTCCTGCTGCACATGGCGATGAAGGATCGCTGGGTGCAGGCGGAGGTGAACGACCTCCTCGAGCGCCGCCTTGCGCCCAACCCGCTGGTGACGATCCACAAGTATCCCGGGGCGGATCATGCGTTCGCCCGCCACGGCGGACGGACCTACAGCAAGCCCGAGGCGGAGCGGGCGCTCGCGCTGTCGGTCGATTTCTTCAAGCGGCACCTGGCTTAGAGAGGCGTGGCTGGTGGATGGTGGCTCGTGGGTGGTGGCTCATGTCGAGACGAAGGAGGACATATGAAACGACTTCTTGCTGGTAGCGCGACTTTGGTCGCGGGCGCCGTGGCTGCGAACCTCGCGCTCGCGCAGGTATTTCCCGTGAAGCCGATCCGGCTGATCGTTCCGTTTCCTCCGGGCGGGCCGACCGATACGTTTTCCCGCGCGACGGCGGTGGAGGTCGCCAAGAGCCTCGGCCAGCAGGTGATCGTGGAGAACCGGCCCGGCGCCGGGACCACGATCGGCGCCGACCTCGTCGCCAAGGCCGCGCCCGACGGCCATACGCTGTTCTTCACCGACCTTTCGACGCACACGATCACCGCGTCGCTCTACTCCAGGCTGCCGTACCATCCGCTGCGTGATTTCGCGCCGGTGGCGCCGGTGAACGCGTCGCCGCTCATCCTGATCACGCATCCTTCGGTCGGCGCGAGGACGGTGCGCGAGCTGATCGCGGTGGCGAAGAAGCATCCGGGCATCACCCTCGCCAATTCGGGCGTCGGCACCGTGACCCACATGACGGCGGAGAAATTCCGGATGCGCGCGGGCATCCAGGTGACAGCGGTGAGCTACAAGGGCGGGGCCCTGCCGGTGACGGCGCTCCTGGGCGGCGAGGTCGCGCTGGTGATGGCGACGGTGCCGCCCAGCATCCAGCACGTGCAGCGCGGCAAGCTGGTGGCGCTCGGCGTGGCCGCGGCGCGGCGCTCGCCGTACCTGCCGGACATTCCGACTATCGCGGAGACCCTCAAGGGCGTGGAGGGCGCCGTGATCGCCGGTGTGCTCGCCCCGGCCGGCACGCCGCGCGGCGTGATCGAGCGCCTGAACGCAGCGTTCGCGCGGGCATCGGCGGCGCCGAGGGTGAAAGAGATCTTCGCCGTCAACGCCGCCGAGGCGCTGACGATGACCCCGGCGGAGCTGCAGGCCTCGCTGGAACGGGACGTCAAGGCGTGGGCGGAGGTGGTGGAGGCGACCGGGGTCAAGCTGCAGTGACCAGTGACCAGTGACCAGTGACCAGTGACCAGTGACCGGTGACGGAATCCCCCGCGCTTCGCGCGACCCCAAATCCCCCCGCGCGTCCCGCGACCCCCTTTTTCAAAGGGGGTGTTTCCTGCTGGTTCCCCCCTTTGACAAAGGGGGGGTAGGGGGGATTTGCTGAGGAGGTGGTGAGGTGGCCAAACAGCGGACGATCGATACCCACGCGCATTATTTTCCCGAGTCGTACCTGAAGCTCGTCGCCGATCACGGGCGGCGTTGCGGCGCGACGGTGAGCGCCGACGCCTCGGGCGCGCGATTCATCCAGGTTGGGCTGCTGCTGCGCACCGGGCCGATCACGCCGCATTTCACCGACCTCGACGACCGCATCCGGACGATGGACCGGATCGGCGTCGGCATGCACGCGCTGTCGCTCACGCAGCCGATGGTGTACTGGGCGGACGACGAGCTGGGACTGCGGCTGTGCGTGGCCTTCAACGACGCCGTGAGCGAGGCGCACCGCAAGCATCCCGACCGCTTCATCGGCTTCGCCTGCCTGCCGTTGCAGAACCCCAATCTCGCGCTGGAGGAGCTCGAGCGCGTCGCGCGGCTGCCGGGTATCCGCGGCATCTACCTGGCGACGGCGGTGCGCGACCGCGAGCTCTCGGACCGCAGCTTCTTCCCGGTCTACGAGCGCATCGCGGACCTCCGCCTGCCGGTGTTCCTGCACCCGATGATGGTCAATAACGAGCGGCTGAAGCAGTACTATCTGATCAACCTTCTGGGCAACCCGTTCGACACGGCGATTGCCGCCGCGCATCTCATCTTCGGCGGCGTGTTGGACGCCTTCCCGAAGCTGGAGGTCAGCCTGCCGCATGCCGGCGGGGTGCTGCCGATCCTGCGCGGGCGCCTCGACCGGGGATTCGAGATCCGCGGCGAGTGCAAGGTCATTCCGCGCCCGCCGAGCGCATACCTGCGCCGCTTCACCTACGACACCATCAGCTACTCGCAGCCGATCATGGATGACCTGGTGGGGCTGGTCGGGGCGGAGCGCATCATGATGGGGAGCGACTACTGCTTCGACATCCACGACAACGACCCGGTGCGGACCGTGAACGCGATGAAGTCGGTGAACGACCGGCAGCGCCAGCAAATACTCTGGGGCAACGCCGCCAAGCTGCTCCGCCTCGAATGAGGCGGAGCGGACGGGCGGAAGAAGTGACGATTAATGGTGACGAGGTGATAGTGTCATCGTCACCCGGATCTCGTCACGCGTTCCCGAGCAGGCGCTGAATGCACGCCCATTCCGCGGGCGTGACCGGCGTGATCGAGAGCCGGTTGCCGCGCTGGAGTACCTGCATCGCCTTCAGGGCCTTGTGGCTGCGCAGCTCGGCGAGCCCCACCACCCGCGTCTTGCCCGCGAACTTCACGTCCACGTTGAGCCAGCGCGGGGCGGCGCGGGCCGCGCCGGCATCGTAATAGCGGCTCTTCCGGTCGAACTGCGTCGGGTCGGCGTAGGCGCGCTTCACGACCTCGACGAACCCGACGATGCCGGGCTCCGCGCAGCTCGAGTGGAAGTAGAAGCCGCGGTCACCGGGGCGCATGTCGTCGCGCATGAAATTGCGCGCCTGGTAATTGCGCACGCCGGTCCAGGCCGTGACTTCGTCGCGCGCGAGGTCGTCGATGCTGTACTGGGAGGGCTCGGACTTGAAGAGCCAGGTTTTCATTTCCAGGAGCGTGACCAATGATGAGTGATGGGTGATGGAGGCCGGGCACCGGGCAAAAAAAATGCGGCGAAACGCCGCATTTCTTGTTTGGACCCCCGCCTGTGCCGTCAGGCCTGGATCTTGAACCAACGGTTCAAGGGTGGTCGCCTTCCGAGCCCATTAGGCGCGTCCGTGTGGGATGCGCACACCGGTGCTGCTTGAGTCGGCGTCCAGATTCAACGATGTTGGTTCAAAGAATCTAAGGCCCTAACAACGTACACCGCAGGGGATATTCAAAATAGCTTGCTCTGATCGCGCAGCGCCTGATCGAGCGTCGTTTCCATGCTCTGCATTCTACGCTTCAGCGCCGCCATGTCAAAACCGCCGACCTTGGTGGTGAGCAGCTCGTGCGCGATGTTGAGGGCGGCCATGATGGCGATGCGCTCGATCCCGACGACTTTCCCGTTGTCCCGTATCTCGTCCATCTTCTTGTTGAGGTAATCGACCGCCTCGAGCAATTCCTTCTGCTCGTTTTCGGGGCATGCGACGCGAAATTCCCGCCCCATGACCGTGACCTGCAGGGCTTTCGGATCCACGCTCATGCGTCTTCTTCAGGAATCTGATTAAGCAGGTTCTCCAAGCGGTTGGTCGCAGTGCCGATTTTGTCGGAGAGCTGTTTGTTGTCGCTGATCGCGGAAGCCAGTTGCTGGCGCAATTGCTGGTTGTCGTCGCGCAGTCGCTGACAAAGCTCGACGAATTCACGCAGCTTGCGCTCGAGCGAATTGAATTCCGCATCCATCGGCACACTATAGTTTCAAAAATCCTGTTAAGTCAACTGCTAACAGTCATTTTTGAATGTTGTTTGGCACCCAAACCACAGGCCGTTGGAGCCCGCAATCGTGCGCGAGGCGGGAGGCAATAGTGCATCCCTCCTACGTCAGCGCAAGCGCAAAGCTTAAGGCGCTGACGTGGCGTGAAAAACACCCCGCCGGCGGCGGATTCGGGCCTGGTTGCCTCGCAAAGTCCGCATTGAGCGGACGTTGACCCTCGCCTACAATCGAGGCCGTGCGGGGGGCACGCTATCCGTAGGCGATGCCCGCCCGCACTCGGCACCGGGTGCCCGCGCGCGATTTCCCGCAGCGGGTCAAACGGGAAACAGGTGAAAGACCTGTGCTGCCCCCGCAACGGTAAGCGAGCGTGGGCGCGCCGGGAAGTCCCCGCCCGGGGATTTCCAGCCACTGTGCGCAAGTCGCGCATGGGAAGGCGGCGCGTCAAAATCTCGCGAGCCCGTATACCGGCCTGGACCGATGGTGGAAATGCCGCGGGGAAGCGGCGTGACCGTTGCCGGTCCGGCCTTCCCGCGTCATTTCATTGCGCTGTCATGCATGCGGCGGGCGTGCGCGGGGAGGGAAGATGTTATTCAGAGGCACGGCAGCATTCGGGCTGGCGGCGGCGGCCTGCTGCGCGGTCGCGGCAGAGCTTCCGGTGACCGTCGGCGAGCCGGTCATCGTCACGGCGACGCGTTTCGAAGATCGTTACCTTGACCGGCCGGTGAACGTGTCGATCATCACCGCGGAGGACATCAAGAACAGCACCGCGCGGACGGTACCCGAGCTGCTGCGCCAGTTACCTGGCATACGCACGCGCGACAGCTCGGGCTCCCCCAACGTGCAGGTCGACATGCGCGGGTTCGGGATTTCCGGGGACCAGAACACGCTGGTGCTGCTCGACGGGATCCGCATCAGCGAGAACGAGCAGACCACGGTGAACTGGGCCGGCATACCGCTCATCGCGATCGAGCGCATCGAAGTCATGCGCGGCTCGGGCGCGGTGCTCTACGGCGGAGGCGCAACCGGCGGCACCATCAACATCATCACCAAGACGCCCGCCTCCGGGCAGCGCTCTGCTTCCCTCTACGGCGGGGCTGCGACCTATGGCACGAGTGATGCCGGCATCGGCGCCAATCTCGGCGGCGACACCGTCTCGCTGAGATTCAACGGCAGCACTTTCTACACCGACAACTATCGCGACAACAACCGGCTGCGCCAGAACAACGCGCTGGCCGACGTGCGCTGGATGGGCGATCGAGGGACCTTGTCGCTCAAGGCCGGCGCCGATGACCAGGACCTGAGGCTGCCGGGAGCGTTGAGCGAGGCGCAGATCGCCGCCGACCGCAGGCAGGCCGCCACGCCGGAGGATTTCAGCAACCGCACCGGTGGGTTCATTGCCGCGAGCGGTGAATGGGGCATCGGCGCGGGCCATCTCGCTGCCGACCTGAGCTACCGCGAGAAGGACATCCGGGCCAGCATCATCGGCAGTCCCATCGACTCCGATACCAACGTGTGGTCGTTCTCGCCGCGGCTCAAGCTGCCCCATCGTCTGGCCGGCTGGCAGCACAACCTGGTCGCGGGAATGGACTGGGACGATTGGTCATTCGAGAACCGGACCTCCGTGTTCGGCCAGCCCCGGCAACCGGACGCGTTCCAGCGCAACCAGGCCGTCTACCTGCAAAACACGACGGCGATAAGGGACTCCTGGAACCTGTCCCTGGGCGGACGGCTGCACCGGGTGGAGTACGGCGTCACCGACCTCGCCAATCCGGCCGCATCGGATGAGCGCAAGCGCGATCTGACGGCGTACGAGGTCGGGGCGCGCTACCGCGTGAACGCCGCGCTCTCCGCCTACGGCAAGTTCGGCACCAGTTTTCGCGTTCCCAACGTCAACGACGTCTACAACCTGTTTACCGGCGTGGTGAGCCTGCTCGAGCCGCAGACCTCCCAGGAGCAGGAGATCGGGGTCGACATCCGCTCCGGGCCCGGCGCCTACCGGCTCGCCCTCTATCACATGGCCATCGACAACGAGCTGTACTTCGATCCGGCGACCTTCGTCAATCGCAACCTGCCGCCCACGCGCCGCCAGGGCGTGGAAGCGGAGGGCAAGTGGCGCCTCGCCCGCTCGGTCGATCTCTTCGTGAATTACACCTTCACCCAGTCGGAATTCCGCTCCGGGAGCTTCGGCGGCGTGCCGATCGCCGGCAACGAGGTTCCGCTCGTGCCGCGCCATGCAGCCAACGCCGGCGCGGGCTGGGGATTCGCGCCGCGCGCGCGCGCGGACATCGTGGCGACCTACGTCGGCAAGCAGGTGTTCGACGGCGACGAGACCAATACCTTCGGCCGCAAGATGCCGGCGTACACGGTGGTGGATCTCAAGCTCGGCTACGAGCGCGGCGGCTGGCTGCTCGGCGCCGGGGTGAAGAACCTGTTCGGCGAGAAATATTTCAACTACGGCGTGTTCGATTCCTTCACGCCAACCTACTTCGCCTATCCGCAGCCGGAGCGGTCGATCTTCGCAACGGCGCAGGTTTCCTTTCGCTAGCCACTGGTCACCGGTCACCGGTTTTTGCTATCGTGCGCCTCATGCGCACGATGACCAGCACGCAGCTCTACCTGCGGCTGCTTCGCCACGTCAAGCCCTACTGGCGCATGTTCCTGCTGGGCATCCTGGGAATGGTGGTGTACGCCGCGACCGCGCCCGCATTGCCGGCGCTGGCCAAGCCGATCATCGAGGGCACGTTCATCGAGCGAGACCCGATCGTGATGCAGTGGCTGCCGGTGGCGATCGTGCTCCTCTTCGTGATCCGGGGGCTTGCCACCTTTGTCGCCGCCTATGGCATCAACTGGGTGGGGACGCGGCTCGTGACCGATCTCCGCAACGCCATGTTCGGGAAGCTTCTGGCGCTGCCGGCCGCGTTCTACGAGCAGCAGCCCTCCGGCGCGCTCATCTCCAAGCTCACCTTCGACGTGACCCAGGTCACCGTGGCCGCCACCAGCGCCCTGACCCTCGTGTTCCGGGACGTGCTCGTGATCGCGGGGCTGCTGGCATACCTGCTGTGGCTCGACTGGCAGCTCACGCTGTTTGCGCTGGCGATCGCGCCGTTCATCGTCGCGATCGTGCAGGGATTCAGCGTCCGCCTGCGCCGGTCGAGCCGCGAGGTCCAGGACGCGATGGGCCACATCACGCAGGTGATCGAGGAGGCGATCGGCGGGCACAAGGTCGTGAAGCTTTTCGGCGGGCAGGATTACGAGAGCCGCCGCTTCGACCAGGAAGCGAACCACGTGCGGCGGCACCTGATGAAGCAGGCCGCGGCGGTCGCGGCGAGCGCGCCCATCGTGCAGCTGATCGCGGCGGTCGCGCTGGCCGCCGTCATCTGGTTCGCAATGAGGCAGTCGAGCTCCACCGGGCTTTCGGTCGGCGAATTCGCGGCGTTCGCCACCGGCATGCTGCTGCTCATGGCGCCGCTCAAGCGCGTCACCGACATCAACGAGTATCTGCAGAAGGGGCTCGCGGCGGCGGAGAGCGTCTTCAGGCTCATCGACCAGGAGTCGGAGCCCGATCGCGGCACGCGCGCGCTGGGCCGCGCACGAGGCGAGATCCGGTTCGAAAACGCGGGTTTCCACTACGGCGAGCCCGGGCGGCCGGCGCTGGAGGGCATCGAGCTCGCGATCGAGCCCGGGCAGACGGTGGCGCTCGTCGGGCCGTCGGGAGCGGGCAAGACGACGCTCGCGAACCTGGTCCCGCGCTTCTACCACCCGACACGCGGGCGCGTCCTGCTCGACGGGCACGACCTCGAAACGCTCACGCTCGCGAGCCTGCGCGCCAACATCGCGCTGGTGTCGCAGGAAGTGGTGCTGTTCAACGACACGGTGGCGGCGAACATCGCCTACGGTGCGATGAGCGGCGCGGCGGAACAGGACGTCGTCGCGGCGGCCGAGACGGCGCATGCCATGGATTTCATCCGCGAGATGCCGCAGGGGCTCGCGACCCTGATCGGCGAGAAGGGCGTGAAGCTCTCCGGGGGCCAGCGCCAGCGGCTGGCGATCGCGCGCGCGGTGCTGAAGAACGCACCGGTGCTGGTGCTCGACGAGGCGACCTCCGCGCTCGATACCGAGTCCGAGCGCCACGTGCAGGCGGCGCTGGAGGCGCTCATGCGGGGGCGCACGACGATCGTCATCGCGCACCGGCTGTCCACCGTCGAGAACGCGGATCGGATCGTCGTGCTCGACCGCGGCCGCATCGTCGAAACCGGCACCCATCGCGAGCTGCTGGCGCGGGGCGGGATTTACGACAAGCTGTATCGCATCCAGTTCGCTCCCGGCGTATAGCCATGGCGCACATCTCCATCGTCACGCCCGTGTACCGCGCCGAGGGCTGCCTCGAGGAGCTTTATCGCAGGCTCCTTGCGGCGCTCTCCGGCATCACGCAGGATTTCGAGATCGTCATGGTCGAGGACAGCGGCGGCGACCGCTCCTGGGACATCATCGTGGACCTCGCGCGCCGCGACGCCCGGGTGAAGGGCATCCAGTTCAGCCGCAACTTCGGCCAGCACTACGGCATCACGGCCGGGCTCGACCATTGCGACGGCGACTGGGTGGTGGTGCTGGACTGCGACCTGCAGGACCGGCCCGAGGAAATACCGCGGCTCTACGCCAGGGCGCGGGAGGGATACGACGTGGTGCTGGCGCGCCGGGGCCGGCGTTCCGACAGCGTCGCGAAGCGCCTGGGATCATGGCTGTTCTACCGGATCTTCAGCTGGCTGGCCGACATCGAGTACGACGGGAGCAGCGGGAACTTCCGCATCATCTCGCGCAAGGTCGTCGCGAGCCTGCGCCAGATGCGCGAGCAGCTGCGTTTCT
>Ga0214471_10002372_pt1 | contig 14806 bp, 16 predicted proteins | sample RVTome_5_FD_207665 | JGI IMG/M metagenome (GOLD analysis project Ga0214471, IMG submission 207665) | Soil microbial communities from uranium-contaminated site in the Upper Colorado River Basin, Wyoming, United States - RVT142D155 | ecosystem: Environmental > Terrestrial > Soil > Contaminated >... | reverse complement strand
AGACCCCCGGGCTCAAACTAACGACGGGCTCCGAAGCGCCATAGACGATCGACCTCTGCCCGGCCAGCACACACCGATTCTCATCCCGCGAGGGCGGCGGCGTCAGCCGCCATGGGAACTAACGCCGGGTCAGCAGCCCGCCGCCGCCTGGAGCGTCCGGCACGCCTCGGCCATGCGCACCGGCGGCAGCACCGTCACTCTCCTGCGGAACGTCTCCCGAGGAATCGTGTGGATGTTGTCGAAGTTCACCACGCTGTCGGTCGGGACGCCGTCAGCCCTCGTCAACTCGAGCTCGGACACGAGACCGCGCCGTGTTCGCGTCAGGGCGGCGACGACGACCGAACCGATGCGATCGGCGATCGGGTCACGGGTCAGGACCAGCACTGGCCGGTCGCCGCCCGGCGTGGCCGCGAACCAGATCTCACCCCGCTGCATCAACAGCCCAATCTGACCAGTCTTCAGCGGGACCCCAGTCGGCGATCTCGCCCAACGCTCGCTCGCCCTCGTCGAGCGGTGCGGCAGCCCAACGGTCTGCATCACCCTCTGATGCCAACCGGTCGAGGTGGCGGCGAAGGGCTTCACGCAGAAGCTCGGAGCGACCGATGCCGAGTGCTTCGGACCACCGTTGAGCTTCGTCGGCCTCATGATCGTCGACACGGAAGCTGAGCATCGTCATACGACAACTCTATATCGTATGACACGTCCCCGCTGCTTGCCCCCGACCGGGTTTGTGCCGTGGCGTTACAGCGTTCAAATCGCTACCGAGACATCGAGCAGGTTCTCGCTGGGCCAGCGACGATCGGCGGTGACGAGCTGATCTGCGTCATGGAGGCTGGTCGGCTCGACGCGGTCGAGGAGCGCGATGGCGTCAGAAGCGTTGAGTTCCTTGGCGATCCCGCCCGGTGAGAGCTCCATCAGCGGGCTGTGGAGGCGACACACGACCCGGCTTCGTTGGCTGCCGATGTCGACGTTGCGCTTCGCGAGCAACCGCAGGATCGCCGTGTGATCAGCGCTCGCGACCTCGCGTAGTCCTGGCGTGCGGAGCGCGGCGATCGCGACCGACAAGGCGTCGTTCGGGTCGTTCTTGTCCGACCGTCCCGTGCCCAGCACTCGGACGCGGGCGGCGAGTGTGGGGGGGGGGGGGGCACGTCGACGACGGTCTCGCCGGCGCAGATCAGCTGCTGGGACAACAGGTAGCCGAGCCCGTCGGCGGACTCGATCGCCCAGGTGCGCGCACCCAAAGCTCCGGCCCAGTCGAGCAGCTGGGGCACCTGATTGCAGGTCGCTCGCACCTTGGCTCGGGCGAGTTCCACGTCGGTGCGGTCGATGGCAACCGCGGTGAGACCTCGAGACGCTACGAACCAGCCGTCGCGTCCACCCGAAGTCTCAAGCAGGCACATTGGGGATACGGCACGAGTGCCTTCAGTGGTGGTTCGTCGCAGTGCTCGGTACTCAGACTCCGTCGACACTCGTGAGAGGCTCGTGGGCGAGGTCGCCCATCCGGGAGAGCCCGTGCTCGGCCACGTCAGCCAGACGTGCGGCAGCAGCCCGCACCTCGGGTTCATCGCGTCGGGACGGTTCGACGCGCGCAGGGTTGAGGGCGCAGCCGTTGGCCCAGGCAGCGATGTCCGGCTCCGCGCCATACGTGCGCGCCGCGAGGGTTCCACGAACCTGCATCTGCGCCCAGTTGGCGGGGTTGTCGGGGAGGGTGTTGGGCGGGCACAGTCGGTTGCGCTCACGGTCGTCGTCGCGTGTCGCTTCCACGAAGCCGGCAAGAGCCGCGCAGAAGCACGGGAAGCCGACGCGGATCGTTTGCAGCCGAACCTTGTCCTGGCCCCAGAGGGGAACCAGTGGCGGGTACTGCAGTCCGGAAGCGGCGCAGTGCACCACCAACGAGCCCGGGGCCAGCGGAACGACACCGTGGTCGAGGGCGATCTCTCGGCGGGTCACGTGCTTGATGTGTCCGAGGCGAAGGACGTTCTCAATGGTGCGGAGCAGCTCGAGTTCCCAGACGCCGAGCGTTGGTGTCTTCGCCATCGTGGGAACGGTGTCGCTGTCGATCCGAAGCATCGCGCCAGCTGCCTCGAGGCGCAGGAACAGGTCGTCGAGTGACTCGGCATCGGCAGCCGCCGCCATGGTGTCTGCTGCAAGCTGGAGCGCCACCGCCGGGTCGGGCTGGACGACGGCGCGATTCAGCATCCAGGGCTCACGTGGCCTCACCCACACGATCCGGTCTGCCTGCACACCGTTCGCCAACAACCACACGATCCCGTCGGTGGCCGTCTTCCCGGATCCGACCATCACGTATCTGCGCGGTGCCTCGACCAACGTGGCGAGCTCGTTGATGGCGACGACGTGGACATCGTCAGCAACGCCGAACGGCGGGGGTGTCGTCGCGGGGATCGTTGGTGACAGGTAAGTGGCGTCGACGACACGGCGGCGCACTTCGACGCGCGTGATCTCGCTCGACACCCGGGACGTCACCAGATGGCAGGAGCCGTCAGTCTGGTACTCGCTCCCGCCGAAGAAGGTGACGCGACCCGAACCGACGAAGCGGCGATGCAGGATGTCGTCGTAGTAGTTCTGAATCTCCGACCGCCGAGCGCGCTCCTGGAGCCCTGATTCCGGACCATGCCGCTGCACTGCACCGGTACCGAGCACCGTCGACGCGACGCCATAGAACAGCGACGCCTGATGGAGCTGGACGAACGGATACGCGTCCTCCCAATGACCACCGGCCGCATGACGGCGGTCGACGAGGGTGACATGCACGTCGGCGTGGTCGATCAGGGCGTCTGTGAAGGCCATGCCCATCGCGCCCGCACCCACGACGAGGTAGTCGGTCTCCAACGAGCGCATCGCCATGGTGGCGGCCTCCATTGCCACGGGGCGAGTTTGTGAACAGATGGTACAACGCACCGATCTGCAGGCGCGTCTGCCACCTGACGCCGGCTGAGTGGCGGCGCTGAGCCCCTCGGTCTCGCCAAGCGCTTCCTCCCGCGAGCGCGACCGATCGCCCACGCGTTCGGGCGAGGGTCGTTCTGCTGAACCTCAAGTGCGATCCGGACCTTGCGCTCGAGCTAGGCGCAGCTTCCCCGCGGTCAGCCTGGGCTACCACGAAAACAAGCGCGGCGGCGTGCGCACAGATCTCGTGCCGTTCTGGGTGCTCAGGGCTTGCGGGCGAGCACCGTGACGCTCTTGACGCCGTAGGTAGTGCTTGCGTTCTGGGCTTGCTCGGAGAGGAACTTGTACGCGTTCGGCCGGATCTCGATCACCTGGAGGCCGACCTGTTCGATCGCGGCACGGTAGGCACCTTCCTGGGAGGCGCCGCCGATGCACGAGGCCCACAGGCGCGCGTCGCAGACGATCGCCTCGGTGAGCTCCTGTTCCGTGACGATGTCGGCGATCGCGAGGCGGCCACCTGGTCGGAGCACGCGCGCGGCCTCAGCGAACACGCGGTCCTTGGCGGGCGACAGGTTGATCACGCCGTTCGAGATCACGCAGTCGAAACTCGCGTCGTCCACCGGCAGCCATTCGATGCGCCCTTCGCGCAGTTCGATTTGGTCGAAGCCTGCCTCGGCCGCGAGCCTGCGGGCCTTGTCGAGCTGCTGGTCTGTGAAGTCGATTCCGACCACCCGTCCGGTCGGGCCGACCTGGAGTGCGGCGCAGAACACGTCGGTGCCCGATCCGCTGCCGAGGTCGATCACGCGTTCACCGTCCGTGAGCGCGGCGAGGTCGAAGAAGTAGCCCACCCCTGCGAAGGACTCGATTGCACCTTTGGGGATCTGATCGAGAACGTCGGAGGGGTACCCGACCCGTTCGGCGACTGACCGCCCGACCTCGAAGTGGTAGTCGGCTCCCGGCTGTTCCGCTACTTGGCGGTACATGTCCTTGACCCTGGACTCCAGATCAACCACGTCCACCTTGCTCGTCATGACGACTCCCTTCCGTGTAGGACCTTCACGGACAAGGACGCCGTCGCGCGGTGTGCATTGCGGTTCGCGCCAGATGTAGTGAGAATCCCGACGCGTCGTCGGGGTTTCGTCGCGTTCAGGGCTTGCGGGCGCGCACGATGAGGCTCACGCAGACGGCATCGTGTCGGTCCGGCGGGAGCAGGGTGCGCATCAGTTCGATGACCTCGGGCGTAAACAGCGGGTAGAGCGCTACGTCGTCAATGCCGAAGGGCACGCGGTCGAACATCTCCACGTGGATCAGGCCCACGTTCTCGAGCTTCGTCGTGAACACCTCTTCGGACAGCGCGCCGGAGATGCAGCCGGCCCACGCACTGTCGCTGGTGAGGATCTCGGGTGGGAGATCAACCTCGACGGTCAGATCCGAGACGCAAAGGCGTCCGCCCGGAGCGAGGACGCGGGTGATCTCGGCGAGCGCACGGCTCTTGCGGGGGGACAGGTTGATGACCCCGTTGGACACGACGACATCGACAGAACCGTCCTCGAGCGGGATGTCCTCCATCTGGCCGTCGCGGAACTCGCACCACCCGGCCACTCCGGCGGCCTCGGCCGCGGCCTGCGCGCGCTCGCACATCTCGGGCAGGAGGTCCAGGCCGACCACGCCGCCGCTCGGCCCAACCGCTCGGGCCGCCAGCACGCTGTCGATCCCCCCGCCGCAGCCCACGTCGAGCACGCGTTCACCGGTACGCAGTCCGGCGTGTCGCACGGGATGGGCGACGCCAAGCGACCACTCGACCGCCGCGCCGGGCAGGGCGGCAAGCTCCTCCGACGAGTAGAGCCGCTCGGCCATCGCTCGCCCAGCGCCCGCGGGGATCGAGCCGTAGGCCCCCCGCACCGCTCCGAGGATCTGGTCCTGTGACATGAGGTCTTTGCTCACTTGCCGCTCCTTCCTGGGTGGGTGAGCTCGTCGATCAGGCCTTCCAAGCGTTGCTGCACGTCAGCGGGGAGGTCGAGCTCCTGCTGCGACCCGAGGAGCTTCTGCATCTGGCGGACGAACTCCAGCTCGCCGCAGCAGTGCACGCAGTGATCGAGGTGCTCCTCGACACGCTCGTGGTCCACCGCCTTGAGCTCCTCGTCGAGGTAGCGCCAGAGCTCGCGCACAGCCTCTCGGCAGCTGATGAGGGGCTTCATGTCGACCCCACCTCCTGCGCTCTTTCCGACTGGGGCTTCGAGGCACGCTCGAGTACGCCCGTGTGCTCGGCGTAGCGCCACATCTCGCACTCGAAGAGCTTCCGCCCGCGGTGGAGCTGCGACAGCACAGTGCCCAAGGGCATCTCGAGAACCGTCGCGATCTGTTTCGTCGGCAAGCCTTCGACGTAGCGGAGGACGAGCGGCGTGCGGTAGCGAGAGGGCAGCCGCTGGAGCACGGCGTGCACGTCCTCAAGGCTGAACGCGCCGAGGAAGTCGAGGTGAAGGCTGTCCGAGTACGGGAAAGGGTCCTCGTCGATCAGCGTACGGAAGAGGGAGAAGTCCGCCACGTCATCGATCGGCACCTCCCGTGGTGACCTGGCGGCCTTGCGGAGGTGGTCGCGCCAGACGTTGGTGAGGATCACCCTGAGCCATCCGCCTGCCGCCTCACGATCGCGCAGCGAGTCGAACGACCGAAAGGCGCGCAGGAGGCACTCCTGGACCAGGTCCTCCGCCGCGTCGCGGTCCAAGTGCCGTGCGAGCGAGTAGAGGCGTCGGAGCTCTGTGCGCGCGACGCGATCGAACGCCGCCTGGTCCGTCGTGTGGGGTTCGACCATCGCTCCCATCGTCGCGTCCTCCGTCGAATAAGACGAACGCGACCCGTGTGTCATTGCATCATGGCGAAGATCGCTGCTGCCTGCTCGCCTCTTCGCCCAGATTGCAATGTCTTCCACGTTGCGCTCGTCCCTGCAGCTGAAAGACATGCAAGCGAACCCAAGGGAGCACGGCCATGACCTTCGTCCAAACCATCGGCATCGAGACCAACGAGATCCAGCCGGTTCGGAACCTCGTGAACCAGTGGCACTCGGAGCAGGTCGGAGTCGCTCCCGGGTACCAGCGAACTCGGATCCTCGCGGACGAGGAGCGGCGCGGCCACTACGTGATCGAGGTCGACTTCTCGTCCAAGGAGGAGGCCGCGACCAACAACGAGCGAGCCGAGACGGCCGCCTGGGCGAAGAAGCTTGCCGACCTCGTCGACGGCGATCCCACATTCACGAGCCACAGCCTCGTGTGCAGCACAGAGTAGAGGGAGACGACAGACATGGCATCGACCATCGTCGCTCGACCAGAAGGCAGCGCTGACGCTGACGCCCGACTCCATCTCGGTGGAACGCTGATGACCCTCGCCGGTGCCGGCTTCATCGGCTACGCCGTCATATTCTTCGTCCGCAACTACACCGACTCGTTCCTCGAGCTCGGCATCGGTGCCAACGAAGTGAGCGTAGGCAAGGACGAGATCCTCGACTTCAGCCCGTCGCTCTTCCACTACATCGGGCACCTGCACATCGCGGTCTCAGGCTTCATCGCCGCCACGGGCGTCGCTGTGGCCGCCCTGTCGTGGTTCGGTGTTCGCCGGGGCCAAATGTGGGCATGGGTCACAGCCGTCGCCGCGCCGGTCCTGGCACTGGCGGTCGCGCTCCCCGCCCACTACCGGAATGACTTCGACACCCTGGGCCACCTCGGGCTCGTGTACCTGGCCACTGCCGTGTTCGTCGTCGGTGCGCTCATCGCGCTCCCAAGGCTGCCCCGACGGGCGACCGGCCGGTGACGACGGAGCGAGCACAGGACGGCAACGAGCGCGGTAGGCCCCGGTCGTCTGATTCTGGCCAGGAGCGTTGCGGTGTAGCCCGGGCGGGATCGAACCACCGACCCACGGTTCGGTGCTCGCGGCGACGCCGTTGGTGACGCTCTCGTCCGCGAAGCGGCGCTGTCCGTGCTCTCTTCTGCTGCTGTCCTTTGCTTCAACCGCACAGGGGGCAACGGCACCCGCAGCTCTCAGCGGCCTGGCTCCCGATGCCGGAGGCCCCCTCGCATACGGGGGGCGCTACACCAATCGGGGGGATTTTGGGGGGATGGCTCTTCGGATGATCCAGGCCAGAGCGGACTTTCACCGCTCTGACCTGACCTGACATGCGCTTTGCCTGTACCCCCCCGGGGACTCGAACCCCGAACCTGCGGATTAAGAGTCCGATGCTCTAACCAGTTGAGCTAGAGGGGCATTGCGGAGCAGGCATCCTACCGGACCCACCGCCGGGGCGGCAGGTCCGGAGGAGCCAGCTTCCGAGGGCGACCGAGGGGACTTGAACCCCCGACCTCCAGGGCCACAACCTGGCGCTCTAACCGAGCTGAGCTACGGCCGCCATGGGAGCGATCAGTGTGGCACAGGGGGCCGCGAGGTTCACGCCCGATGCGAACCACCGAACGGCGCGGCTGGCAGACTGGATCTCCTGGCCTCCGTAGCTCAGTTGGATAGAGCAGCTGCCTTCTAATCAGCAGGTCCGGGGTTCGATTCCTCGCGGGGGCGCGCAGCGTCGTCATGGCCACACGAGCGCCCCGTGGCGGATTCGCTCAGCCGCCCGACAGCGCCTGCATGAGCGTGATCTCGTCCACCCCGTCCAGCGGTGTGTCGAGATCGCGGACATGTTCGAGTCCGACGAAGACGTTCATGTGTCGGCGGAGGCGGCCCTGCTCGTCGACGACCCGGAACCGAAGCCCGGGGTAGCGGCGGTCGAGGTCGCGCAGCACCCCGTCTACCGTCGCCCCTTCTGCTTGCACCACCTTCGACTCACCTGTGTAGGAGCGCAGAGGCGTGGGGATCCGCACGTTCACGGTCCTGCCCACTCCACCGAGTAGATCTCGGGCAGGTGAGCGGCGAGCTGGGTCCAGTGCCCACCCTCGTCCGCGCTTCCCCACACCTCCCCGCTGGTGGTACCGAGGTAGACGCCGACGGGATCGTGTCCGTCGAGCGTCATGGCCTGGCGCTTCACGGTGAACCAGGCCCGCTCGGGCAGGCCGGCATCGAGGCGGGTCCAGGAGTCGCCGCCGTCGCGGGTCACGTAGACTGCCGGCCGGCCGTCGGGACTCGTGCGAGGCCACACGTCGGTGCCGTCCATCGGGAACACCCACGCCGTGTCCGCGTCACGCGGGTGCAGCTCGATCGGGAACCCGATGTCGCCGACATCGCGGGGCATGTTGTCGCCGATGCGGGTCCATACCTTGTCGGGGCGGTCGATCCGGTAGATCCCGCAGTGGTTCTGCTGGTACAGGCGGTCGGGATCGAGCGGGTGCATCCGCACGCAGTGGGGGTCATGGCCGTACTCGGGCTCGGGGTCGGGCAGGAAGTCGGCGGCGCAGCCACGGTTGAGCGGCGCCCACCCGGACCCTCCGTCGGTGCTCTCGAACACTCCGCCGCCGGACAACCCGAGGTAGAGATGGGACGGGTCGCGGGGATCGACTATGACGGAGTGCAGCATCGACCCGTCGGGCGTGCCTTCCTCGGGCCACTCCGCCCACTCCCCCCAGCGCGGGTGATCGTTCCAGCCGTCGACAGGTGCCCACGTCCGGCCGGCGTCCTCGGTGCGGAAGAGCCCTTGGGGCGAGCCGCCCGCGTACCAGGTGGCCGGCTCGGAGACGTGTCCGGGGGTGAGCCAGAACACCTTCTTGACCGCCCGGCCGTGGGGGTCGCCTTCCCGAAAGGCAGGCGGCGTCACCGCCTCCTCGAACGTCCGGCCGCCATCGCCCGACCGCATGACAGTCGGTCCGAGATGCCCGGTGCTGACACCCATCAGCACCGTGGCGTCCTCACGAGGGTCAGCCACAGCATGGTGAACGATGTGGCCCAGGAACTGGGGCCCCTCGAGCACCCACCTCGCCCGTCCTTCCCTGGGTGCCAGCGACCACAAGCCCTTCCGTGTTCCAATCAAGAGCATGAATCAACCGTAGGCGCCGGAACCGGAGGTCGTGACCGAACGCGGTGCCACGAGCGCCAACGACAATCTTTGGTCAACTCGTACCGAATGTGCGCCGATGAGCGGTCATGCACCGCTGGGGTCACATCTGGTTCTTGATCGCCGGGTTCGCGGCGATCGTCGCCTACTACGCGCTTCCCGAGGACACCGCTGCCCTCACCTGGATCTACCAAGGTGTGGGGCTCGCGGCTGCCGGTGCCATCGTGGCTGGCATCTGGTTGCACCGTCCTCGCCGGCCCGGGGCGTGGTACGCGGCCGCCGCAGGGATCCTGCTCTTCAGCGCCGGCGACGCGGTCTGGGCGTACTACGAGCTGGTCGGGGGCGACGTTCCGCTCATCTCGGTGGCCGACGTGTTCTACCTCGCCGGCTATCCCGCCCTCGCGCTCGGTGTGGTCTGGTTCGTGCGGGCGCGCCGGCCAGGGCGTGACATGGAGGCACTCATCGACGGCGTGGTCATCGGCCTCGGCGTCGCCATGATCGGCTGGTTGGTCCTCATTCGCCCGGTCCTCGGCGACCCGGCCATCTCGCTGCGCGACACCATCGTGAGCGGGGCGTATCCGGCGGGGGACCTCGCGCTGCTGACCGTTGTGGGCCACCTGCTCCTCGGGCCCCGCTCGACCTCCCGAGCCTTCTGGCTCTTCGTCAGCGGCATCATCGTGATGCTGGTGGGCGACACCGCCTACCTGCTCCAGGTTCACACCGACAGCTACATCCTTCACGGCTGGCTCGATGCGTCGTGGCTCGGGTCCTACGTGCTGATGGGTGCCGCGGCGCTCGACCCGACGATGCGCGATCTCACCAAGTGGGGCTCGACCGAACGGGCCCAGCTCCCGGCGGCGCGCGTCGCCCTGCTCGGTGGGTCACTGCTCATCCTTCCCGTGGCCACGCTGGTGGGCCTCGTGGCGTTGGCCGACCGCGTTGTGGTGAGCATCACGACGATGCTGGTGGTTGCGCTCGTCGTGGCCCGCACCAGCGTGGTGGTTCGAGCCAAGGAGGCCGAGATCGCGGAGCGGCGGCGGATGGAGGCAGCCCTCGCCGACCGGGCGCTCCATGATCCCCTGACGGGGTTGCTCTCGCGTGACGCCTTCGTCGACCGGGTCGAGGCGGCTCTGCTCCGCGCCCGTGAGACCGAGGAGTCGATCGCGCTTCTCTTCGTCGATGTGGACGACTTCAAGCTCGTGAACGACAGCCTCGGCCACGCCGCCGGCGATCAGGTCCTCGTCACCGTCGCCGAACGGCTCCGAACCGCGGTGCGCGATGGCGACGCCATCGCTCGCTTCGGTGGCGACGAGTTCACCATCCTCTGCGAGGGCACCGACTCCGATCTCGACGCCACCGAAGTGGCCGAGCGAGCGTCTGACGCCGTCGCTGGTGCCATCGACCTGGACGGCGGTGAGGTGGTGCTGGGGATCAGCGTCGGCATCGTCACCGACCATCGCGGCGAGAGTGTTGCCGAGGCGCTCCTCCGCGACGCCGATCTGGCCATGTACGAAGCGAAGTCCCGCGGCCGCAACCGCAGCGCCACCTTCGACGAGTCCATGCGGGCCTCGGCGGTCGAGCGCTTCAAGCTGCAAGCTGAGCTGCGCCACGCCGCGAAAGACGATCAGCTGCGCCTGCTGTACCAGCCGCAGATCGAGCTCGCGACCGGCCGGCTCTTCGGCGTTGAAGCGCTGCTGCGATGGGACCACCCCACCCGCGGGGTGCTCCGCCCAGATGCCTTCATCGATGTCGCCGAGCAATCGGCTCTGGTGCTGCCCATCGGTGCGTGGACGATCGGCGAGGCGTGCCGCCAGCTCCGTCGGTGGTACGACCGCCTGGCCCCGGTTACTTCGTGCCCGACCGTCGCCGTGAACCTGTCCAGCCGCCAGCTTGCCCAGCCGAACCTGCCGGAGCTGATCCGCACCGCTCTCGACGTGTCGTGCATCACGCCGTCGGCCTTGTTCATCGAGATCACCGAGCGGGCGATCGTCGCCGATCCCGAGCAGGCTCTCGCCAACCTCAGAGCGCTGAAGGACCTCGGTGTGTCCATCGCTGTCGACGACTTCGGCACCGGGTACTTCTCGTTGGCCCAGATCAAGCACTACCCGATCGACATCTTGAAGGTGGACCGGAGCTTCGTCGGGGGCCTGGGCACGGACCGTGACGACGAGGCGATCGTCGCCGCCACCATCGGGCTGGCCCACTCGATGGGGATGATCGCCATCGCCGAGGGCATCGAGACCGCCGAGCAGCTAGCGCTCCTCCGCGCGATGGGCTGCGACGCCGGTCAAGGCTTCCACCTGGGCCGGCCAGCCGCCGCCGAGGATCTCCTCGACCAGTTCGTCGGTCACCTGTGGTCCATGCCACCGACTGGCGTTGCCGGTGCCCCGCCCCACGCCCTGACCCCGCAACCCACCTCCGAGGTCCTCTGACCTGGCCACGACTGTGGCCGGTGACATCTGACGCCCCCCGCTCTACGCTGGAGTGTCGCGGCCATTCAGGCTGCGATCTTGGAGGGATCGAGCAACGATGGCTCGTTCGAAGTTCTTCTGGTTTGCCGACCGGATCATCAGCTTGGACCGGATCGTGGTGGCCGTGCCGCCGGTGATGACTCAGCATGGGCACGAGATCACGGTGCGGCTCGACGGCCAGCTGGCGTTCACGGAGCAGTTCGCTGACCAGTTCGAAGCCAACGAGCGGTGGGCGGTGATCGAAGCGCTGCTACAGCCCACCGGCGACGCGATCGACCTGCTGGCCGCCGATCCAGGCGCGGCCCCCGAGATGCTGCCTGGCTGATCCGGCGTGGTGGCTCACCAGGTGGCCACCGGGCGCGCTGGTGACGGTGTGGTGGCGTTGCCGCGACGCCCGATGGTGCGTCGACTCGCATCGATCCCCGACCCGAAGGCAGGCTGACGCTCCCAACCGGCGCGACCCACGGTCGCCGTGTCAGAGGGAGCGAGTGACCGATGGCCGTCGCGGAGGCGATGCAGACCAACGTCCCCACCGTCGCTCCGGGCGACACTGTGGCTGAGGGGGCCAGACGAATGCACGCGGCCGGTACCGGCGCGGTCGTGGTCATCGACGACGGCGTACCCGTCGGCGTGCTGACCGAGCGCGACCTGGTCCGGCTCGTCAGCACCGCGGCCGATCCGATGACGTCAACCGTCGCCGAGTGGGCGGCGTCGCCGGCTATCACCATCGACGTTCGTGAGGACGTGCTCGAAGCGCGTGAGCAGATGGGACGTCACGGCATCCGGCATCTCCCGGTTGTTGACGGGGGCCGGCTGGTCGGCCTCATCGAGCAGACCGACCCGCGGTTCGGGCTGCACTTCGACCCCGACCGGGCTCGACGTGGCGAGCGGCGTTTGCTGACGCTCGACCCCACGTTCCGTGGACCCTACGCCGAGGGGCCACCAAGCGATGACCTCGTCGCCGACGCACCGCCCATCGACGTCTTCGGATGGGCCGAGCTCCGCCGCATGATCGTGATCTACACGCTCCTCATCTTCCACGTGCTGCGAGCGGTACTGGCCCGCCGGCTCCAGGTCGTGAGAAGGCAGAACGAGCACGGCTGGTTCGAGGCCGCCAGCCACGGCGCAGTGGATGCGTTCGTTGCGCTCGGGCCCACCTTCGTGAAGCTGGGCCAGCTCATCGCCAGCTCTCCCGGCGTCTTTCCCGCGCCGCTGGCCGATGCCTGCCAGCGGTGCCTCGATGACGTGCCACCCTTCGACAGCGAGGTCAGTCGTCGGGTGATCCGTGACGATCTCGGTCGCGAACCGGAGGAGATCTTCCGGCATTTCGAAGACCGTCCCCTCAGCGCGGCAAGCATCGGCCAGGTCCACGCGGTGGTTCTGCCCGATGGCCGCCGAGCGGTGGTGAAGCTCCAGCGGCCCCGGATCGTTGCGCTGATGACCGTCGACCTCCGGATAATGCACCGGTTGGCCAGGCTCATGACGCACGTCGACGCCCTGGCCAGCGCCAACCCGGTCGGGGTCATCGAAGACCTGCACGCCATCACCTTCCAGGAGCTCAATCCGGCTCTCGAGGCCAAGCGCCAGTACGACTTTCGCGCCAACATCGGCGCGTTCGGCGACAACGCCCACATCACTGCACCCGAGGTGTACTGGGACTACTGCGGTCCCCACGTCATATGCATGGAGCGCATGTCGGGCATCCCGATGGACGAGTTCGACGAGATGGAGCGCCGCAACGTCGACGGCGAGCTCGTCCTGCGCCGGGGGGCGAAGGTATGGATCGAATCGGTCGTCGTGCATGGCCCGTTCCACGGCGACATGCACGCCGGGAACATCTGGGTGCTCGATGACGGCCGGTCGAGCTATCTGGACTTCGGGATCATGGGCGAGCTGACGCCGGAGTTCCGAGACGTCGTCAAGGACATCCTCTACACCTGCATGATCGACGGTGACTTCACCCGAATCGCCCGGGCTTACCGCAACGTGGGTGTGTTCCCCGACGACGCGGGAACCGACGAAGAGCTCGGGATGCGGCTGGGCATGATCCTGGGGCCGATGCTCCAGGCGGGAATCGGCGGCATGAACCTGGGGGAGATGCTGAAGATGAGCATCGACCTCATGGATTCCTACGCGGCGACGGCACCGAGGGAGATGATGTTGATAGCGAAGCAGCTCGCCTACATCGAGCGCTACGCCAAGGGTCTGGCCCCCGAATACGCCATCGTGCAGGACCTGTTCCTCATCAAGAACGTCTTTCCCACGGAGGTGGCGGCCAAAGCGGCGGAGCTCGGCGTCGAGCTACCTGACTGAGCGCACCTCCGGCCGAGGACTCATTCCCGGCGGTCGCCTCTGTCTTCCGTTCCGGTGGCGAACCCCATGGCGCGGCGGGCGCCGTCGGAGATACCGCCCAGCACTCGCTCGAGGGAGGACACGGCCTCGCCGATGGGACCGCCGCTGATCACGGCCGCTCGCACGGCGTCGACCTCGCGCCCGATCTGCTCCACGCGGGCCAATCCGTCGATCATCCCGGTGGCCTCCATGGTGGCGACCACCTTGGAGAGCACGGCCGACACCGTCACCAGCTCCTCGGAGACACGTTTGAGGTTCTCGGACGCCTCGCGGATGTTGGCCGCGGTCTCGGGCAGACGGCCGAGCTCGTCACGCATCAGCCCCGACCATCCGATGCGGGGTGCCTTGTCGTCGTCGGTCGACATCGGACCCAGGCTACGTGTTGCCCGAGAGGACTACGCCGCCTCTGGAGACTGCCGGGTCGCTCCCTCCGAAAGCTGCTCAAGTCTCTGGTGCAAGGAGGTCGATGTTCGAGATGGGCGCGAAGGGATCAGATCCAACCGAGGAGCTTTCCCCGATGCGCCGAGCACTTGCCCCACTCGCAGCCGTTGGCCTGACCGTCGCGCTGCTGTCATCCCCGCTCGGTGCCGCCCAGACATCCGATCCCGTGATCGTCGTGGTGGACACAGCCGATTCGCCGTTCGGATCGGGCCCGAACCAGGGTTGGTGGTCCCCGACGCTCACGGCCGGACCGGCGACCTCGTCGTACATGACGGGAACGATGCGGGGTGAGCGACGTGGCTTCCTCAGCTTCGACGTCAGCGGCGTCACCGGCACGATCGTCGGCGCCCGCGTCGAGCTCACGCTCGGACAAGTCCTGAGCGGGGATTCGTGGGAGACGCTGGGCGTCTGGGACGTCAGCACCGATGCGACCACCCTCAACGGTGGCGGCGTGAGTGCCGAGATCTACGCCGATCTCGGTTCGGGCACGACCTATGGGGGATTCGCTGTCGACACGTCCCTTCCTGATGACCATGTGCTGGTGCTCGAGCTCAACGGGGATGGCCTTGCCGCTCTGAACGATGGCTCCGGTTGGTTCTCGGTCGGGCTGTCACTCCTCACCGATGACGGGAACGACAGCCTGTTCGCCAGCACC
>Ga0214471_10002371_pt1 | contig 14812 bp, 19 predicted proteins | sample RVTome_5_FD_207665 | JGI IMG/M metagenome (GOLD analysis project Ga0214471, IMG submission 207665) | Soil microbial communities from uranium-contaminated site in the Upper Colorado River Basin, Wyoming, United States - RVT142D155 | ecosystem: Environmental > Terrestrial > Soil > Contaminated >... | reverse complement strand
CCCATCCCCCAGAGGGGGCTGGGGCGCAGACCAGTCGAGTGTTGCGACAGCATGGCGCCCTTGGGCGGCCCCGTAGTACCCGACGTGTAGATGATCATGGCGGTGTCGGCGGCGGCGACGGCGCCGCGCCGGCGGGCGACGGCGGTCGGCTCGCGCTCGGCGAAGGCCAGGCCCTGCTTGAGGAAGTCCTCGAAGAACGTCACGCGCTCGTCGGCGTACCCCCACAGTCCCTTGGCGTCCCACACCACCACGCGCTCGATCCGGGTGTCGCCCACGATCGTCAGCAGCTTGTCGAGCTGCTCCTCGTTCTCCACGAAGATCAGCCGCGCCTCGGAGTGATCGAGCAGGTAACGGATCTGCTCGGGCGCCGAGGTCGGGTAGACGCCCACGGTCACGCCGCCGGCGGTCTGGATGCCGAGGTGGCAGTAGAGCCACTCCGGACGGTTGTCGCCGATGACGGCGACGTTCTCCTGGGGTGCAGCCCGAAGGCCAGCAGGGCGGCGGCGACCTTGTCGACGGCATCGCCGTACTGGCGCCACGTCACTCGGTGCCAGATTCCGTGCGCCTTGTACCGGAGGGCCAGCCGATCGCCGCGGGTGGCGGCCTGGCGGGCCAGCATGGCGGGCAGCGTCGGCGCCCGGCAGGTCCATCACCATCTCCTCCTCTTGCGGTAGAGCCGCCAGCCCCGGGCCGGCGGCTCGGCGCCGCCCACACCGAGGTAGACTTCGCGGACGTCCTCGTTGGACTGCAGCTCCTCGGCGGTGCCTTCCAGCGCCACGCGCCCGGCCTCGAGGATGGCCCCGCGCTGCGCCACCCCGAGCGCCAGCCGGGCGTTCTGCTCGACGAGCAGGATGGTGGTGCCGGTCGTGCTGATCGTCCCGAGCGCCTCGTACACGGTCCGGGCGACGCGCGGCGCGAGGCCGAGCGAGGGCTCGTCGAGCATCAGCAGCCTGGGCCGCCGCAGCATCGCGCGGCCGAGCGCCAGCATCTGCTGCTCGCCGCCCGACAGCGTCTCCGCCTCCTGGCGCGCCCGCTCCTTCAAGATGGGGAACATGCCGTGGACGAAGTCGAGATCCCGGCGGACGCCCTCGTCGCGGCGGCCCCACAGGCCGAGCTCGAGGTTCTCGGCCACCGTCAGCTCCTTGAAGAGGCCGCGGTCCTCCGGCACGTAGACGACGCCCAGCCGGGCGACGGCCTCCGGCTGCCAGCCGTCGATGCGCCGGCCGTCGAAGTGGATCTCGCCCTTCTTGGGCTGGTCGCGCAGCAGTCCCGCGATCGTGCGCAGGAGCGTCGTCTTCCCCGCCCCGTTCGGCCCCAGGACCGTGAAGATGCCGCCCTCCTGCACCTCGAGCGAGACGCCGAACAGCGCATAGATCCGGTCGAAGTAGAGCGTCTCGATCGAGCTGACTTTCAGGAGCGCCATCGCCTACTCCCCGAGGTAGGCCTTGACGACGTCGGGATGGCGCTGGACCTCGGCCGGGGGGCCCTCGGCGATCTTGACGCCGTGGTCGAGCACCACCATCCGACCCGCCAGGCGCGAGGCCACCCGCAGATCGTGCTCGACCAGCAGCACCGTGATCGAGAAGCGCCCGCGGATCTCGTGGATCCAGTACGAGAACTCCTCCTTCTCCTCCTGGGTGAGGCCGGACACCGGCTCGTCGAGCAGCAGCAGCTTCGGCTCGGTGGCGAGCGCCCGGCCCAGCTCCACGCGCTTCTGCACGCCGTAGGGGCAGTCGGCCACGCGCGTCTTGCGCACGGGCTCCAGGTCGAGGAACTCGATGATCTCCTCGCACCGGCGGCGGTGGCGGATCTCCTCGCCGCGCCGCCGCAGCAGGACCGCCAGGAAGTTGCGCTCGAAGTGCAGGTGGCGTCCGACCATGAGATTGTCGAGCACCGTCAGGTTGTGGAAGAGCCGGAGGTTCTGGAACGTCCGCGCGATGCCGAGCGAGGTCACGTGGTCGGGCGAGCGCTCCAGCAGCGTCTCGCCCCGAAACGTGATCGTCCCCGCGCTGGGCCGGTAGATCCCCGTGATGCAGTTGAACAGCGCGTCTTCCCCGACCCATTCGGCCCGATGACCGCACACGTCTCGCCCTCCCCCACCGACACCGAGACGTCCTGCAGCGCCTGAATGCCTCCGAAGCGGAGCGAAAGCCTCCGGACCTCGAGTAGATCAGCCATGGCTCACTCGTCGTCGCCTGACCGGCCGCTTTCGAGTACGAGTCGCGCGTCAGGCTCTTGCCGGCCCGGTTGAGTCCCTCCATCGCCAGGATCATGGCCACTGCGCCGGGGCGCGACGAGCGTTGGGGGGTTTGGGGGCCATGTCGGGGCCCCCCATGTTCCACAATCGAGCGTCCCGGCTGCGCCGGGGCGCGACGAGCGTACGGGGGGTGTGGGGGCCATCTCGGGGCCCCCCACTCAATCAATCGGGTCGATCAGCCGGGCGGGGAGAATGGCGGAGCGGCCGAACCGCCCGGTGATGCGGTCCACCGCCCGGGCGAGCTGCTCGCGGCGCACGGCGGCCGGGTCGAGGAGCGGGAGCTGACCATGGGCCTCGGGCCTGAAGGTGGAGGCCGAGACGCCGATCAGCCGCACCGGCTGGATCAGCCGCTCGCGCCGGAGCAGCGTGGCCGCCCGGCGGTAGATCTCCAGCCCGTCCTGGGTCGGATCGCCCGTGTGGCTGCGCGTGAGCGTGCGGAAGTCGGCCCAGCGCAGCTTGAGCGTCACCCGGCAGGCCGCCAGCCCCTCGGCGCGCAGCTCGCGGGCCACCCGCTCGGCCTGCCCGCGCAGGGTCTCCTCCAGGCGGGCGAGGTCGCGGCAGTCGCGCTCGAAGGTCTCCTCGGCGCCCATGGACTTGGGCGGCGAGAACGGCTCGACCGGTCGATCGTCGCGACCGAAGGCGAGCGCCTGCAAGCTTGGCCCGTGTGGCCCCAGGCGTGCGGCGAGCACGGGCGGCGGCAGCTGCTGCAGCCGGCCGATCGTCGTCACGCCGAGATCGGCCAGCTCCTTGGCGGTGGCCTTGCCCACGCCCCACAGCCGCTCGATCGGCAGCGGCGCCAGAAAGGCCGCCTCCCCGCCCGCCGGCACCACGACCAGGCCATCGGGCTTCTCGAGGTCGGAGGCCACTTTGGCCACGAACTTGTTCGCCGCCAGCCCGGCCGAGGCCGTGAGGCCGGTCTCCTCGCGGATCCGTGACTTGATCCGGCGCACGGCCGCGGCCGGCGGCCCCCACAGCGTCTGCGTGCCGGTGAGGTCCACGAAGGCCTCGTCGACCGACACCGGCTCCACCAGCGGCGAGAAGTCGCCGAGGACCGCCATGATCTCGCGCGAGACGCGCGCGTACTTGGCCATGTCGACCGGCAGGTAGACGCCGTGGGGACACAGCCGAAAGGCGCGCGAGATCGGCATCGCCGAGCGCACGCCGTACACGCGCGCCTCGTAGGAGGCGGCCGAGACCACCCCCCGGCCTCGGGGATCGGCGCCCACGATCACCGGCCGCCCGCGCAGCTCCGGCCGGTCGCGCTGCTCGACCGACGCATAGAACGCGTCCATGTCGACGTGCACGATCGCGCGCGAGGCGGCGCGCACGGACGCTCAGGCCCGGGCCAGGCCGATCTCGGGAGCGACGGGCTCGAGGGCCTCGACGATGAAGGCGATGTGGGCGTCGAGGTCGACGCCGAGCTCCGCGGCGCCGCGGTAGACGTCGTCGCGGTTCACCGTGCGGGCGAAGCCCTTGTCCTTGAGCTTCTTGCGGACCGAGGCGGGCTCGATCCCGGTGATGACCTTGCCGGGCCGCACCAGCGCGCAGGCGTGCACGAAGCCGGTCAGCTCGTCACACGCGTACAGCGCCCGGTCCAGCCGCGAGACGCGCGGCATGCCGGAGTAGTCGGCGTGGGCGAGGATGGCGTAGACGACCTCGCGCTCGACGCCGCGGGCGAGGAGGATCTCGGCGCCCTTCACCGGGTGGTGCGGCGCCCGCGGGTGCATCTCGTAGTCGAAGTCGTGCAGCATGCCGGCGAGGCCCCAGCGCGCGGGGTCCTCGCCGAAGCGGGTGGCGTAGGCGCGCATCGAGGCCTCCACCGCCCGGGCGTGCTTGCGCAGGCCGTCGCCCCGGGTGAACTCGGTGAGGAGCGACCAGGCCTCGGCGCGGGTCAAGGCCGTTCCTCGTCGTGAAGCCCGTCGCGGTCGACGGTCTTGCGCAGGCTGTCGAGATCGGCCTCCAGTCCGCGGATCCGGTCGACGAGCTGCTCGATCGCGCGGCTGACCGGGTCGGGCAGGTCGGTCATGTCCATGTCGATCCCGCTCACGCGCTGGCCGTCCTTGTAGGTCACCCGGCCGGGCACGCCGACGACGACGGCGTTGGGGGGCACGTCGCGCACGACCACCGAGCCGGCGCCGACGCGGCTGTTCTCGCCGACCGTGATCGCGCCGATGATCTTGGCGCCGGCGCCGACGGTGACGTTGTCGCGCAGGGTGGGATGCCGCTTCTCGCGGCGGGTGCTGGTGCCGCCCAGGGTGACGCCCTGGAGCAGGCTCACGTTGTCGCCGATCTCGGCGGTCTCGCCGATCACGATGCCCATGCCGTGATCGATGAACAGGGCGCGGCCGAGCCGGGCGGCCGGATGGATCTCGATGCCGGTGAGAAAGCGGGAGACGTGCGACACGAAGCGCGCCGTGCCGAGCCAGCCGCCCCGCCACAGGCGGTTGGCGACGCGGTGGAAGGCCAGCGCGTGGACGCCGGGGTAGCACAGCAGGACCTCGATGCGCGAGCGGGCCGCGGGGTCGCGCTCCATGACGGTACGGACGTCGCTCCGGATCGCGTCGAACATCACGCCACTCCTTCTCGCGGCCGCCGGAGCGCGTCGAGGGCGGCCGCCCGCAACGCGCCGGCCACCACGTCGGCGGCGTGCTTGCGGTCCTCCGGCAGCCCGTCCACGGCGTCCTCGACCTCCTGCGGCTTGAGGTTCAGCAACTCCTCCACCGGGCGTCCCGTCACGCGCTCGCTGGCCGCGCTGGCGGCCGCGATCGTGGGGCCGCAGCCGTAGCTCTGGAAGCGCGCCTCGGTCACCCGGCCCCCACGCACCCGCAGGAAGAAGCGCGCCAAATCGCCGCAGCCCTCGTACTCGTCCACGCCCACCCCGTCCGGCTCCCGCATCAGCCCGGCGTTGCGCGGGTTGAGGAAGTGGTCGAGCAGGACCTGGCTGTATCTCATCCGGCGCCCACCGGCAGCGCCGCCCGTAGCTTGCGGACCAGCGGCTCGACCGACTCGATCACGTAGTCGATGTCCTCGGCCGTGGTCGTGCGGCCGAGCGAGTGGCGGACGGCGCCCATCGCCCAGTCGAGCGGCGCCCCCATCGCCACCAGCACGTACGACGGCTCCACGGTGCCCGTCGTGCAGGCCGAGCCTGCCGACACCCCGATGCCCTTCAGATCCAGCCCGAGGACGACCGATTCGGACTCCACGCCCCGGAACGAGATGTTGGCCGTCCCCGGCAGCCGCTCGGTGGGGTGGCCGTTGAGGCGCACGTCGGGCACCCGGGCCTGGATGCCCTCCCAGAGCCGGTCGCGCAGCGCCGTCAGCCGGGGCGCCTCGCCGTGCATGTCACGGGCGCGGACCTCCACCGCCTTGCCGAGCCCGACGATCCCCGGCAGATTCTCGGTGCCCGCCCGCCGCCGGCGCTCGTGCTCGCCACCCTGCTGGACGGAGACGATCTTGACGCCCTTGCGGATCCAGAGCCCGGCCACGCCCTTGGGGCCGTAGATCTTGTGGCCCGAGAACGACAGCAGATCGATGTGGGCGGCCGCCACGTCGAGGTCGATCTTGCCGAACGTCTGCACGGCGTCGACGTGGAAGGGCACGCCCCGCTCCCGTGCGACGGCGCCGATGGCCGCCACCGGCTGGATCGTGCCGACCTCGCTGTTGGCGTGCATGATCGAGATGCCGATGGTGTCGGGCCGGATGGCCCGCTTGACCTCGTCGGGATCGACCATGCCGTGCTCGTCGACGCCGACGTAGGTCACCGCGAAGCCCTGACTCTCCAGCCACTGGCAGGCGCGCAGCACCGCGTGGTGCTCGATGGTCGAGGTGATCAGGTGGCCGCGGCCGCGCGCGAAGGCCAGCCCCTTGACCCCGAAGTTGTCCGATTCCGTGCCACCCGACGTGAAGACGATCTCGTCGGGCGCCACGTGCAGGAACCGGCCCACGCGCTCGCGCGCCAGGTCCAGCCCCGCCCGCGCCTCCCGGCCGAAGCCGTGGGCGCTCGACGGATTGCCGAACCGCTCCGAGAAGTACGGCAGCATCTCCGCCAGCACGTCCGGATGCACCGGCGTCGACGCGTTGTGGTCGAGATAGACGCGACGGCTCATACCTTGCTCTCCCCCCACCCCGATGTTACGCTCGGCCGGCGATGGACCTGGCCAAGAAGAAGTTCGGTCTGCTGCTGTCCACCGGTCCCGATCACGCGAATCTGGAAACCGCGGTCGGCCTGTCGAACGCGGCGCTCGCGCGCGGCGCCCAGCTCTACCTGTACCTGATCGACGACGGCGTGCGCGCCATGGACGACCCGCGCATCCGCGCGCTGCCGGATCGCGGGGCCAAGGTCTTCGTGTGCGCCTACGGCTGCCAGAAGCGCGGCCTGCCGCTCGCCGACGCCGAGCGCGTGACGTACTGCGGGCTCGTCGTGCTGACCGATCTGATCAACGGCACCGAGCGCTTCGTCGCGCTGAACTGACGCGCGCCCGCCCGTGCCCGACGAGCAGCCCGTCCTGGTGGTGATCGCGGCCGACCCCCGGACATCGCACCGCGCGTTCGAGGCCATGCGCATCGGCGTGGGCGTGGTCGCCGGCGAGAACGAGGTCACCTTCGTGCTGCGCGGCCCGGCCGTCCACCTGCTCGACGCCGACACCGACGACCTGGTCGACGGCGACGACATCGCCAAGTTCCGCGACAACCTCAAGCGGCTCGGCGTCCCGTTCCACGTCGAGGATGCCGCCGTGCCACCCGATCCCGACTGGAACGAGAGCGGCCATCCCGTCGTCCGCGTGTCGCCCGCGCAGCTCGCCGAGCTGGTGCGCCAGGGCCGGCGCTTCATCATCTTCTGATGGCCCGCATCCTCCACCTGCTCAAGGCCGACGACCCGCTCGCCCTCAGCCTGGCGGGCCGGCAGCAGGCCGCCGGGGACGACGTCACCGTCGTGCTGCTGCCGGGCGCGCCCGAGCTGGTCCCCCCCGCCGGCGTGACCCGGTGCCGGGTCCCCGACGAGCGCTCGTGGGAGGCGCTCCTCGAGCAGATCTTCGAGGCCGACCAGGTCGTGACGTGGTGAGACCCCGGCGGGGGGCTTTGCCCCTCTTCCGGCGGTCGTCGCGCGGCTGACGCCGCGCCGCCCCCTAGCGATTGCGATACTCATCGAGCCAGGCCATCTGGATTTTCTCGAGCACGGACTCGCTGGAGCCCCTGGGGTCGTCGTTGAAGTCGGGCAGCTCGGTCACCCACCGGTGAAGGTCCGTGAAGCGGACCGTCAGCGGATCCACGTCCGGGAACTTCTCGCTCAGGGCGATGCCGATGTCCTCCGCGTCGCGCCAGGCCAGACTCACTCGGGGATCTCCACGACGACATCGCCCCGGACCACCGCCTGGCAGCCCAGCCGCGAGCGGATGGTCAGCCCCACGGCGGTGTCGAGCCGGTCCTCCTCGTCGTCCTGCATCTCGCTCAGGTTCTCGGCCCCGTCCTTGACGACGACGTGACAGGTCGTGCACGCGCAGGAGCCGCCGCAGTTATGCTCCAGCTCGATGTCGTTGGCGAGCGCGATGTCCAGCAGCGAGCCCGGCTTGCCATGATCGGCCAGGGGATACTTCGCGTCGTCGACCTCGACGGTCTTGTTCAGCGGCAAGAATGTCACCTTGTGTACTGCCATGCTATCCAGACGAGGAGGGAAGGTCCCCCCGCGTGCCTCCCGGTGTCATGAGTTCGTCCGCGCGCCGGGTGCCGAGGGCGCCCCTGAGGGCGGCGTCCATCATGGCCTCGGCCAGGTGCTCGGTCGCCCGGTTCAGGTCGGTCGTCCGCTCCCGGATGCGGTCGCGGTCCTCGCCCGCGCGCGCCTCGCGCAGTGCCGCCGCCGCCGCCTCGATGGCCTGCCGCTCGCCGGCGCCCAGCAGGGGGCCGGCCTGGCGCAGGGCGCGGTCCACGTGGGTGAGCACGGTGTCGGCCTCGTTGCGCGTCTCGATGAGCAGCCGTGTCTCCACGTCGGCCTCGGCGTAGGTGAACGACTCCTCCACCATCCGCTCGACGTCGGCCTCGCTGAGCCCGTAGGTCGGCTTCACCTCGATCGAGGCCGCCTTGCCGGTCCGCTGCTCCTTGGCGTGGACCTGGAGGATGCCGTTGGCGTCGATGAGGAACGTCACCTCGATCTTCGGCATGCCGGCCGGCATCGGGTCGATCCCCCGCAGCTCGAAGCGCGCCAGCGAGCGGTTGTCCTTGGCCAGCTCGCGCTCGCCCTGCACCACGTGCATGTCGACCACCGTCTGGCCGTCGACCGACGTCGTGAACATCTCGCGGGCGCTGGTCGGGATCGTCGTGTTGCGCGCGATCAGCACCGACACGATGCCACCCAGCGTCTCGATGCCGAGCGACAGCGGCGTGACGTCGAGCAGGAGCATGTCCGTGATGCCCCCGGCCAGGATGCCGGCCTGCACCGCCGCCCCCAGCGCCACCACCTCGTCGGGGTCGAGCTGGCTGTGGGGAGCCCGGCCGAACAGCGCCTGCACGCGCCGCCGCACCAGCGGCACCCGGGTGGAGCCGCCGACCAGCACCACCTGGTCGATGTCGGCCGGCGCGAGCCCGGCGTCGGCCAGCGCCTGCCGGCACGGACCGAGCGTCTTGGTCACCAGCGGCTCGATCAGCCGCTCGACGTCGGCCCGGGTGATGTCCCGCCGGTACGTGAATCCCGCGAACGGGATGGTCAGCGTCGTCCGCTCCTCGCTCGACAGGCGGATCTTGGCCGCCTCGGCGGCCAGCCGCAGCTCCTGCATCGCCTCGTTGTCGCGCGCGAGATCCACGCAGTCGCGGTCCAGCTCGGCATGGTGGCGGGCCTGCACGTCCTCCAGCAGCCACAGCACGAGCACGCGATCGAAGTCGTCGCCGCCCAGATGGGTGTCGCCGTGGGTCGCCAGAACCTCGAAGATCCCGTCCTTCACCCTCAGAACGGAGATGTCGAACGTCCCGCCGCCCAGGTCGTAGACGGCGATGACGCCCTGTCCGAGCCGGTGCAGACCGTAGGCGAGCGAGGCGGCCGTCGGCTCGTTGACGATGCGCACCACGTCGAGGCCCGCGATGCGCCCGGCGTCCTTGGTCGCCTGCCGCTGGCTGTCGTTGAAGTACGCCGGCACGGTCACCACGGCCTGGTCGATCGGCTCGCCGAAGTGGGCTTCGGCGCGCTCCTTCAGCGCCTTCAGCACGCTGGCCGACACCTCGGGCGGGGTGACCTCGCGCCCGCCCACCGCCAGCTTCACGACGCCGTCGCCCGGCACAACGCGGAACGGCAGGTAGCGCAGCTCGGCCTTGACGTCCTCCCAGCCACGGCCCATCAGCCGCTTGACCGAGTACACGGTATCGGCCGGCCGCCGGGCGAGCTGGCGCCGGGCCGCCTCACCCACCAGGATGCCGTCCGGCGTGAACGCCACCACGGAGGGCAGCAGGCGACGCCCCTGGGCGTCCGGGATGACCACCGGCAGACCCGTGCGGTCGTCCACGTAGGCGACCAGGCTGTTGGTCGTCCCGAGATCAATCCCGACGATGCGCGACATGCTCCTCCTCGTGTCCCTCGCCCAGGGCCGCCCCCAGGTCGTCGATCACGGTTCTCAGATAGGCTCGCGTGGCCAGCGCTTGCCGCAGCGCGGCCAGCGCGGCCGGCCGGGCGTCCGCCGCCGCGGTGTCCCAGGCCCGGCTCAGTGGCCCCACGATGCGCGCCTCGGTGTCGGCCTGGCGGTCCACCAGCGCCTGCCGCTGCGCCGCCAGCGAGGCGCCGGCGGCGGCGGCGAGGTTCCCGGCCTCCGCCTCGGCTCGCACGGCTTCCAGCGCCTCCTGGATCTCGAACATCTCGGCCAGCAGCTCGGGCGGCGCCTGGGGCTTCACGGCGGCCCCTTCCTTCGTGTCGCGGCCTTCCTCGAGGCGGACGAGGTACTCGACGCGGGCGAGCGGGTCGCGCAGGGCGCGGTAGGCGGCATTCACCCTCGCCGACGCCTCCAGGGCGCGTGCCTGCTCGGCCGGCGGCGCCGTCTGGTGGAAGTCGGGGTGCCACTGCCGCGAAAGCTCGTAGAAGCGTCGCTGCAGCGCCGCCGCGTCGATGCCGAGCCGGCGCTCGAGCCCGAATACCTGAAAGAAGTCATTCATCCGGCTGCCCCCGGTGTGCCCGGCCGCCAAAAATACGAACGGGCCCTCGCCGGGCCCGTTCGACGTGCGGGCCGGGCCCGATTACGCCGAGAACGAGGTCCCACAGCCACAGCTCGACTTGGCCTGGGGGTTGACGAACGTGAAGCCCCCCGTCAGCCCCTGCTGCACGTAGTCGAGCGTGGTGCCGTTCAGGTAGATGTAGCTCTTCTTGTCGACGACCACCTTGACGCCGTCGATCTCGAACTCCTTGTCGTGCGGGCCCAGCTCGGTGTCGAACTCCAGGCTGTAGCTCATGCCCGAGCAGCCCCCGCCCTTCACGCCCATCCGCAGAAAGACGTTCTCGGGCAGGTTCTGGGCCTGCTTGAGCTGCTTCACCTGCTTGCTGGCGTTTTCCGACAGCGCGACCGCCATGGATGCGCTCCTCCTCGCTTATTTGGATGCCGCGCCCGCCGGGGCGGGTGCGTGCTTCTCCTGGTAGTCGGCCAGGGCTGCCTTGATGGCGTCCTCGGCCAGCACCGAGCAGTGGATCTTCACGGGCGGCAGCTTCAGCTCGTTCACGATGTCGGTGTTCTTGATCTTCGCCGCCTCGTCGACCGTCTTGCCCTTGAGCCACTCGGTGGCCAGGCTCGAGGAGGCGATGGCGCTGCCGCACCCGAACGTCTTGAACTTCGCGTCCTCGATGACGCCCGTCTCGAGGTTGACCTTGATCTGCAGCTTCATGACGTCGCCGCACTCCGGCGCCCCCACCAACCCCGTGCCCACGCCCGCGACGTCCCTGCCAAAGGACCCCACGTTGCGGGGGTTGTTGTAGTGGTCGACGACCTTGTCACTGTATGCCATCGCGCTCTTTCCCCCCTTACTCGGCCTTCCACTTGATCGACTTCAGATCGACGCCTTCCTTGGCCAGCTCGTACAGGGGCGACATGTCCCGCAGCCGCTTCACGACCTCGATCGTGCGCTGGCCGACGTACTCCACCTCTTCGGCGGTGTTGAACCGGTGCAAGCTGAACCGGATCGACGAGTGGGCCAGCTCGGCGCTGGCCCCCAGGGCCGCGATCACGTAGGACGGCTCCAGCGTGGCCGAGGTGCAGGCCGAGCCGGACGACAGCGCCGTCTCCTTGTTGAGGCCCATCAGCACCGACTCGCCCTCGACGTAGGCGAACGAGATGTTCAGGTTGCCGGCCAGCCGCCGGTCGGGCCGGCCGTTGAGGAACGCCTCGTCCACGCTCGACAAGATCATATCCTGGAGCCGGTCGCGCAGCTTCGCCAGCCGCGCGTTCTCCTCCGTCATGCTTTCCTGGCAGATCTCGGCGGCCCGTCCGAAGCCGACGCAGAGCGGCACCGGGAGCGTGCCGGAGCGCATGCCGCGCTCGTGGCCGCCGCCGTCGAACAGCGGGGCCAGGCGCACGCGGGGACCCTTGCGCCGCACGTAGAGGGCGCCCACGCCCTTGGGCCCGTACATGAGGTGGGCCGTGCACGACAGCAGGTCGATGCCCATCGCCTCCACGTCCACGGGGACCTTGCCGAGGGCCTGGGTGGCGTCGGTGTGGAACAGGACGCCCCGTTCCTTGGCGAGCTTGCCGATCGCCGTCACGTCCTGGATCGTCCCGATCTCGTTGTTGGCGAGCATCACCGAGATCAGGATGGTCTTGTCGGTGATCGCCTTGCGGATCTCGTCGGGATCGATGAGGCCGTCGGGCTGGACCGGCACGTACGTCACCTGGAAGCCCTGGCGCTCCAGACGCTTGCCGACGTCGATCCCCGCTCGTTGCTCGATGACGGTGGTGACGATGTGCGTGCCCTTCTCGCGGTACATCTCGGCCACGCCCTTGAGGGCCAGGTTGATCGACTCCGTCCCCCCCGAGGTGAACACTAGTTCCTTGGGGTCACGGGCGCCCATCAGGCGGCCCAGCCGCGCGCGGGCGGCGTCGACGGCCGCCTCGGCCTCCCAGCCGAACGGATGGTTGCGGCTGGCGGGATGACCGAACTTCTCGGTGAAGTACGGCACCATCGCCTCGACGACCCGCGGGTCGCAGGGCGTGGTCGACTGCGCGTCCATGAAGATCGGAAACTTCAACGCCATCGCTCTCGGAGCCCCCTCGTGTGCTTCACGCCTTGATGGTCAGGATTTCGGGCACGTCCTGGCTCGTCAGCTCGGCCAGGCTCATCGTGTCGAGCATCTGCGTGATCGCCGCCTGGATCTTCTTCACCGGCAGCCGGAGGCTGCACCGTTCCATCTGCGGGCAGTCGTCGTCCTCCAGGCAGGAGACGATGTTGATCGGCCCCTCCAGCGCGCGGATCACCTCGCCCACGCTGATCTCGGCCGGCCGGCGCGAGAGCGCGTAGCCGCCCTTGGGCCCGTTCTGGCTCAGGATCAGCCGCTCCTTGGCCAGGCGCTGGAGGATCTTGGCCATCAACTCCTGTGGAATCGAGAACTCCTCCGCGATACGCTTGGCGCTGACGGCCCCCAGGTCGTCGTGAACGGCGATGTAATGGATCGCCATCAAGCCGTAATCGGCGCGCTTGGTGAAGCGAAGCATGCCTTATCCTCTCCTCGACCTGGTGCCACTATCCGTCGGCGACTGTTTTGATCGGCGACCGATTCAGTCGGATTCTGACACCTGATCGGCCCCTTGTCAACGAAAGGGCTCTCATGACTGAGAAATCCGACTTCGACTCGCCCATGCTCCGGACCGCCCTGGCCCAGCTCGACCAGGTCGCCACCCGCCTCCAGCTGGACGAGGGCATCCACGAGCGCCTGCGTCACCCCCGGCGGGCGCTGGTAGTCTCCATCCCCATCCGGATGGACGACGGAAAGACAGGCGTTTTCACCGGTTACCGTGTCCACCATAACTCCGTCCTTGGACCCACCAAGGGCGGCCTGCGCTACGACATGGACGTGAGCCTGGGCGAGGTCTCCGCGCTGGCCATGCTCATGTCCTGGAAATGCGCCCTGATGGCCTTGCCCTACGGCGGTGCCAAGGGCGGCGTGCGCTGCGATCCCCGGAAGCTCTCGCGGCAAGAGCTGGAGAACCTGACCCGCCGGTACACGGCGGAGATCATCCTGCTGATCGGCCCCGACCTCGACATCCCCGCCCCCGACATGGGCACCGACGAGCAGACGATGGCGTGGATGATGGACACCTACTCGATGACCCAGGGCCGGACGGTCCCCGGCGTCGTCACCGGCAAGCCGCTCATCATCGGGGGCTCGGCCGGCCGCCGCGAGGCCACCGGCCGCGGCATCGTCTACGCCCTCTACCAGGCCGCGCGCCACCTCGGCCAGGAGCTGCGAGGCAAGCGCGTCGTCGTGCAGGGCTTCGGCAACGTCGGCTCCGTGGCCGCCCGGCTGCTCTGGCGCGAGGGCTGCCGCATCGCCGGCGTCAGCGACGTCAAGGGCGGGATCTGGAATCCCGGCGGGATCGACATGCGCCAGCTGGAGGCGCACGTGGCGGAAGCCGGCAGCGTCGTCGGCTTCCCGGGCACCGAGCCGGTGTCCAACGCCGACCTCCTCACCCTGCCGTGCGACGTGCTGATCCCGGCCGCGGTCGGCTCGGTGATCCGCGGCGACAACGCCGATCGGATCACGGCCACCATCGTGGCCGAGGGCGCCAACGCGCCCACCACGCCGGAGGCCGACGCGATCCTGCGCGACCGCGGCGTCACCGTGATCCCCGACATCCTCGCCAACGCGGGCGGCGTGGTCGTCTCCTACTTCGAGTGGGTGCAGGGGCTGCAGTACTACTTCTGGCGCGAGAGCGAGATCACCACGCGCCTGCAGGAGCTCATGACGCGCGCCTTCAACCGCGTGTGGGGGCTGGCCAGCAAGGAGGGCACGGACCTGCGCACGGCGGCGCTCATGGAGGGGATCCGCCGGGTGGCGGAGGGCTACAAGATCCGCGGGCTCTATCCCTGAGCGGACTCGCGCGTGCGAGCAGGTGCCGCCGCCGGGGGCGCGGGCGCACGGGGCCCGGGCGCCCACGCCCCCGCCGTCCGCCAGCCCGGTCGGAAACGCCTTCGATCGATTCCAGCTCGTGGATCGCGTGGTGACCGGAGCGCCGAGCGGGCGGGCGTGGGGGTGTGGGTTCCGGCCGCGCCCTCATGGCGGGCCGACATCGCGTGCGCGAGCGCACGAGGGGGCGAGCGCGCGATCGGCGACGCGACTCGCCTCGGCCCAGCCCCCTTCAGGGGGATGGGGGGCTCGCGCTCGCCCCCTCCGGAGCGAGCCTGCCGCGACCGGCGCGCCATGCGGCGCGGCCGGGGCCCACGCCCCCACCCCGCCAGGGCCGCCTCGGCGCGGTGTGACGCCTTTCCCGAATGAATCCGAGCTAGTGAATCTCGTGAAACGTGGTGACGCCGGGGGCGGGGCACGGGGGCCCTGCGCGCGCCACGTCGATGGCGAGCCGTCGTCGCCGTGGCGCGCGCAGG
>Ga0214471_10002370_pt1 | contig 14813 bp, 12 predicted proteins | sample RVTome_5_FD_207665 | JGI IMG/M metagenome (GOLD analysis project Ga0214471, IMG submission 207665) | Soil microbial communities from uranium-contaminated site in the Upper Colorado River Basin, Wyoming, United States - RVT142D155 | ecosystem: Environmental > Terrestrial > Soil > Contaminated >... | reverse complement strand
CCTTTCGCAGCTCTCGTGAACCGCATCGGTCCCTTGCGTGTGCCCCTGGTTACCGACGGCGAGAGTCCGCACCGCTGCGGGGCAGCTCCCCGTGGCCGCCTCCCCGGATCCACCTTCCGGGGCTGGTACCGGGCCTGCTTCCACGATATGCCGGGGGCCAGGCGATCCCATCCGGGACCCAAGCGGGCTGGCCAAGGCGAGGCCCGCTCCGATGAAGATCCCGAGCGCAAGGATGGCGGGCATGGCCGCCCCACGGTTGGAGTGTCTTAGCGTCACGGTCCTGCATTTGTTTCGGCAGGAAAGGGGTCATTTCTGGAGTGGGTCGTAGCCCGAACGAGCTAATCCTCGGGGCCCGAAACCGCCCCCCGGATCGCCCTCCACACCCGTTCGGGCGAGAGCGGCATGTCGATGTGGCGAACCCCCAGGTGGGACAGGGCGTCGACGACGGCGCTCTGGACGGCCGCGGTGGAGCCGATCGTCCCCGACTCGCCGATGCCCTTTGCCCCCAGGGGGTTCAGCGAGGTGCGGGTCTCCGTGTGCGAGGTGACGAACCCCGGTAGCTCCGTGGGGCCGGGGATCAGGTAGCCGGTCAGGTTGCCGGTGAGCGGCGTGCCGTGTTCGTCGTACTCGACCCCCTCGTACAGGGCCTGGGCGATGCCCTGGGCCAGCCCCCCGTGGACCTGGCCCTCGACGAGCATGGGGTTCAGGATCCGGCCGCAGTCGTCCACCGCGACGTGCCGGATGGAGCGGGCATCGCCGGTCTCGAGGTCCACCTCGACCACGGCGACGTGCGCGCCGAACGGGAACGTGGATCCCTTCTGCCTGAACCTCACCGAGGCCGCGAGCCCCGGCTCCAGCCCCTCGGGCAGCCGAGCCCGATCGGCCGCCGCGGCCGCGAGCTCCCCCCAGGTGAGCGCCCGGTCGGGCGCGCCGGCCACCCCGAACCGGCCGTCCTCGTGCTGCACGACATCGGCTTCGGCCACCTCGAGCACGGCCGCGGCCACGCGCTTCGCCTTGGCCAGCACCTCCTCGCTCGCGTTCCACACGGCCGAACCCCCGATCTGGAGCGAGCGAGAGCCGAACGTGCCCTCGCCGCTCGGGACGATCCCGGTGTCGGAATGGACCACCCGGACCTTCCCGATCGAGACGCCCAGGATCCCCGAGGCGATCTGCGCGAGCGAGGTCTCGTGGCCCTGCCCGGTGGGGGAGATGCCCGTCATCACGGTGGCGGTCCCATCGGGGTGTACGTCCACCGAGCCGAACTCGCGGGCGAACCCGGTGACCTCGACGTACGTGCTGACGCCGATCCCGAGCTGGCGCCGATCACCCCGGACCCGCCGCTCGGCCTGCTCTTTGCGAAGGTCCTCGTACCCGCTCAGGCGGAGGGCCTCGTCGAGGGCCCGTTCGTAGTCTCCGACGTCGTAGGTCGCCCCCGCCGCCGTCTCGTGGGGAAAGGCGTCGGGCGGGATCAGGTTCCGCCGGCGGACCTCGGCGGGATCCATCCCCAGCTCGGCGGCGAGCAGGTCCACCGCCCGCTCCAGGAGTGCCGTGGCCTCGGGCCGCCCGGCGCCGCGATAGGGGGCGACCGGTGTGGTGTTCGTCACCACGGACCGACCGCGGCAGGCGATCCGGGGGATCCGGTACACGCCGGAGAGCATCGTCTGCGTCGTGGCGGGGAGGAAGGTCGCGATGGGATACGCGCCCATGTCGGCCACGATGTCGACGCGGAGACCCACGATGATGCCCTCGCGCGTGGCCCCCACCTCGAACCGGTTCACCTGGGCCCGGCCGTGGGTCATGTTCAGCATGCTCTCGGAGCGGGTCTCCATCCACCGGACCGGACGCCCCAGGCGAAGCGCCGCCGCCGCACACACCAGGTACTCGGGGTAGATCGTGAGCTTCGCCCCGAAGCCGCCGCCAACATCGGGCGCGATCGCCCGGACCCGGCTCTTCTCCAGGCCGAGCCACTCGGCGAGGTCGTTCCGCACGTCGAAGGGGATCTGGGTCGAGACCCAGACGGTGAGCCCGCCCCTCTCGTCCGGCACGGCAAGCATCGCGTTCGTCTCGATGGGGACCGGCGCGAGGCGCTGGTTCACCACGCGGCCCCGCACCACCACCTCCGCCTCCGAGAGCACGTCCCCGTCCCAGTCAGAGTCGAACGCCTCGGCGACGTTCGTCCCGGCCTCCGGGAACAGGAGCGGCGCGTCCTCGGCCAGCGCGGCCTCCGGGCCGATCACCGGGGCAAGGGGCTCGTACTCGAGGGTAACCACCTCGGCTGCGTCCATGGCCTGGGCCGAGGTTTCGGCCAGGACCACGGCGACCGGCTCTCCCACGAACCGGACGACGTCCCCGGCCAGGACGGGACGATCGAAGCCGCCCTCCACTCTGCCCGAGGGCGGCTGCGGCCGGAGGTGCAGATCGGCGGCGGCGAGGACCGCCACCACCCCCGGCATCGCGGCCGCTGCGGACACGTCGATGCCGGAAATCCGCGCATGCGCCATCATGGAGCGGACGAAGGAAGCTCGAAGCGCCCCTTCGACCTGGATGTTGTCGACGTAGCGTCCCTGCCCCGCCAGGAAGCGGGGGTCTTCGGTCCGATGCACGACGCTGCCGAAGATCGAAGTGGTCATGCGGTGCCACTGTAGAGGAGGGGAGGGATGGCTCGATCAGCTCGATCAAGGAGACGGCCGGCCCTGCGCGGGATCCTCGCCGCGGCCGTGGCGTGTGTGACCCTGCTCGGTCCGCCCCTCGCCCACGCCCCGGCTGTCGCCACCATCATGGCCAGGCGGGTGGTGGAGGGCCTGAACGGTGCCGTGGCGTTCACGTTCGGGCCGGACAACCAGATCTGGTGCGTGGAGAAGGCCACCGGCGAGATCCGGATCCACGACCTCGACACCGGCTCGAACAGGCTCTTCTACGACGTGCCCGGGGTGAACGCCGAGGGCGAGCGGGGGATGCTCGGCATCGCGCTCCATCCCGGGTACCCCACCAAGCCATTCGTGTACGTCTACGCCACGAGGTCGGTGAGCGGGAGTCTCCGGAACCAGATCCTTCGCCTCACGGATTCCGACGGGCGGGGCACGAACCGGAAGGTAGTCTTCACCTCGCCGGCCTCGTCGAGCCCGTACCACAACGGCGGCCGGATCCTGTTCGGGCCCGACGGCAAGCTCTACGCGATCGTCGGCGAAGGTCATGACCCCTCGAACGCCCAGGACACCGCGAACAACGACCGCGGTAAGATCCTGCGGATGAGGCCGGACGGTGGCGTCCCCTCGGACAACCCCATCGCCAACAGCCGGATCTTCGCCTACGGGATCCGCAACTCCTTCGGCTTCGCCTTCGACCCGGAGAGGGGCCACCTGTGGGAGACCGAGAACGGGCCGGCTTGCAACGACGAGCTGAACCGCATCCGGGAGGGCGCGAACTACGGGTGGGGACCGAACCAGACGTGCAGTGGGACGGCGCCCCAGAACACGAACCAGGATGGGCCCAACCCGGTGCTCCCCGAGCTCTGGTACACACCGACCATCGCGCCCGCTGGGATCGCGTTCTGCCAAGGGTGCGGACTGGGGTCCAGGAACAACGGGAAGCTCTTCTTCGGCGCGTTCAACACGGGTGACATCCGGGCGGTGACGCTGAACGCGAAGCGGACCGGTGTGACGGGGCAGCGGGTCGTGTACACGCACTCCTCGGGGGTGCTGTCGATGGAGGTGGGACCGGGTGGCACCATCTACTTCAGCGACTTCGCCGCGATCTACGAACTGGTGAAGGCTTGATCCGGGGCTTCCAACGACCGGGGGTCGGCGCTAGGCTGGGCGAGGAACGCAGGACGGAGCGGCCGGAGGGAAGAGATTGAACATCGGACGGCCGGAGCGGGTGTTCGAGGTCGAGCCGGTCTCGCTGCCGGTGCCGGAGGTGCTTCCCGAACCGGAGCCTCGGCTCGTTCCCGAACCCGACCAGGAGGGTGAGCCCGCCGAACCCGGCACGGAGGGTGAGCCCGCCGAACCCGGCCCGTGAGCAGGATGCTCCTCGAGACCGACCTCCGCGCCGAACGCCAAACCGTCGCGGAGCCCCTCGTCGGGTGGCGGGTCTGGACGCTGTACGCGAGGCGGCGCGGCGCGGAGGTCGGGCTCCGGCCCATCGGGGGACGGGCCAGGCCCTGGCCACCGCTCGAGCCCGCCCGGGCAACCTGCTCCCGCCACGGCAGGCATCCGGTCCCCGGGTTCGATTGCACGTGCGGGCTCCACGCGACGCGGTCTTTGGACCTTCTGCGCCGGGCCCGGAACCCGGCCGTCCTCGGCACCGTGGCGCTGTGGGGCCGGGTCGTCGAGCACGAGCACGGCTACCGGGCTGCGTTCGCCTACCCGCAGCGCCTCATGCTCGTCTGTTACCTGTGCTTCTGGCAGTGGGGACCGGAGCGTTCGTCCGCGGACGCGGTCGCGGTGCTCCGCGGGGGCCGGCTGGTGCCGCTTTGCGACGGACACGTCGAGCTCTCTGACCGCTACGGCTATCCCACGCGCCACCTCGTCCCCGTACGACTGGTGGAGGGAGCGCTTCTGTCCACGTACGCCGTGGACCCGCTCCGCCTCTAGCGGGGATCCGACTCCTCGGGGCTCGAGTCGGGAGCACGATGGCGGGCGGCCGCCGCCCGGGTCAACCGTTCCCGGAGCGAGAGGCCCTCCTCGGCCGGGGGTTCCGGCTGCGACGATCCCTCCTCGGCGTTGGCCCGGCCCCTCCGAGCGGGCGCAACCGCGAGCTCGGCCGCGGAGGGCTCCTCTGCCGGCATCTTCTCCGCGGAAGCAGCAGCTGCCGCGGGCTTCTTGCTCCGCAGGCGGGTCAGCCGTGCGGCGATCGTGTCCTCCTCGGTCTCTCCCTCGCGAGGCGCGGCCCGTGAGGGCGCGGCCGGCCGGTGAGCCGGGGGTCGGGGCGACACGGGTGCGGGCCCCACGGCTGCTGGCGCCATGGGTGCGGGCGCCTCGGGTGCCGCCTCGGCTGGTGGCGCCGGCGGTGCCGCCTGTGGAGGCCAGGTACGAGGCTCCGCGACCTCCCGCGACACGCTCTCTCCGGCGTTGACCTTCTGTGCCAGGGCCTCGGCCTCCTTGGTCCGCCGGGTCGCCGCGGTCAGCTCGAGCTGGGTGTTGGCCAGCGCCTCCTGGACCCGCTGGAGCTCCGCCTCGTCCTGAGCCCGCTGGCCCTCGAGCTCCTCGATGCGGGCGATCAGCTCGGCCGCCTTCCTCTTCCCGCCCCACCCGCCGACGGTCGGCGTCTCGGGCTTGTCCGCCCTGGTTCGCTCCAGCTCGGCCTCCTTGGAGGCCAGCTCCTCCTGGAGGCGCGTCAGCTCTCGCTCACGCTCGGCCAGAGCCCCGCGGGCCTGATCGAGCTCCGCCGCGGCGGCCTTCTGATCCTCCTCGATCTGTTTGGCCACCGATTCCAGCGACACGGCCTTCGCGCTGGCGTCGGCCAGCGAGGCCTCGACCTCCCGGAGCTTGGCGTTCGCGCGGTGCTCCGCCTCCTCGGCTCGCATCTCGGCGCCCTTCGCCGTGGCCTCGAGCTGCGCGACGAGCTCCTCCACCTGCCGCTCCAACGCCGCGTCGCCACCCGCCCGCGTCGTGGCCTCGGCGAGGGCCGCCTCCCGGCCGGCCAGAGCGGACTGCGTCCTCCGGAGCTCGCTGGCCAGCCGGTCGCGGTCCGCTTCGGCCGCCTGGAGCCGCTTGGCCTCCGCGGCGGCGTCCCGGCCGCTCGACTTCGCGCTGTTCGCCGCGGCGGTCATCAGCTCGAGCTGCTCGTGGGTCGCCACCAGTCGCTCCGCGATCTGTCGCTTCTCCCGCTCTGCGGAGCCGGCTCGCTCCTCTGCCTTGCGAACCGCGTCCTCCGCGCCCCTCAGCTTGGCCTCGGCCTCCTTCAACGCGGCGGAGGGCGGACCGACGAAGCCCGCCGGCGCCGGGGCTGCGGGCGCGGACCGGCGGGACCTGCCGGTGCCCACTCGGCCGGCCGCGCGGACCGAGGCAACCAACATCACCAGCGCCAAGATCGCGAGCACTCCCAACCCGAGTTGGAGCGGGCGCCACAGCCGGTACGCGGCGGCCAGCACCGCCGCATAGCGCTGGTCGATCTCGACCACCGCCGCGGCCTTGGGCTGGCTGACCAGGCGAAGCGGTGCGAACGTCACGTACAGGCGCTCCGTGGTCCCGGCCAGTCCGGCCTTGGGCGCCTCCTCGTCCGCGGTGAGGACGCTCGCGGTCTGCGAGGCGGCCGCCGTGTCGAACTGCTTGGTGCCGCTCGCCTGGGCCTGCCCGATCCGATCCCGCTGGTCGGTGGAGAAGATCAGGGTCCCGTCGAGCTCCCAGATCCTGACCCGGAGCACGCGATCGTCGCTCAGGATGTTCTCCGCGACCTCTTTCAGCAGGGCGTTGTAGGGTTCTCCCACGATCGACTTCTGGACCTGCGAGGGAGTGAGCTCGGAGAGTGGCTTCTTGGTCGTGTACTCGACGGCCCGGGCCTGTGCGGCTCGCTGCTCCCCTCCCACGGCGCTGTAGGCGAACGCGAAGGAGAGGGCGAGCCCGGCCGCCAGAAGGAGGAGGACCACCCCCCAGACCAGCCGGCTCCGCTTCGCGCCCGTCAGCTTCTCGAACAGGTTCATGAGCACGCCATCCTGACCTCGGTCCCCGACGGGGACGCCGAGCCCTGGTTGAGCCTTCGGCCCGGATGGGGGCGGCCTTGAACCGAACGCCGCAGAAACCCGACCGAACGGCCTACTCCGCCCGGGGGTGGGGTACTCGTGGCCAGGAGGGATGCCTGAGCGGTGGAGACGAGCGGACTCGAACCGCCGACCCCCTGCTTGCAAAGCAGGTGCTCTACCGACTGAGCTACGTCCCCCGTCCCCGGCACCCAATCATAGGCGCCGAGGCGCCCGCCTTCGGGCTACGGGCTCGACGACGGCGTGGGGCTGTCGGTGGGACTGGGTGACGGCGTGGGCGTGGGCGACGGGCTCGGGATCTCCTGCTGTACGGCGCGTTCGTCCGGCGCACGGTCCAGACAGGTCCGCGGACAGACCTTCCCGGTGAACTGCGAGAGCACCCACCAGAAGTGCGACGTTCGCTTCGGCCCGAACTTGAGCTTGCCCATGCCAACCGTCACCGTGAGGCCATCGGCTCCGGACTTCGCGACCCGGACCCGGCCCACCTCGGCGTCCCGGCCGTTGGCCCGTCGCCGCAGGAGCAGCCCGATCAGCTTCCGTCCGTCGGACCGGACGACGACGAGGTAGTCCTCGTCGGGGCTCCCCAGCGTGTTCGAGGATGACCAAGACGAAGCCCGCGTCTTGGATGTCCCCGACGGTCCAGGAGTCGAACGTTCGCACCGCCCATGAGGCCGGGCCGGCGTCCTGGTCGAACCGGACGTGCTGCAGGTCAAGCCGACCGGGGCTGTCGTTCGCGTCGCCCAGGTTCGTCCGGGCGGCGAGGGACGGGATGATGGCCGAGAGCCCCACCGACGCCAGCACCGCGACCACCATCGTGACGCCGCGGAACCCTCGTTTCACGCGGCCCCCCGCCGGCCGAGGGATCGGACCGACCGCGTCACCGTCCACGCCGCCACGCTCAGGCCGACGACGGCGAAGGCAAGGGGGAGGACGTCGGGGCCAGTCGGAATCCCTGGCGACCCGAGGCGCGGGGTGTCGATCCCCCAGGTCGCCGCGACAGCGGCCACAACCGCCAGGACCGCGTTCCGAAGGAGCAGCACCCGGTAGTCACGCGCCTTTACCGTTCCAAAGCACCCGCACGGAACGAGGTCCCCGCCCCTTCGCCGCGCCCGCAGGACGGCGAGCGAGAACACGAGTAGCAGGGCCAGACCGGCGATGCCGGCCGTTCGGTGCAACCCGGCCACGACGAGCCCGAGGACCGCGGCCTCCGCGACCGGCGCGCCGATCGCGGCGACCCGGTCGAGCGGTCCCCGCAGGCCGAGGGCGGAGCGGGCCCGGCGCCAGTCCGTCGGGCGGAGGAGCTTCCCGCCGGCGGACCAGGCGAACACCGCGCCGACCACTCCCGCCGCCACTGCTCCGACCTGGACGTCGGCGGCCGACCCGACCATCGCCCAGGCCGCCGTCGCCGTTATCGCGGCGAGCGCCACGACGTGGGCGGTCCGCCACGCTGGGGCCGACGCCGCGGCCTCCAGGCGTCCGACCAGCGCCTGCCCCTCCTCCGGCGCGCGGATCCGGGCCGTCGCGAGCACCGACAGGCCCCGCGCGATGCCGAATGGAGCGACGAGCAGCGCTCCCACGCCGGGCCTCCCCGACGAAGCCGCGGCCACCGCCACGGCGACCAGCGTTCCGTGTCGCAGGAACGTGAGGAAGCCGATCCCCAGGCCCGCCCCGTAAAGGAACGACGCCACCGGGGCCGAGAAGAAGGTCCGCCACCACTCGGGCACCTGACGGCGGAGCTGGGGAACGGGCACCGGTACCGCCCCCGTCTCGCGTAGCAGGTAGACCCCCGAGGCCGCGACCACGACCAGCAGGCCCCCGCGTCCCCACGGAGCCCCCAGCACCGCCCCAGCCGCCCCCAACACCGCTCCGAACGCCGCGGCGGAAAGCGTCGCGCCGGCCACGTGGAGCGCCACGTCTCGCGCCCACCTTCCCCTTCGTCCCCCGTGCACCACGGGGGTGATGGTCTCCACCATCGAGAGCCCTCAGGGGCCGAAGAGCGTGGACACCCCGGCGACGAGCGATGCGGCGACCACGGCGATCGCCACGGGCTCCGTCAGCACGCCACGTTCAGCTCCCGGTACGTGATGCAGAACACCCGGAGGTCCCTCGGGCAGTATCCGCGGACCGAGGCGTCGCCGTTGATCCGGATGCGCGAGCTCGAGCAACAGTCCTGGATGTGCCGGACCCTACCGTCGCAGCACCGGCTCCACCCACCCCCGTATCGCGGTTTCTTCACGCCCGGGTATTCGTCGGGGACCCGATCCTGGCAAACCTTCCGTCGCCGCTGCCGGACGTCGGTATAGATCCGCCCATCGTCGTCCACGGGATAGCCGTGCTTCGGATGCACCGGGAACCCGTACGCGTCGACCCGGGAGCGCGGCGTGAACGGGTGGGGGCAGGATCCCGTCGTGTAGATGTGCCCGCAGATGTGGTACGCCTCCGCCTGCTCAGGGGAGAGGGCCACGGCCACGAACGGCCCACCGGCCAGCGCCACCACCGCGCGCCCCACCCTGCCGAGGAACGAGCGGCGGCTGGTCCGGCGGGCCAGCTCGACCTCGGCGCGGGCAAGGTCCGGGCCCATCAGCCGGCGGGCACCCCCGAGAAGCGCTCGGCCGCGCGGCGGACGGCCGTGTCCACCAGCCCCTCGAGCTGCTCGAGGTTGTTCACGGTGCCCTTTGCCCGCACGGCTCCGGCCTCGTCCAGGATCACCACGAACGGAACGCCCGGCACCCCCCAGGCCTGCTCGGCACCGGGGTCCGACACCACCTGCGGGACCAGCCCGAGCAGGCTCGCCGCCGCTGGCACCGAGGGCAGGACCTGCTCGCAGATGGGGCAGGCGGGAGAGACGAACACGACGAGCCGGCCAAAGCCCGGGCCCCCGAGCGTCGTCGGACGGCCGCCGGGTCCGCGGGCGGCCACCGGCTGGGGAGCCTCACCGAGGGGCGGCCCCTCGTCGTCGACCTCCAGCGCCCCAAGCGGCCCGAGGCGCAGGTGCAGGATGCCCACCTGCCTGGCCAGGGCCACCACCACGACGCACAGGACGACGACCAGGACCCACTGGACGGCGAAGGCGGCCACCCACCAGCCGGACACCCGGCTAGGCCTCCCCGGGGTCCGGCACGGGCTCGGCCATGGGCTCCGACTCGACCGCGAACTCCTCGGGGAGCTTCTCGGGCGCCATCCACATGGGCTCCCCCTTCTTGTCCATGAACTGGATCACCGGCGTGCCGTCCGAGGTGAGGCCCATGATCGCCCGCAGCTCGCCCTCCCTGTTCAGCAGGCGAAGGATCGGCGACCCCTCCGCGGCCAGCCCCAGCCGGACCCGGACCTTCCCATCCTCGTCCTGGAGGGAGATCGTTGGAGAGCCTTGCTGCGCAAGGCTGTACACGAACCCGAGCTGCCCGTCCTTGTTGCGGAGGGCCAGGGTGGGCGAACCCTCGGTCCCCAGCCCGAACTTGGCGCGAACCTTCCCGTTCCTGTCGACCATGGCCAGGCTGGCCGAGCCGTCGGAGAACAGGCCAAACGTAGCCCGAACCTTGCCCTCGTCGTCTGCGATGGCCAGCCCGGCCGACCCGTCGAGCTGGACGCCGAACCGGGCCCGGAGCCGCTCGTCGGGGCCGTAGAGGGCCACGAACGGCGAGTCGTCGTTCGTCACCCCCAGCCGGGCCCGGACCTTGCCCTGGGAGTCCTCGATCTCGATCTCGCCCGCCCGCAGGACACGCTTCTTCATCGGATCGCCCTCATCGCATCTCTCTCGGCCGACGCTCGTCCCCTAGCATGGCGCGACCGGAGGCCCCCCGCAAAGTACCTCGCCGGGCGGAGCGGTCAACCACATCGGGAGGGTCATGGGCCGGCGGTAAGGGGCAGAAAGCGAGAGACCGCCGAAACCCGAAGGTCCCAGCGGCCTCTCACCCCCACCCTATGGGACCCCGTCTCCGGCGGTCAAGCCGGATGGGCGATCTTGTCACCTTTTCTCAGGAGCTCCGTCCGGACGGTGCATGCCGCGAGGCGCTCCGGGCGGGGTTCCACGCCGATCCCCGGCCCCTGAGGCACTCGCATCGTGCCGTCGCGGTTCATCTCGAATGGCTCGGTGAGGTCCTCGTGGAAGTACCGGCGGCTGGCGCTCGTGTCCCCGGGCAAGGTGAATCCGGGGAGCGCCGCCAGGGCCAGGTTGGCGGCCCGGCCGATCCCGGTCTCGAGCATCCCTCCGCACCACACCGGGACACCCCGGGCCCGGCAGATGTCGTGGACCCGCCTCGCCTCCAGCAGCCCACCGACCCGTCCTTGCTTGATGTTCACGACCCGGCACGAACCGAGCGTCAACGCGGCCTCCGCCCCGGTCGCCGAGCGGATCGATTCGTCCAGGCAGATATCGGTGCGGATCCGCCGTTGGAGCTCCGCGTGGTCCACCAGGTCCTCGTGGTGCAAGGGCTGCTCCACCATGAGCAGGTCGAAGGCGTCGAGGGCCAGGAAGGTCCCGGTGTCCTCCAGCGTGTACGCGGCGTTCGCGTCCACCGACAGCGGGACGTCTGGGTAGGCGTCGCGCACCGGGGCCACCCGCTCGACGTCGAGGCCGGGTCGGATCTTCAGCTTGATCCGTCGGTATCCCTCGGCCACGTACGCGCCGATCTCTTCCACCAACCCCTCGGCGGTGGGGGCGATGCCCACCGAGACGCCGCACGTCACCCGGTCTCGCACGGCGCCGAGGTACCGGGCGAGTGAGGCTCCGCCCGCCCGCAGCTCGGCATCGAGTACCGCATCGATCAGGGTGGCCTTGGCCATTGGGTTCCCTCGGACGAAGGCGAAGGCCCCCTCCAGCTCCTCGGCCGAGACGTCGCCCGCCCGGAACAGGGCCGGGGCGAGGAAGTCGCGGATCACGGTCCAGGCACCCTCGTTGAACTCCTCGGAGAACCCCGGTTCAGGGCCGGCCACGCACTCGCCCCATCCCCCGGCGTCGTCAGTCTCCACCCGTGCCACGATGCAGACCTTCTCCGTCTCCTCCCCGAAGCTGGTCCGGAAGGGACGCACCAGCGGGAGCGAGACCAGCCGGAGCTCGACGGCCCGGATCCGCGTCATCGACCCGCCCGATCGCCCGCTGCGCCGGGGCGGACTAGGCGGTAGCCCGGCGCTCGGTCGCCGGCCGAGCCGAAGGCCACGACAATCGAGCCGTGGCCGAAGCACTCTTCCAGCACGTCCCCCACGGCGTCTCGCCATTCGGCAGCCAGGCCCGGGTCGCGTTCCTTCACGCCCGCGTAGTCGCGGGGGATGCACACCCGCAGACTGCCTCTGTCCGGCGCGATCGGCTCCGCGCGCACCGGTCGGGGCAGGTCGTCCGGTCCGTTCGCCTCGAGCACGGCGACCTCGTGACCCTCCGGGATGGGCCGAGGTCCGGCCGCCCGGTCCAGGTCCCACCGCACCACGAGCCGGTCACTCCGCTCCCCTCGATTCACCACGTCCGTCATGGCCCCGTAGAAGTTGCGGTGGAACCGGTCGCACACCACCCCGAGCTTGTTGATGTTGAAGTGCGCGTTGCGGGACTGGAGCGGGTCGAAGGTCCACCGGACCACGCTGTAGCCCTGCTCGAGGGCCTGGGCCCGCTGCGCGAGCTTCAGGGCGTACCCCGCGCCCCGAGAGCGGAGGTCGGGAGCCACCGCGAGCATGTGGGAATGGACGTGTGGCCCGTCCTGGTCGGACCCCATCCACCCCAGGACGTAGCCGACCATCTCGCCTCGCCGAAACGCCCCGTACGGCCGGTTCCCACTGTCGGACAGGGCCCGGATCATCTCCCGGGGCACGAGCTGGTGCTCTCCCCAGGTGGCGATCATGATCCGCAGGATCTCGTCGGCGTCTTCCAGTGTGGTGCAGGGCCGAAGCTCGACCTCTGCCGCGCGGGCGGCCTGCTCGGCTGCCTTCCAAGCCTCGCTCACCGCCATGGCGCCGGGAGTCTACCGTGGGCCCAGTTCGGCCCCAGGAACACGAAGGGCCCGTGCCGCGGCACAGGCCCTTCGATACGACGCCGGAACTACCCGCCCTCCGGAGGGGGAAGCTCCTGCCACTCGTCTTCGCTGAACTCCTGACCGCGGCGCCGCTTGAAGAACGCGACGACCGCGGCGATGATCGCGCCGATGAACGCCAGGCGGAGCAGCTTCCCGAAGAAGCCGTGCTTCTTCTCGGACTCCTCGCCTTCCGCCATCCGAGTCTCCTCCTTTCGCGGTGGGCCTGGTTGGACTTGAACCAACGACCTCATCCTTATCAGGGATGCGCTCTAACCGAGCTGAGCTACAGGCCCGAAGCGAGGACCCGAAGGCCCCATCTACCCGGGTCCCGGCAAGCGTACGCGTGGCTCAAACGGGCTGTCAACGTCGTGGGCGACCTGCCGATTCGTGGAAGAAGGCGCCGCTCAGTGGGGCTCGGCCAGCGTGACCTCGATCCCACCCACGACGTCCGAGATGAGGTTGTACAGGAACGCGATGAACAGGTTGATGAGCGACCAGATGATGACCATGGCCACCCCGATCAGGGTCATGCGGGCGAAGATCCAGCCTCCGTGGATCTTGAAGTCCTCTTCGGCGAACAGCTCCCGCGTGAACTCGGTCAGGTGGTCGATGGCGCCGACCGCGCCCAGGATCCAATAGAGCATCGCCAGCGCGAGCAGGATCACCAGGACGATGCAGGAATAGAACAGGAGCGAGAACTTGAACACCGACCACGGCCCGACCTTCCGGATCACCACCCGCGTCTGACGGGCCCGCCGGCGCGGCCGCATCGCCGTTTCCGCAGGCACGGCCGCCACCGTTCCAGCGTCCGGGGCGGGCGCGGGCGCGGTCGGTTCCGTGGTCGGTTCCGTGGCGAGGCCGGGTTCGTCCATGCGCTGGGTCATCGGATACCCCGTCTTTGTACGCGGCCAGGCCACCTTCGGCAACAACCCCGAGCCACGAAGCGCGCCGGCGAGGGCTCCGTCTGGTGCGCCGAAGAGCACACGACAGTGGAGCGGAACGATCACCGCCAAGACCGTCAGCGTGATGACCCAGTCGCCTGCCCCGGGGTTCCCCTGCACGAGCAGGGCCCCGGCGCCGGTCGCGAGGCCTGACCCGGACAGGAACCCGACGGCGCCCGCCGGCGGCAGCCGTCTCCACAGCACGAACGCCCCGAGCAGGCCGGCGGCGGCACCGCCGGCGATCAACACGACGCTGGTCGCAGGGGTCACGGGTGCGATTATGGAGCCTCCTGAGGAGGTGGCCGAGGTGGGTCGCGAATGGCGACGCCAGGTGTGAGCACGACCCGTAGCGCCGAGCTCGCCGACCTCCGGCTGATCTTCACGATCCAGGCCCTCCGGGCGTTCCTGTACGGGTTCGGGAGCGTGGTCCTCGGGACCTCGCTCGTGCGTGGCGGGCTAACCGACGTCGAGGTCGGCGTGGTCTTCACGGCGATGTTGGCGGGCGCGGCGGCGAGCTCGACGGCGGTGGGGTTGGTTGGGAACCGGGCCGGCCGGCGGAGGGCCTACTCGGTGCTCCTGCTGGTCATGGGCCTCGCGGGGGCCGTGTTCGCCCTGACCGATTCGCTCCTGCTGCTGGTCCCGGCGGCGCTCACCGGCACCCTCTCCACCGACCCCAACGAATCCGGGCCCATCACTTCGCTCGAGCAGGCCATGATGGGGAACGCTCCGCCGGCCCACCGGGCCAGGGTGTTCGGACGGTACAACGCGGTCGCGTATCTGGCCGGCGCGGTCGGGTCCCTGGCCGGCGGTGGCCCCGCGGCATTCCGAGAGCTGTTGCCCGCCCTCCCGGCCGACCAGCGATGGCTGCTGGCCTTCCCGGCCCTGGCGCTGATATGCGTCGCCCTTGCTCGCCGGTTATCGCGAGCCGTTGAAGCGGGCGGGGGTCGCGCAGACCCACAGCCCGGAGCGCGTGCCCCCGCCCGCACCCCCCTGATCCGTTCAAGGAAGACGGTGGCACGGCTGGCGGCGCTTTTCGGCCTTGACGCGTTCGCGGGCGGGTTCGTGGTCCAGGCCTTCCTGGTGTTCTGGTTCGGCCGGGCGTTCGGGGCGAGCCCGGAGCTCATGGGCGTGGTGTTCTTCGCCGCGGGCTTGCTCCAGGCGGCCTCGTCGGTCGCGGCC
>Ga0214471_10002369_pt1 | contig 14822 bp, 19 predicted proteins | sample RVTome_5_FD_207665 | JGI IMG/M metagenome (GOLD analysis project Ga0214471, IMG submission 207665) | Soil microbial communities from uranium-contaminated site in the Upper Colorado River Basin, Wyoming, United States - RVT142D155 | ecosystem: Environmental > Terrestrial > Soil > Contaminated >... | reverse complement strand
TTGCTCGCCGGTACTTGTTGGCCCATACAAGTTAATCTGGGTAATTTGGAAGTTTTTTGGCAGATCAGGATAAAAATAATTTTTCCTAAAAAAACCAAGTTTTTGTGGGGTTTTGCAGTTGAATGCCATGGCAATCATGGTTGCCTTTTCGACTGCCTTTTTGTTTAGTCTTGGTAAAGATCCTGGCAATCCAATACAAACTGGACAAATGTTTGTGTTTGGTTCAAAACTCCTGTAATTTGCCTTGCAAGAACAAAACAGCTTGCTTTCAAGATTAGTTAGCTGGCAGTGAATCTCAAGCCCAATCATAGCGGCACGCCTGGAATATTTGTGGTACTTTGTAGGGCGTATGCTGCTTGCAATAATTGTTTTTCTTGCAATATGTTTGCATGAATCTGTATTCCAATTGGCAAGCCGTTATGGATCTCAAAGGGAACGGAAATTGCCGGCACATTCGTAAGGTTTGCAGTAGCTGTGTTTGTGTCTGCAAGATACATGGCAAGTGGGTCGTTAATTTTTTCTCCGAACTTGAATGGCAAAATTGGTACTGTGGGTGAAATCAAAAAGTCAAATTTTTTGAATGCTTCTTGGATCTCTTTTGTTAGCTTGCTTTTTACCTTGAGTGCCTTGAGAAGATATTTTCCTGCAAAACCTGCAGATGGTACAAAACCGCCAAGAATCATTCTTCTTGTAACTTCTGGGCCGAAGTTTTTTCGTGCCTTTGATACATATGAGTTGAATTCGTATCCTTCTGAATCAAAATCATATCCATATCGGATGTTATCGTATCTTGCAAGGTTGCTTCCGGCTTCAGCTGACACCAAAACATAGTAGGCTGCAATGGTATAGCTTACCATATCTAGTGAGACTTCATCAACTTTGGCGCCGAGTTTTTCAAAAACTGAAGCCGCTCTCCAAAATGATGATTCGACATTTTTGTCAAGGCCTTCACCCTTGCTCATCTCTTTGATTATGCCTATTTTCTTACCTTGTATTCCGGCATCAATTCCTTCAAGGTAATCTTGACTGCCATTATCTATTGAGGTGTTATCGTTTGGGTCTTTTCCTGCTATGTGGTTCAAAAGCAAGGCTGTGTCCTCTACTTTACGCCCCATTGGACCAATCTGCTCAATGGTGTTTGCGTATGATACAAGGCCATATCTGCTGACTAGGCCGTAGGTGGGTTTTAGGCCTACAACTGAGCAAAAACTGGCCGGGTTTCGAACGGAACCGCCAGTATCTGAGCCAAGCGACAAAACACATTCAAGGGCAGAAATGGAAACTGCACTTCCACCAGACGAGCCGCCAGGAACATATTCTTGGTTCCAAGGATTTCTGCTTGGACCAAAAGCAGAAAACTCTGTTGCCACACCCATTGCAAACTCGTCTAGGTTTGTTTTCCCAATTATTGTGGCGTCTTGCGATTTCAATTTTGATATGACTGTTGCATCATATGGGGCTACAAAATCCTGGAGCATTTTTGATGCGCATGTAGTCTTGCCCCCTTTAACACAGATGTTGTCTTTAACTGATATTGGCATCCCATAAAAGGCGCCAACTTTTTCTTTTGATTTTATTTTTCTATCAATCTGTCTTGCTTGGTCTAAGGCATTTTCATTAATTGAGATAAATGCATGCAGATTTTTGTCATGCTTTGATATCTGTTCTAATGTTTTTGCGACAAACTCTTCTGCGGTGATGATTCCATTCTTTACATTGTTGATATAGTCTATTGAAGATGTTGCAAGATTCAATTTAGTTCATCTTTGGAGCTCTAATGTAGCTTCCCTTGTAGTTTTTTAGCTGATCAATTAGCTTTGATTCAAACGGTGTGTATTTGTCATCCCTAAGATCATTTATTGATACTTCTTGGACTGAAATCTCTTCTGATTCGATGTTTGCCTTATCTAGGATATCAAAATAGTTCAAGATTTTTTGAATTTGTTCAAAATACTGGTCAGTGTTGTCTATGTCAATTCTCATTAATTTTGCAACGTGTTCTATGTCTTCTTTTGTAACCAAGTAATCACCTATGGAGTAAGTCTGTCTACATCTCTTGGGTAAAATGTGGTATCTCTTATGTTTTCAGTGTTTGTTAGTGCCATCATCAGTCTTTCAAGGCCAATTCCACAGCCTGCGTGCGGAGGAACCCCATAGTCAAACGCCCTTAGATGGTACTCAAAGGCATCGGTTTTGAGCCCTTTATTCTTCATTCTTTCCTCCAGTTCTGAGCGTTTTTCGACTCTTGTGCTACCTGAAGACAGCTCAAGGTCGCCAAACATAAGATCAAAGGACTCTGAAATCTTGGGGTCTTGCTTGCTGACCTTGACGTAAAACGGCTTTGGGCCAGTAGGCCAATCCTTGATAAAGTAAAACCCGTTCAATCCGATTTTTTTAAGGTTTGATGGGTATAGATCATCGCCCCATTCTGTCTTTGCTCCAGCCTTTTGCATTCTTTCTACAAGATCAGAATAGGAATACTGTGGAATTTTGCTTGGCATCTCTGGGACTACAAATTCGGAATCTGGATTTTCCTTTGAATAGTCTTGAATTGTTTTGATTGACAGTTTTATGATTTGCTCGATTCGTGCCATGATGTCATTGTAATCTACATACGCTTCTTCCACATCTATTGAGATTGCCTCAGAAAGGTGTCTGTTTGTTCTTGATGGTTCTGCTCTAAAGATTGGCGCAATCTCAAAGACCTTCTCAAAGCTCATGGTGAGCTGTTCTTTGTACAACTGTGGTGATTGTGCCAAAAATGCCTCTTTGTTATAGTAGAATATTGGAAATAATGCAGCTCCTCCCTCTGTGGCAGTAGCAATCATTTTTGGGGTGTTTATCTCCAAAAATTCACTTTCGTAAAAATAACTCCTAATTGATTTTAGGACAAGACTTCGCGCCTTGAAGACGTGTTGTAGAGATTTACGCTTTAAGTCAAGCGGCCTGACCTCAAGCCGGGTATCAATGTTTTTGACTGTCTTTGCATATGGCTCAAATGGCGGGATTTTTTCCACTTCGGAAAAAACCTTCATTTCTTTAGGGATGATCTCTATTCCCCCCGGTGCTTTTTCTGATGGTCTTATGGTTCCCCTGATGCCTACAGATGAATGCGGTTTTAACTGTGTAATTCTTTCACGAATCTCATCTGGACAGCTTCCAGCTTTGGCAACAATTTGAATCTCGTCTTTCATATCTTTTAGCATCATAAATGAAATGTTGCCATGGCCTCGAACGCTTAAGACCCAACCCATTACTGTGACATCTGTGTCTGCCATCTGTGGGGAGAGCTGATTAGAATAATGGGTTCTGCGCCAGTCCTCAAGATCGGTTCCTATCATGTGTATTTTGGCTATTTCTCACTGTATTTATTTTGTGAAAGACGAAATTTTACTGGCTGTCTATTTGTTGTTAACTAGGTTTAAGTGACTTTCTGGTCTGGAGCCGGCTCTTCCTTTTTGAATAACATCACATCAAGACTTGAAATGTCATCAAGATCAAACTTGTTTAGGGACTTTCTTTTTATCTTTCTGACTAGTGTGATGTCGCGTCTAAAGAAGAGGTTTACAGTCCAGTCTATTGCGACTTTAAGTTTTTTCTCAAATGTGGGCAGCATGGTAAGATAATAGGTCCTCCAAACAAACCATGCCGGAATGCCAGACAGGTCATAACCGAATATTTTGGCAATGCCATTACCTTTTCCGATTACTGCCATCATGCCCTTGCTTTCAAAATTAAATGGTTTTTGGGAGCCGTTTTTAGTGATGGCGCATTTGAGGTTATGCGTTACAATTTTGCTTTCACGTAGTGCATGCTGTGCTGTGGGTGGATAGAGACTACCTGTTTTTGTATCAGTAATTGCTGCACAGTCACCTAATGCAAACACATTATCATAAGACGGCATTCTGAGATAGCTGTCAACTACAATCCTCCCGCCGTTGTGCTCACATTCTAGGCTGGTTATGACAGAATCTATTGTGACCCCGGCAGTCCAAATCAGTGTGGCGCAGGGGATTGTCTCACCATTTCCTAAAAATACAAAATCTTCGCCGGCATCAACTGCCTTTGTGTTTGGAATTATTCTAATTCCAGCCTTTTCAAGTGATTCGTATGCTTTTTGTGCCAATCCCTCTCCAAGTTCTGGTAGTATTCCTGCTTTTGCAGAAACGAGAATCATTTTGACATTTGCAGGATCAATGTTGTGATAGTAACTTTTTATAGAATCTTTGACAAAATCGTTGAGCTCACTAATCACTTCGACGCCAGCAAACCCAGCTCCGACTACTGCCACTGTCAGAATTTTTTCCTGAATGGCTTGATTTTCCTCATTATCTGCAATTTCCATCATGTTGATAAGGTGAGTTTTTATTGCAATTGCATCCTGGATGGTTTTTATTGTAAAAGAATTTTTTTCTATTCTCTTGTTTCCAAAAAAGTTTGTTGTACTGCCAATAGCTATGATCAAATAATCATAATCTAGAACCTTTACCTTTCCGTCAAATTTTCGTGTAATGGCAACTAGCTTGTTTTTAAGATCAACTGATGACACCTTGGCCTGTATGAATTCTGAATCTTTGGAAAAGACCCGCAGCGGGATTGAAATGCTGCTTGGATGAAGCATTCCTGACGCTATTTCCTGAAGCATTGGTGTGAACAAAAAGAAATTGTCCTCATTTACCAGTGTTATCTTCAGTTGCTTGTTTTTTTTAATGATCTTTTGTAGATGGCGCAGAACGGAAATTCCTGCGAATCCACCGCCGAGAATGAGAATTTTTGTTTGGTTAACTTGGGTTGCTTGCAATTTGGGTACCACAATTTTTTATTACGATGATTGTCTTTTGGAGTTGACTATTCTTTCGTTGATGGAAAAACAAGACCTTTCGTGTTTTTGTAATTATCATGCCAAAAATTCTAACAATGTCTTTTATTTTTACAATATAAAATGAGAAAATTCCATTAGACGTTTTACAAACATAATGCATGATGTTTTTTGACTTTGGTTATGCTAAAGTGATAGTTTGTTTGCAGAAAACGAACGAATTAAGGGATTTCATGCCTGATTGTCCTGTGCAGACAACTGAAAAAATAATTACCCAAAATATCCCATACACCAATTATGAGTGATAACTCGGATTTGGTTGATTATATAAAAGAGACTAGGCTGATACTCGCTGACAGCTTAGATGTCTTACTAAATCTAGAGCATGAGGCACTTTACGAAAAAGACGAAGAACTCGTACCAATTAACAATGTAGTTGAGCTTGTAGACATGAGCCTTGATGTGTCTCACTCTGAAAAATTAAAACAGGCCGAATCTGAACTGCTAAAACGGCAGCCAATTTAGTGTTGTTTGTAAAGACTTCGTAGTTGCTGGTCTTCTGCAACGAATTCGTTTATTCCTGCCAAGACGCCGGCAATTACATCGTCTGACAGATTCAAGACAGGATTGATGGTATTTCCGTTTTTATCTTTACATGTGATCTCTAGCATTAAATCATTTTCAGCTAGGCCTTTTTTGCGAGAGAGTATTGTAGCTTTTTCAATTTTTGTTGCAGGGATCGTGAATTGCTCTCCGTCTGGAGATTCAAAAATTATTCTATCAAAGCCTGATTTTTGCTTTTGAAGAATTATTTTGCCATCTAGGACCTGAGAGTTCCAGCCTGGATACCCGTCCACATAGTCGCATTTGTACTCGCGTCGATCTAGTGGTTTTGCAACCTCTGTTTTGTTCGACTCGGCGCTATTTCTAAGAAAACTCGCTTGTTCTTTGATGTATTTCCAGAGATTGCTTTCAAATTTTTTGGCAGTGTAAAGCCTCGCTACTGTGGCAACAATCCCCATCACTGGTATTACAAACAATGGTGCTGAGACGATTAGGTTGTTGCCCCACTGGCCTGTGCCAATAGTCACTTCAAAATTTTCTGGAGTCCCCTGAATTTTGATATCAGTACTTCGTCTTATTCCAGCCGCAGTTCTGAGCATACCTAGTTTTCGTGCCTGAATAAAGAATGTGGAAACGGGCGTTGTCTGATCCTTTGAAAATGCCACCTCAAAGTTATTTTCTGATAAATACGCTTCAATCCTAGTTGCAAGTCTTTCAATGTCTGTGCTATAACCATGAAATCTTTTGGTTTTTGTCATTTTTGTAGTCAAACAAATTTGTATTATTTATGATTAATCTGTGTGCAAAATCGGAATGAACAAACAAACTGATAACTCAGTTAAGAGTTCACTGAATATCACACAGCAAAGACTGTAAAGTAATGTGCCTTGGGAGAAAGTAATCTCCCAAGACTTGGTTGGCACAGCGACCATATGGTTCGCTATTTGGGGATTCTTAATGGAATTTAGTGATGAAATACTAAAAACAGTTACGTAGAATTTATCCAGTTTATTATTCTATTAAATCGACCAAATAGACTGATTAATGAGTTCCCTTATTATTAAGACGTGGAGATTTCTTTTGATGAAATTTCTGATCTGAGGAGTTTTATCAATAACCTAAACTATGTGCAAGAAAGTATTGTAGTAGTAGAGGGTAAGCGCGACTCAGAGGCACTTAAGAAACTTGGATTTACCGAGCAGGTCTTAGAGTTTCACAGCTTTGGCGGGATCACAAAATTTGCCGACTCTGTTGCGCACCACAAAAACTTGATAATTCTTTTTGATTCGGACAGAAAAGGTAAGTACTTGACAAGAAGAATAATTGAACAGCTTGAACGCAGGGTGCGAATTGATCTATCACATAAGAAGCGACTAGTTGAGATCACCAAAGGCAAAATTCGCGCAATTGAGGAACTAATCAGATACGAATCACCCGTAAACGACTACATAATTTGATTATCTATTAACCGTGCACAGTTTGTATTATTATATAATAATAAGAACTGTTTGTGCAAAACAATAACCATAATTTACTTAAAAAAATTTTAAGCATGTTTTTTTGTGGTATTATTCATAGACGGACATGTAACAAGTAAGGCGTCCTTAGAAAAAATCAAGGGCATAGTAAATGGCGATGTTGATGAGTTTGGTGTCTCAACAATTGAATTATTCTACAACAACAAGGCACAAGAGATGTACTGCATTTTAGATGCACCGGATGAGGGCTCCGTAGTAAAACACCATGCAAAAATTGGGCTAACATGCAATTTTATAACTCAAATTGAAAAAATTCATACAAAAACTGCTGACAACACTGCAAGACTTGTTGCAATAGGTGAGCTTGCAGCACGGCTTGCACATGATTTGAGAAATCCACTATCCGTTATCAAAAACACTGTCGAGATCATGGAATCAAAACCAAAATTCCGTATTGAGGATAGGGTAATCTACTATAACAGACTGCACCGGGCAGTGGACAGAATATCTCACCAAATTGAAGATGTTCTTGATTTTGTCAGGCCACTAACACTAACTTTTGAGAATCATCTGATAAATGACATAATAGCATCTGCCATAGAAAAAATTACCGTTCCTGATTCAGTTAGGATCACCCTCCCAAACAATTTCGTTTACTTGGCGTGCGATTTCACAAAACTCGAAGTCGTGTTTACAAATCTGATAATAAATGCAATTCAGGCAATGAACAATGTTGGCCAGGTTGACATAAAGATTGTTGATCTTGACAAGCACGTCGTAATACAAATTGCCGATACCGGATGTGGCATCCCACAAAACATCATGTCAAAAATATTTGAACCGTTATTTACGACAAAGCAGACTGGGACTGGTCTTGGACTGGCGAGCTGTAAAAAAATCATCGAGCAGCACGACGGTGCAATTGAAATATCCAGTACGGAGGGAAAGGAAACAATTTTTACAATAAAGCTGCCAAAGCGAAACATCGTTCCAAGTCAAGAAAAACAACTAGAAAAAAATACACTAGTTTCATAATCTAAAAACAAAAAAGAAGGGAAGTTAGTTACTTCCGATGATAAATACCACGCTTGCAGTAGTGCTAACATCCTGATCAGATGAGAACACTGGCGTTCTTATTGCAGATTCAGCCATGGCGTCAAACGCTCCCTTGTAGTATGGGATGGGAGGTGGCGGATAGCCGAAATCTGATAGGCTGACATGCTTTACTCCGATTATTTGGTAATCAAGAGGGGCAAGTGCCTTTTCTGCCTTTGATTTTGCGTTTATGATTGCTTCTGACAACAAGTCGTCGCTTACTTGCATTTGCCTTTGTGGGGACAGGGTGTAGTAAACACTATCTACTCTGTTTGCACCAGCACTGACTCCGCTGTCAATTATGTCGGATGCCAAGCTTAGGTTCTTTGTCTCAACACGTATTATGTTTGAGACTGCATATCCAACAAGTTTTTGCCTGTATATCCCAGTTTCCTTTTCTTGGTATGATTCATAGACTGGGTAGATAGTCAGTTGTGCAGTGTTTATCTCATTGTCTGTGATGCCTGCTGCCCTGATTGCTTCAACTACTGCAGTCATTAGCTGCGAGTTGGCATCAAGCGCTTCTTTTGCTGTTGTTTCTTGCACTTCGACACCAAACTGTACAACTAACAAATCAGGGTCAACTGATGTGGTAGCTGTCCCCGTCACAGAGATTGTTTTCTCTCTTGACGGAAATGGTGTTGGCTCTTCTGTTTGAGCTTGGGCTACGATTCCTGATGGAATTGCGCCAAGGACAAACGCCAGTGAAAGAACAATTCCTGTTGCTGCTGCAATCGTAATTGTTTTGTTCATGGCGTGTATAGGAAATTTTTCTTTATTACCTTTGATTAAAATAGGATTGAACCGTAGGGTTTTTTAGGTTAAATGTAGCCGTATTTGTCTTATCTGTAAATGATTAGAGAGAAATTTGAAAGAATCAGCGAATTTTCTTGTGCCTATATCTGTTCTTAATGTATCTTGTATAATATTGATTGTGAGATAATGCATATTTCATAAAATCATCATGGATTTTTTTTGATATGCCAAAGTACTGATAGGTTCCACTCTGTTGAAATTCTATTTCTAGTGTTTGCGTTGACTCATCATATCCAATTATTCTGATATTGCCAGAGTCTACTCGTATTCTTTCCATATCTTCCTTAAATCTAGATGTATGTGTTTTCTTCCTATGTTTTTTGATTTTCTATAATGGATTTCTTTAACTCATCAAAGTCTTCTAGATATTCCTTTTTCATTAAATTCTCAGGTTTTGTTTTGTTGTTTTTGTTCTTTTGGCGTATGGGTGCGGTTTTTGGCTGTGTCATACTATTAGATACACTCAGTAGCATATATCTTAGTTACATTAAAACAGTTTATTCAAGGTTTTTTGATTTAAAATATTTCAACAAAAAAGGTGTGTTTAGATTGTTGTCGAGTATGCCCCAATTCCAAGGCCAACGCCAATGCCCAAGATGAAAAACAACTCATTCCAAGCCATGACTTTTTTGAATGGTGCTCTAATTTCAGAATTCCAGTGATTTGATGTTGTTTTTATGCCATAACAACAGTGTGTTGTGTCAATAAGAACCTAGTTAGCCATCATGAAGATTTTGCTTAGGCTGCCGTTTCAGGTATGAAATTAAGAAAGCGTTATGTTATTAGTCAGAAGCACCATCTATAAGCATGTCATATGTTAGAACGATGCCGCATCGACAAATGCTAGAAAGATGGATGACAAAAGTAGGAATTGAGTTATTTGTTATCATCAACAATAGTGGTAGAATAATAGACTCGTTTGGCAACAAGGATCTCAGCATATCCGATGAAAAACAACGCTTGTTACTTATGCAAATGGCACTCCAAAGTTCTATGCAAGGTGACTATAACGAAGAATTTGGGAAAGTAAGATCTTGTATAGTTCAACGAAACAAGTTAAAATTTATCTGCTGTCCAATGGGTGAAGATAAAACCGCTCTAGTTGTCGCAAATAAAACCATTCCTGACATAGATATCATCAACCACATTAATCAACTAGCAAATGACACTTACATAGTTGCTGAGGGAGCAACACTTCTAGTATGAACCTCTATGATCTGAAGCAGCTTCATTGCCACAAGTGTGGAAAATGTATAGGCGAGATTCATTACGACGCAGAGATCACCATGCCGCTTTGTGGTCCTTGTGCCAATCCAATGCCTGAAGGCGATGACAAGTTATTATATACTGCAAGTAAATACGGCAGATCTTTGGTAAATACAATTTCCGCCTAAGACTCTCATAATTATTTAATCAAAAAAACTGACTAAATTGATCTATAATCTACAAAATATGTGATTAAATTTCTTCAGACATAAAAAAATTAACCTAAAAGCTGTTGATAAACGTAGAATTCACTCGACAATTTTAATAAGACGTATCAAAGCAGCCATGTTTTATGGGCGATTCTGAAGATCCAATGGAGATTAACGACAAAGTTGAAATTCTTTCAACAGATGATGATAAGATAAAATCAGTTGGTGAGCTTTTGAGCTCAGATTCTAGTAGGGCAATTCTAAAATTATTGTTCAATGATCAGCTTACTGCAAATCAAATCGCACAAAAAACCGAGATTTCATTGCCCCTAGTCATATATCACCTAAAAAAAATGCAAGAGACTGGAATGGTCAAGATTTCACAAACAGGAAAAAACACAAAGTCGCACGACATGAAATATTACACAGTAGACAAGTTTGCAATAGTGATTTTGCCTTCAGGCGCAACAGAAAAGGCAAAATCAAGCAAATCCCTTTTCAACTCGTTTAATCGAATCTACAGGTTTTCCATGATTGGCGGCGCAGCAATTGCCGCTTGGTTTTCATCACAATTCTTGCAAATACAACAAGCATCATTGCCAACAGAAAGCATGAGGGGCGCAGATGTGATGATGGAGCAGGCTGAAGAAGCCGCGGAAAAATCCTTACAGGCACCAGCACCATCCATTACAGAATCTGTGCCATTTGCAGCGCAAGGAGACATACAGACAGGCGAGCCGGCAACCGACATTTACATTTCAATCATTGTTACGCTTGGAGTTGTTGTATTGGGGCTCATAATTGAGAGAGTATTGCGCGCTCAAAGAAAATAACACTAAAAACCAGACAACACATTACAAAATCATGGCTTTGACAAACAGAGAAAAGGCACTAGTTGTCATATCAAACGCAATTTCAGTCTACTCCATTTACACAAAAAATCCAGACATGCTGCCAAAGAACATATCTTTGATTGACTTTGTCCTAAAGTCTACGCCTGTGGAGCTAAAAAAAGAGATTTCAATGGACCTAATTGATGAGATTTTCGATTTTGTCTCTAAAACACAAATGGAACTTTCATAAAGCCTCAAAATTAACAGAGATCAAAATAACATGGCTTCGATTGCTACGCTTGGTTCCCACTGCGCACTGCAGGTTCTAAAGGGAGCAAAAGACGAAGGCTTCAAGACACTCCTTGTTTGTGAAAAAAAGCGCGAGAATCTTTACCGCAGATTCAAATTCATAGATGAATTGGTATTAGTTGATTCATTCTTAGAACTACTTGACTCAAAATGTGCGTCAATTTTAGAAAAAAACAAGGCAGTCTTGATTCCACATGGAACACTTATCGCGCAAATGTCGACAGAACAAATCGAGTCAATAAAGACACCAATCTTTGGAAACAAATGGATCCTCAAATGGGAATCAGACAGATTGCTAAAGGAAAAACTGATGCTTGAGGCAAATCTAGACATCCCAGCATCAATTTCAGACCCAAAACAGATCAAAAAACTCACCATAGCAAAAAGACATGGGGCAGCCGGTGGGAAAGGATATTTTCTTACGACAAACGAGGCAGATTACATAAAAAAACGGGACAGGCTTGTTTCTATGGGCTTAATCAAAGGCGATAGCGACTTGTATTTGCAGGAGTATGTCATGGGCGTTTTGGCATATCTGCAGTTTTTCTATTCACCATTAAAGGACGAACTGGAATTTTTTGGAGTGGATAAAAGGCACGAGTCAGACATTGAAGGACTGGCAAGAATTCCAGCACAAGAACAGCTCGGCACAGATTACATATCATCGTTTAATGTTATTGGAAACAGCCCGATGGTTTTACGAGAATCGTTGTTGCAAGATGTATATGATATGGGGCAAAAATTTGTCGATGCCTCAAAAAGGCTCGTATCACCTGGAATGAACGGGCCGTTCTGTATAGAGGGCGTTTACGATCAAGACGGCAAGTTCTGGTCCTTTGAGTTTTCTGCGCGAATAGTTGCCGGAACAAACATCTACATGGATGGCTCACCATACTCGACACTGCTCTATGATGTGCCAATGAGCATGGGTAGAAGAATAGCCAGAGAAGTAAAAAATGCGGAAAAGGCAAAAAAACTAGATAAAATCACTACTTGAAGAGCCTTTGTCGCATCCTTGTGAGAATAATTACCGTTGCTGACACAGCACCCATTATTGCCAAGGCACCAAGGGGAAATTCTGGTATGACACTAGTTCCAATTATCTCAATTTCTTCAGAATCTGCTGGAATTGGAAATGTAAGTGCGGGATTGTCTCCATCATATGTTATTGTGTAGTCAGCCTCAAGTCCATCAACTAGCACAACAAACTCTGCGTTTTGCGCGCTCAGCAATTCCGAGGAAAATGAAACCTCAAAGAACGAGTCTTCGACGTTTTGTGTTCCAATAAGCAGTGATGTAGATTCTTGGTCAATGGTCATTGCAAGAAGTTCACCATCAAAGCTGTATAAAACATCGAATGTGTTTTCATCAACTTCAAGCTTGTATGTTCCTTGATCAGCAAGTGACAGTGGAATGATGGAAAGCATTACAGTTGATACGATAACGAATAGATAATTTTTCATATGCAAATGTCTATTTAATCTATGAATATAGGTTTTTTCAGTCATTTTAATTTTAAAATTGTTAAATAACAAAAATTCATTACAAAAATAAAAAATATGATTGTAAATCAATCATCTAAGATGATTGATTTTGGTTTCATTAATTCATCATATGTTGGATTTTTTGGCTCAAATCCGGCGCATTGGAATGTGTACTGCTCGAGTACTGCAAATCCATCTTTTCCAGTAAAGCTTTCGGCCTTGTCAAATTCCGTGTTTACCTTGTAGTTTGCAACACCGCACCGACCATAATCAAAACTACGAACAACTTTGCCTTCTTGCACCAGATCTACAGTTATGCCAAACTCCTTGTATGCATATTCACCTAGTGAGTTTTTTCCACCATGTACGTACGTTTGATCCACAGCTCTGTGTAGAAACGGTGTATCGCCAGCAACTCGTTGGAGTGTGAATTCTGGTGCTACTGACTTTGTTGTGAAACTACCAGATGTGCCAAACAAGCCATTTAGTTGTACAAACGTCTGGAATGGATATGTGACGGTTGTTTCTCTGAACTTGAATGTTACTAGTGGATAGACGCTTTCACCAAAAAGATACGCGTCGTTTCCTTGTGGCGATTCAGCTGCTACTATCTCTTCTGTCTGTGAAAAGCTTACAACCAATGCAATTGTTGAAATTGCAATCGCTGCGGCCATGACTGTCATCATGATTGTTGTTTTCATTGGTGTGCATAATTTGTTTATTGATAATAAACCGTCTAAAGAATTCAGATACGTGTTACAACGCAGTGTTCTAAATTCTTATTACATCATGGCATGTGTTCTAAAATCATATTCCACGATTGCAGATTCTTGTCTGGAATTTAAATAATCATGAGAAGTCGATGGAAGCGTGAACAAACTTTTCGCCGTTATTCCAATCATGTTAGCTGTTGGAATAGGCATAGGATTTGGAATATTCTCAGTAGCAAACAATGCAGACTTGGAATCATCACAAACTCCTTCTAAAAAAATTGTCACTTTGGCAATACAGCCAACTGCCCAAGCAAGCGACATTGAGTCCCAAGCAAAAGAGCTGGAACAGTTCTTAGAAGAAAGAACAAACTATGACGTGCAAATTTATGTCCCAACCTCATATGCGGGGGTGGTAGAGGCCCTAAGGTTTGGAAAAGCTGACATGGCATTTATGAGCGCGTGGCCATCGTATCTTGCTGTTCAAAAAGCAGATGCCACACTAGAGATTGCCGAAGTCAGAGAGGTAGTAATAGGAGATACCATGACAGCTGAAACATATTATTACTCGTACTGGGTGGTACCAAAAGACTCCCCATACAACACATTAGAAGATCTAAGAGGAAAACGTGCAGCGTTTCCAAGTCCGCTTTCTACATCCGGTTATGTAACACCAATGAAAACCTTGGTGGAAACAGGACTGATTACTGTAGAATCTGGCAAAGAAATTGATCCAAAAGCATACTTTTCAGATGTCATTTTTGCTGGAGGCTATGGCCAGGCATGGGAGGCACTAAAGAACAACAAAGTCGATGTAAGCATTATAGCTGGAGATGTAAGCGAAAAACTCTATCGTGAGGTACGTGATAACACCAAAGTAGTTCACGAGCAAGGACCAATTCCGTCGCATGGTGTAGTATTCAGCAAAGACATGGATGCTGAGGCAAAACAAAAAGTCAAAGATGCATTACTTGAAATGGGCAAAGATGAGAGCTCCAAACAAATCATGAAAAAGCTCGTGTCTGCAATATTTGTAGGCTTTGAGGAGACCACAGCCGACCAACATCTTGGGAATCTGCAAGATGCGCTACAATTAACAGGTTTGAAATATACAGAGAAAGTTTAGTCGTAACATCATGTCGGATGTTCTCAGCATGAACCAAATTCAGCTGATTATCAATGAAAGAAAAATCCTTAATAATATCTCAATGAGCGTAAAGCAAAACAGCGCAGTAACAATAATGGGGCCTAACGGTGCTGGAAAAACTACTCTTTTGAAAATTGCCTTGGGTCTTTTGC
>Ga0214471_10002368_pt1 | contig 14824 bp, 20 predicted proteins | sample RVTome_5_FD_207665 | JGI IMG/M metagenome (GOLD analysis project Ga0214471, IMG submission 207665) | Soil microbial communities from uranium-contaminated site in the Upper Colorado River Basin, Wyoming, United States - RVT142D155 | ecosystem: Environmental > Terrestrial > Soil > Contaminated >... | reverse complement strand
CAGCTTATGCCAAAAACAAGCACCGCCCCGCTTGTAAGCGGGGCCCTCGGGTTTGTTTTTGACATTATTATTTGTATCAATAAAACCAAAAACGTGGTTTTGCTTTTATTGATGGTTTTCATACTAAAACGGCTGGGAAGCTAAAAAATTGAACTCTACCCCCGTACAGGTTCTTGACTTTTTATTCTTTTTATGCTTGAATCTAGATTGATTTTCGTGGGGGAGAACCTACGGGATTTGCAAGGGCCAACCGGCCCCTTTGACAAGCAGGCAATGAAAGGAAAGTGATCATGTGGTTAATCCGCGTGTTCTTGATGGTGGTCATATACGTTGAAGGCTTCGTAGCCTCGACATGGATCACCCGGCAAGACCTGGGTGGATTCGAGTGGATAGTCCAGCTATTGGTTTGGGTTGCGGTTTTTCTGCTGCTGCTTATCATCTCAGGCCGCCACTTTGCGAGCGGGCAGTCCGCTAAGCGGATGGCTCTCGGGTTGCGGCTAGGGCACAACGAGATGACGGCCTCCAGGTCCAGAGGATCACAGGCAGCCGAAAGGGTTGTCGACGGAGTGTTTGCTGCCATATCCATGTTCGTCTGGATTGTGATGATGACGGCTTTTTACGCCGTCTACGCTGGCGTTCCCGCGCCAGAAACATTCTTGGGGTGGCTGAACCTTATTGTCGTCCCCATACTGGCAACGGTGGTGGTACCTCTTTACTTCACCTTCATCTTGGCAACAGAGAGCCATTCAAAATTTGCCCTGCGCGTCTTTGATGCGCTGGCAAAACGAAACTAGGAGGAAGAAATGGCAATATCCCCGCACACAAGGTACGAGGACGAACTGATGGTCAAGGCGACCGTTAGCGGGCTTATCTCCCTGGGGGGATACGTAGTCGGCATCCTGGTGAATCCGATCTTAGGAGTGGCGGTGTTCGTCGGCTCCGGCAGGATTTTCCTCAAGACCATCGACACCCCAAACCCGCACGCATGACCCAAGCAAGGAGAGAGATGCCCTACCAACCCACCCGAGAAGAGTCGCTCCTACACCGCTACCGCTTAGCCGCAGTCTGGCTGGTCGGCCTGGCGCTGATTGGCTACGCCTTACGCGAGTTGTGGCCGGTACTGTTCCAAAACAGCGGCGAAGACAACCTGATAGCGTCTCTGGTGCTGTCAGCGGGAATCGCTTGGCTGGTTTGCGGACTTGCCAGGTGCAACTCATTGATGTCGGAGAGGCAGAAGATGGCCGAAATCCTGGATTCGCTATGATTCTAGGACTCATTCTCCTGTCTGCCGCCGGCACTATTTACTTCTTCTACCCAGATATCCTCTGGGAAAACGGCAAAGTGGTAGTTGGCATGCTGATTATGTCGGCTTTTTGGGCCTACGCCCGCGAACGCCGACTCATTAATCAGGCCAAGAGCCGCCACCCCGTCAACAAGAAGAAGTAGCCCCTTACTGAGCGGGGCTACGGCTCCAAGTCGTGGCCCCTGGTCACACTGCCTGCTTGTCTCGCTCAACAGAGAGCTTGAACTAATCAAGACCCCTGCTGAGCGATTATTTTTCCAGCGACCGTCTAATCCCCTTTATGGATTCTTCGGTATCGTAATCATCAAACCAAAATACCCGCCAGTTAAACTTCTCGGCCGCTTCCAGGTTTGAGCGCGAATCGTCTATGAAAAATATTTCCTGGCCCTTGAAGCCGGATTGCTTTTCGGCCTCCTTATACATCTTGTCTTCCGGTTTGACCGCTCCAATAAGAGACGAGTCGACCACACAGGCAAAGTCTAGTTTGGACAGGATGCCTTTTTCAAACATTTCATCCAGGAATTTAGGCATAATATTGGTCAGCAGGCCAATTTTATAGCTTTTAGATAGCTCTTTTAGAAGCTCCTGCATCTCGCGGATTGGCTCGATAGCTTTCATATAATGCAGACGCCAGTCCACGCCCTTAACCCCCAGGTGTGCGGCCATAGCTTTGTTGAACTCATCCAGCGTCATTTGGCCCCGGTTGGCTAGCTCGTTATAGTGCCAAAAAGTACTTTCTACCTTGTCCAGCTGGCAGCCGGTCTCATCGGCCAGTGATACAAATGCGTGATGATAAAAACGCACCATTACCCCGTTGACGTCGCAGAAGATGAATTTGACCTTGGATTTACTTTTTGCCGACTGGCTTGGCGTGTCGTTTTCTTTTAGAAGCTCTTCTATACCCACCCCAAGTGCCTTGGTAATAGAATAAACCGTATCAAAAGAGGGATTTTTTATAGCGCCTTGCTCAATTTTAGCCAGTGTAGAATAAGCCAGGCCGGCTTTGTCACTCAATCCGTCTTGGGTCAGCCCAGCCTTTTCCCTGGCCTGTTTTATTGCGTGTCCTAGTTTTAGAGTATTTTCCACTTTCTTCCTTCTGTTAGCTTGCCGCTACCCAGGCAAGTACAGCACGAGGCAAAAGCGAGGAGCTCAAGCGAAGCGTACTTAAATGTACGTTGAGTGAGCACCAGAGCTTTTAACGAAGTGATGTGCCGCAAGTTTGTTCCAGAGTGGCCGGCTCTGCCGGACAGCAGGGAGCAAACGGTGGATAGGGGCAAGACTATCCATATAGTACTAGTATACCAGTACTACTCAGCTATTTGAGAGGCTACCCGGCCGATTTGGACGGGGATAGGGGTAGGGTAGTTGCCATCAAAACAAGCTGTACAGAAGTAATTTAACTCTGGGCTAGCAGCTCTAACAAGCCGGTGCTGGGAAAGATAATTTAAAGAGGTAGAGCCAATATAATCACGTACCTCCTCTACAGACTTGCCGCTAGCAATCAAGTTGTTTTCGCGGCCGGTATCCATACCATAGTGGCAGCCGCTCACGTGAGGCGGGGAGCCTACCAAAACATGCACTTCCTCGGCTCCAGCTTCGAACAGCATCTCTATTATAGTTTTAGTCATCACACCTCGAACTATAGAGTCGTCGACTATAATCAGCCTTCGGCCGTAAATCAAATCGGGGATAATAGAAATCTTAGTTTCCGCTTCGGCTTGCCGGGCCTGCTGATTTGGCTGCATAAATGATCTGTCGCCGTGTTTGATAATCCCTTGTTCATATGGAATACCGGTTTTAGTGGAATACCCCATGCCTATCGGTATGGCCGTACCCGGCACGCCCATCACAACATCAGCGTCAATTGGGTACTCTTCCGCCAGTTCGTAGCCAATGCGCATCCGGCGAGTTTGTACGCTTTCTCCGCGCCACATTTGATCCTCTCTAGAAAAATAAACGAACTCGTTAATACAAAAGCTTTCTTCTCGAGCGGGAACTTCAATGTAATCAAAGCGAAGTTCATTGTCTTTAACTCTCAGTATTTGTCCAGGCTCGACTTCGCGAATATTTTTTACACCAATCTTTCTCATTGCCCCCGTTTCTGAAGAGAAACACCACCCGCCTTCCTGCGTGGTGCCTACCAGCAAGGGACGGAAGCCGTTGGGGTCACGCACCCCTATAAGCTGGTCCTTATCCATAACGACAAGGGTGTAAGCTCCCTCCACCCTGGGCAATACGCGCTTGAGTGCCTCATATACCGTCTCTCCGCTTTGCTCTATGTCTTGTTGCAACATACCTGCCATGGTTTCACTATCTGAATCTGACGAATCATAGCTAACCCTCTGGCCGTCAATCACCGTCAAGTTGCCGTTATGGCCAAACCCAAATCCATAGTCGCGGTCTTCGATGTGCCGCATAATCGGTTGATATTCGCCAGAAAGATTTTCACCTCCAGCCGTAGGATAACGAGTATGGCCTATACCTATAATGCCGTCCTCTAGTTTGCTCAGTTTCTCCTGTCCGAATATTTGTCTAACTTTGCCCGGCCCGCCTTCAATCTTCAGAGATTGGCCGTTCCATACGGCAATTCCGGCTGCGTCCTGACCTCGGTGCTGCAACTGGTTGAGACCAATACTCACATCAATCGCAGCCAAGCCTTCACGGCTGGTTACTCCGAACACACCGCACTTTTCGCGCGGCTTATCAAATTCGGCAGAAATAGGGAAAGATTCCGGCTTCACCAGGCACCTCTAACTTCAAGGCCAGGATAGCCTGTTACTCAGCTATGCGCAAACTCTCCGCTATCTTGGATAATTTGTCGTGTTCGGGTTCGCGGTTCATATCACCTTCTGCGTGGAATTCCTCCGGGGTGCTAAATCCAAAGACCTTAACGTGGGCATGTTCCACATGCAGTCCCTCTACATGTATGCCAACCCGTTTCGGCTGCAAGACTTCTCGTATGCGCGTTCCGACTTTCTTGACCGAGGACATTAGCTTCACATAATCAGCGTCGCCCATATCCCAAATAAAAGAGCTGTGTTTTTTAGGGATAACGACCGTAAATCCCTCTACCGCGGGATAAATGTCCAAAAAGGCTAGTACGTCCTCATCCTCGTAAATCTTATGGCTCGGAACCTCGCCGGCCGCTATTTTGCAGAATATACAGTCTTCCACTCAGTTCTCCCTTGGCTATTTTCAGTATAACGCAGTAGAATACCGCTTATGGAAATCCTTCGCAAAGTATTTCATGCTCTGGTTGTCGGGCTTTTGAGCTTTGTAGTATTCACTGGTATTGCAGCCTCGACTTTTTCTTTGGTACTGACTAATCCGAACACCATAAAGAGCTGGCCGATAGACGCCGGCATTTATCCAAAGCTGACCGGCCAGCTATTAAGCGCCACTCAGAAGCCCGAGGAGATCCAAGGAGAGGGAGAAGCAGGAGAAGCGGAAGAGGCCCTGCAGGACGCCTTGGGCGATAGCCCGCTGGACAAAGACAGGCTAGACAGAGCCGTCAGCAGTGTGTTTGCCGCCGGATACTGGCAGGAGAAATTTGAAACGGTCATCGACGCTTTTTACGGCTGGCTGGATGGCAGCCAGCCTGAGCTTGAATTCGAGATAGCTTTTAACGACCGCAACGCCGAGTTGGCTGACGCCCTTGAGGCTGAACTTGCGCAGCAACTAGCGGAATATCCGCGCTGTCCGGCGGGTACCAACTTCGAGAACTTCGACCCGCTGAGCGCCAGCTGCCTGCCCCAGGGCGTGTCTCCGGCCAAGGCCGCCAAAGAATTCAGTGACGATATCCGCCAAAAAGATTTCTTAAAAGGCGCCGTGATTTCCAGCGACGAAATTGACTTCGACGAAGAGTTCAAACAAAGCGCTCCTTCCGCTTTCGCAGCCGTGAGTAACTTCCCGCTGATACTGGCTTTGATAGCTGGGTTGCTAGTGGTACTGGCCGTCTTTAGCGCAAAGTCCCGCCTGCGCGGGCTGAGAAAAACCGGCCAGCTGTTATTTGGCATAGGTTTGGTATCTTGGCTGGGTTTCTTTATCGGCAACCGGATAGGCGCGGAATTTGAGCTGGTTAAAGACCCCGGCAATGCCAATGAGGAAGTATTTGCCGAGCTTGGCCAGCCGCTGATTAAAACGGCTTTCGAGGATTTGACGAGCGTCGGATTATGGGTAGCTCTGGTAGTGGTGCTGGTTGGAACACTGTTGTGGCTAGGGGCATTCATTTGGCACAAAGCCCATCACAGCAGCGAGGCGGAGCAGATAGCCAAGCGGGCCGCCGAGCAGAAATCCAAGCCGGACCCTAAACTGCCCAAGCCCGTTAAGCCCGATAAACAGTAGCAAGTTCAATAATATGACCGGCGCATAGACCACTGTTCATTTTTGCGATATTTATCGACAAGCTGGTTATCGGCATCCAAAGTAACGGCGCTGACAACGTTGAACTCGTCGTACTCTCCATCCGCCTGAGCTTTTAACATTCTGGCAATCTCAGCGGCGTTAAAGCTGATTCTTTGGGTATGCATAAATGCCTGAAAGTCACCTATAACCTCACTGTCCTGCTGGCTAATGTCTATGTTTTTAAGCACTAGCAAGTCCGCGGCAGCCAGGAAGTCTCCGGCCTCTATTATCTGTTCTTCATAGGTTTTTGCCGATCTTAACTCATTAAGCTCTTCTTGCATTTTTTGCCTAATAATTTCACAGACAAGCTCTGGGCTATCAATCTCAACTGTTTGAGGCCTGCAGTTCTCGCTGATCATCTTTTTAAAGATTCCATCCCGTACAAGCTTGAAGCCGCTACCCTTTACTTCAAATATAAGTAGTGGCACACGCAAATATTCAGGATTCATAGGCCGAGATTAACACAAGCGTTGCCAGATAAGGAAAAGCGGAATGCGCGTGGCGGAGAGGGAGGGATATCGCTACGCTCCTCCGCTTGCCAGTGCTCGAAATACATTTCTGTGCGCTGGCTCGCTCTGCCGAACCCTTGGCGTTCAAATCCCATCGCCAGAAGACGACAGCCGATGAGTCGGCTGCTTTCTTCTGGCGGAGAGGGAGGGATTCGAACCCTCGAAAGCTTGCGCTTTACCGGTTTTCGAGACCGGCCAGTTCAACCGCTCCTGCACCTCTCCACATGTGCGCCTAATGCTCGCTGATTGACGATAATCAGCCGCTCGGCCACCTCTCCTCGTCGGAAGTAGCTCTAGTGGCCACCGTTTTGCTGATGCAAAAACTAAAAGGCCACACCGCACTTCTTCCTCTCAAAATTGTAAACAGCTTAAAGCTTGGTTTCCAATTTTGTTATTAATGATGCCCCATACCCAATACTTAGTACTCTATACTCATAACTATGATTATCTTAGTCGCAGCCATGTGCCGAGGACGCGTGATGGGCAAAGACGGGGGCTTGCCTTGGGGCCACGGGCGTATGAAGCACGACCAAACCCGTTACCGCCAAATGATTAGCGGCAAGACCATTGTAATCGGCTCTGGCACCTATAATCCGGATGATGACTACATAAAGAACGCCGGGCACGTGTTCTTGCTGACAACCAAGACAGCTGAAAACACCAATAAACTTACAGTGGTCAGCTCTCTTAAACCAATCCTTGAAACCGCCAAGCTAAAGGATGTATATGTGGTTGGGGGAGCCGGCGTATTCTCCGAGTTTATCCAGCATGCGGACAAGCTGGAGCTGACATATATTGATGCCGAATACGAAGGGGACAGGTACTTCCCCGAGTTCGATGAAGACGACTGGCAGCTCTTGAGCGAAGAATCTCATCTTTCCGATGATGAGAATATCCACCCGTATAAATTTGTAACAATGGTAAGAAAAGCAAAATAAACAAGCTAAATATAACTGTTCTGGTTATAGTGGATTAACTTTTGCTGTGCTATAGTGGCCCCCGTTCTGCTAACTAATTAAGCGGAAGGTACATTTCTTTTTTGGAATCATTCAACCTCCCTTGGCGGGCAACCGCCAGGTTGGTTCGAATGAGACTATGTTTGCAATCGACCAAACCAGGGAGCAACGTCGACTGTTTGGGCGATTGAGAGGAGGAACGCCGTTTTTACCAAAGCTTTGGGCTCGTAGCCTAAGCGTAAAGCGCAAAGCGAGAGTAGTAAGGCCGTTCCGACGAGTCCTCATAGCTCAATTGGATAGAGCGTCGGCTTGCGGAGCCGGAGGTTGGAGGTTCGAGTCCTCCTGAGGACGCCAAGTATTACTAATCAAACTTATCTAAAAACGCAGCCGGCTGGTCCAACGATCAATAACGTCCGGCGGGCGCTCTTCGTGCGGCAAGACGCTGCCCAGTACCTGGGTTATCTTGGGCTCGTCATCGGCTGAGAAGTAAACCGTCACCGGTACCATAAAGCGTTTGGTGGGCAGGAAGGTTACGCTTAAGATAGCTCCCTCCTGGGCCAAACTGAACGAACGAAATTCTTCAAGCGGGTAATTCTTTTGGTCAATGACCAAGTTGTCGTGGTCAAGCCGGTAGTTAAGCGTCCTAGGCGGACGAGCCGCAAAAATACCCACCGTTACTGCCAAAAGGCATAGAACTATAATCGAAAATATGTCGCCAATTAACAGATACAGGATAACCGCTATTAACAGTGTGGCCGCACCCAGGGCCACGAACCAGCCAGCGGTTTTCTGGTGATGTATGTATTCTGACGCCTGCCAGGTTACGGCCTCCGGGCTGCCAGCTGGTTTTGGCGCAAATTGTTCCTCGCTGTCATCCTGCATAAGCTTAGTTTAACAAATTACTGTTCTTTAGATATAAACCTAAACCGAGGTACTGGCCTGCCATCAACTTCAACTGATTCCATAAACATCGTAAGCGGCCTGGCCCAAATGGCGTTATTGCCAAACTCTTCAGACTTATAGAGAGCCTCGTACACTACCAGCTCTTCCAGCGTCTCGCTGTGGCGAGCCAGGCTGATAACCCTGTAGCGCTGGCCTTTGTAGTGCTCGTAAATGCCTGGTTTGGGTCTAGTTGGCATAGCTTAAGTATAGGCAGTTTAGCCTGTGTTATAAACAGATATAGGCGTGATACAATTTCCGAGCACCTTAGGGAAGGGTGACCGATTAGCGTCAAATGGATATTTGACCTAAGTAGCAAGGCGTTAAAATGAGCGTCAACGCCGCGCGTTGCGGAGGCGAGGTCACACAGTAGCAAAAATATGGAAGGGTGACCGAGCGGTTGAAGGTACCAGTCTTGAAAACTGGCGTCCCGCAAGGGACCGTGGGTTCGAATCCCACCCCTTCCGCCAAGTTTAGGAAAGACAGCCAATAAGGAGAGGTACCCAAGAGGCTGAAGGGGACGGTTTGCTAAATCGTTAGGGGGAAGCAATTCCCCGCGGGAGTTCGAATCTCCCCCTCTCCGCCAAGAGATTGAAACCGAGCTTCGCTCGGTTTCAATCTCTTGATTGAGCAATTTGAACTCACAGAGTTCGGCGTAGCGAGTTAGCTCACAGAAGCTTGCTTCGAGAACAAGCGAGCGGAGGAGCGAAGCGATATCTCCCCCTCTCCGCCAATTAGCTTTTTTGCGCTAGCACCACTGCCGAGACCGATTTTGCACCGGCTTTTTTTAATTCTTTAGCGCAGGCTGTTATGGTTGCGCCGGTAGTAATCACGTCGTCAATCAACAGAATCTCCCGGCCCCTGGCATATTCTGTTCTTATGACCCTGAAGGCGCCCTCTAGCTGGGCAATACGTGTCAGGCGTCTGGCTCCTACCTGCCTGGTTTGGGTTTGGCGGCGAAGGGCAGGCACATGGCGCCAGCCGGTTTGTTTAGCCACCTCGCTTGCCAGCCTCTCGGCATGGTCATAGCCCCTGATCCTGCGGCGAGTAGTGGCTGTAGGTACATGGACGATAATAGGTGGCTTAATTGTTTCTGGTACTAAATCTTTCATTATTTCTGCCAGTGAACGAGCCAGCCCGCGCTGGCGTTCAAATTTAAAAGCCTTAATTGCGCGCTTTAAGCCGTCTTCGTACTCGCCAGCCACCCAGACATATTTAAGCGGAGCTTGCCGATGGCAGGTTGAACACGTTTTTGAACCTAAATTCAGTTTTTGGCAACGAAAGCAGCGCCCCGGCAGCCGGTTCAGCAAATCCGGGGCACAAGACTGGCATAATTCCTGCCCCTCGCGGCCGCAAACCACACATTTTGCCGGCGCTATAATCGAGATGGTTTTAAGAAGTAAACTCATATAACCTTACCGCCAAACTATTTCGTTTGGATGCAGCGCTAGGAGGCAACGAGGAGTAAAGCTAGCTGTACTTAGCGTACTGCGAGCGAGCACCTTCTGTTGCCGACAACGCGATGCGCCAAAAGCGCTTGCAGAGTTGGCGGCTTTGCCGACAGGCAAGCAAGTGCGGCGAAATCGTTTGGCTGAACACATTTTACAACACAATTGGTTGCAACCGGTCTAGGGTATAGCTATAATGTCCCAAGATACAGCCTGACTCAGGCAAATTAATTTGGAGGTAGCATGGCAAAAGGCCAGCAGCAGGACGACGACTTACTAGGCATCGAAGACGAGCTAGCTTCGGCTTTTTTAGATGATGAGGCGCCAGAAGAGGCCGTAGACGCCGGCGGGACTGACGAATGGTCAGACGACGCCCAAGATACGGTTCCGGGCCAGCTAGCGCTGGACGTATTTGAAACTTCCGAGAGACTATTTATTAAAGCCCGTGTAGCTGGGGTTAATAAAGAAGACCTAGATGTCAGTATTTCTGACAACACGCTGACCATCCGCGGTACGCTTTCTAGCGGAGACGAGACCGACGCCCAAAACTTCCACCTGCAAGAGTGCTATTGGGGCGAGTTTTCTAGAACAGTTACACTGCCGGTAGCAGTAAAAGAAGATGAAATTGAAGCCGTGTTAAAAGACGGTGTGCTAACAATCAGCTTTACTAAAGTCAAACAAGATACCGTCAAGAAGATTGAAATCAAATAACAGCTCTTAACTAAAAATATTCAACTAAAGAAACCGCACTTACCGGCGCGGTTTTTTAGACATATTCTAGTCTTTTTACGCTCCGCCCAGAGTATCGAAGACAAAGTTGACGGCGGCGTAGGCCAGCACTGCGATTATGATACCCACTATCGAGTAGATGATAGTGTTTTTAGCACCGGCCACTGCTTGCTGGTCGCCAGAAGACACTATGTAGCGGATACCGCCGACTATAAGCATGACGACAGCTGCTACACCCACTATGTATAGCAGTACGTTGATCGCACCATTAATAACTGCAGGCAAGTCTGTTGAGGTAGCTCCTGCTGAAGACTGTGTGTCTGCAATACCCGTGTTAACTTGAGCTAATGCAGAGCCGGTAGTAAGCGCGGCCAGCCCGGCGCCGAGTCTAACGATTCTTGTGCGAAGATGATTCACTGTTTCTTACTCCTTAATTGCTAGTGTTTAATATCGCGAATTGTAACACAATTATTATAGTGTCAGCAACGGGCAGGATGATATGGAATTATTTGAAATCATAGTGCCCGGCCGCCTGCTCCCGGGCTATTACCACTTCCTTCAGCACCGCCCAGCTCACCAAATACATAATTGACCAAAGCATAGGCCAAAACCGCCACGATTAAACCCACGATAGAATAAATTACCGTGTTCTTGGCGCTAGCTATCGCCTGCTGGTCCCCGCCGGACACCGCGTATCTTATCCCGCCTATGATTAAGGCAATCACTGCCGCCACGCCTACTATGTACAGCAGTACCTCTATCACGCCCTGGATTACGTTTTTGACTTCGGCGTCGCCTCCTCCGCAATTTCCCCCCGCTGCTTCAATACCTTGGCAGGCAGTTTCCGCGTCTTGGGCCAGAACCGTAGCGCTGCTTGCGACTAGAGCAATTGTCACGCTGACTAAAAATGATAATAGTACAATGATAAATATCGGTTTTTTTAATGCAAAGATCACTGGCTACCTCCAATCCTGCTTAATACAAAGCTTACCAGCAGCACGCCAGAAATCGCCACTATCATACCGATTATGGCGTATAGGACAGTGTTCCTGGCCGCCTTGGCCGTTTGCGGGTCGCCCCCCGAGGTAATGAACCTTAGCCCGCCGACTATCACCATAATCACGGAAGCCACACCTATAGCAAAGCTCAGTTTCTCAACTAATACTGTAATAACACCGCCCTCGCCGAAGAATGGATTGCTCGCGCCGGCAATACGGGCTGCTTCGGTCTGAATTATAGATGTAATTGCCAGCCCCATTACAGAAATTATCAAACCGACCACAGCGAATATAATCGTCTTGCGGCTGGTGGCTACCGATTGCGGATCTCCAGATGATGTAGTCAGGCGAACCGCAGCTATAATCACATACACGAGCGACAAGGCTGCTGCTAGTTGCAACATGAACTCTACAACGTTCTGCACCGGGTACCCCGCGAGGGGGACTTTGGGAATGTTAACGTTTTCCAGTTGGCCAAACCAACCGAATATTTCGCTAGACATCTACTTGTACCTCGGTTGTCTGAAATACTTGCTGGGCAGCGTACTGGACGGCTACCCGGGCAATTATAGAGATTATCAATCCGGCCGCGGCATAGATTAAGGTTTGCCTGGCGCCGACTATCTTATCTGGTTGCCCTTGGCTTGTAATAAGTTTGATACCCCCATAGATAATAAAGAATACCGCCGCAACACCGGCAACGAACAGTAGTATGTCTATGATGTTTGTGCCAATTACCCATAAATCATTAAGCTCCGTAGGGTTGGGAGCGCCGCCTTCGCCGCAACTAAGTCCTTCATACCAAGTTGGGATTCCCAAACTAACATCTAATCCTGGGCTGCAGCTCTGCGCAAATTGGGTAATTGCTGTGCTATACATTTTTATTGCGCGCAGTTCTGCTGAGTCGTACCAGGCTCGCACTGGATTGGATTATTACCGAATATACCGCCGGGAATCAGCCACTGGAGCAAGGCATACATGAAAATGAATAGTACTAATGCTGTAATCGCATTAATTATGCGTTTTCTTGCTGCTTCAATCCTCTGGGGCACACCTCCGGAAGTGATGTATTGAATGCCGCCGACAATAATCAATGCCACCACAACTATGCCTACACCAAAAGACATAAAGTTGATTATATCTATGACTGGTTGAGGTATAGGGGGTGATTCCATATTTGTTTGTTGTTTAGTCCGAGTTCTAACCTGCTTCGGATTGTAGCAGATATGTTTAGGGTATGTCAGTCGACGATATTGACGAATTATTATAAAATATATGCGAGGATTAATATGGTTACGAATAAGAGTTCTGAGAAGACAGGTAATCAGGAGTCAGCTGAAGCCGAAAGCATTGTCACATTCAGGCTAAAAAAACCTGTGGCAATAGTTGGCGGGTTGGCTCTTGCTGGCGCGAGCATATTCGGCGTGTCTAAATTCCTCCAATCGCCCGAAGATCAAATAAGACAAGGTGTTGTGCGGTTAATTGATGAGCAGGAAGGAAACTCGCAATATCAGCTGCCCACTACAACCACTACAGAGGCACGGGTTGTGGTTGCCCACCCAGATGCACCTCCGGCCACACAAGGAGAAAGACCAGACGTAACAGTTCCGAATACCGTTCCCGAGCTCTCGCCTGAACAAGCGTTGCTTGAGGAACTGGCACCAACGTTCAGCGAAATCGTTAAGGCTGCCCCATCTCCATACGATATAGCCATTAAGGTATCTGCTATACCCGACCCGGCTAAGGAGCCAGAAAAAATGTTACAAGCTGACATGAAAGCCATGTCGCTGTTGCTTACGCACTCCTTTGGGCGTGAAGAGTATATTAATGCACTTTTTCATAATACGGCCGACGACCCATATCCCAACATAGATACGCTCATAGATGATGCCTCTAATATCGGCCGTTTCCGCTTTCCTCCCCAAAACGATCCCGAGTATTCTACCGACAAACCCAGCTTCGGCGTATTGTACAAAGCGGTGGTTGGCGAGGATGAAGAGTTGAGCGCTTTTTACATGGATGGAGGCAACATAGTTGTTATCCAGACTTTTGCCATAGAAAGAATCCATTTCAACTTTGATGAAGAACAACAAGGCTGGTTCTTACCCGCTGACCCGTATATCCAAGGAACCAGCGTGGCCAGAACCTACACAAAACATACAATTCCCCTTGAAAATGATGCGGGCGAAACGGTTATGACGGAGGTGTGGCAAGTCGATTCAATAAGAAACTAGGTGTCTTATCTGTATAACACTAGCGGAATTATTGTTACAATAAATCTGAAAACTTAAAAACATGTTTAAAATCAAAATTCTGTTACTGGTTTTCCTAGCATTTATCGGGGTGGGGCTACTCAATCCCATATTTGCTTATGCCCAAACTTCCTCTAATATCTCGAACTCAGAAGATAGAATTTTGTTAGCAGACCATACTGTCGAACACTGTTTTGAAGAGAATGAAGGGTCTGCTCGTCAGGAGTGCATTGACCAAATACCAGAACCCGAACCTGAGCCTGGGCCGGTTGACCCCGGTACAACTGAAGAGACCGAAGAAACGCCTGAAACATGTCTTGCCTTAACGTTTGCTAATACAATTACCTTCGGTTGGATTCTTTGTCCAATAATGAGTTTTCTAGCAAACTTAGTCCAAGACATGTTCGAGTGGGTCCTTGGTAAATCTCCAATCGGCGGCGAAGAATACTGCAACCTAGTAGTCGAGTTTGACGATACAGGCACAACAAATTGCGGTACTGAATTCGACAGAACACAAGTACAAGAAACCTGGAATGCCTTTAGGGTGCTTGCCAATGCGTTTTTTGTGCTAGCTTTTCTATACGCTATATATCAAGTAGCTTTTGCCAGTGGTAATAACGCATATCTTATTAAAAGTATGCTGCCGCGTCTTGCGGCCTCGGTGGTCATGGTCCAACTGTCTTTCTTTTTCAGCGAGATTTTAATTAATATGTCCAACGAATTCGGCTCATATGTAGATCAATTATTCAATTGGGTATTTAGGGAAGACGATGGATTTTCTCTTGGTGGAATTATTTTTGGAGCAGACGATAGCATTGAAGATATTATTTTCAACAAAATTGCCTTGGCTGCAACGGCAGTACTTCTATTCTTTTCTTGGACAACTATACTATCAGCTGTGGGCCTAAGTATGCTTGTCGTTTTCTTAGTGCTAGTGGCTCGCAAACTTCTAATCTTGATAGCAGTAGTGTTGGCTCCTCTAGCAGCTATTGCTTGGATACATCCTCAAACGGACGGGTTTGCCAAAGCCTGGTGGCATACTTTTAGCAAACTGCTTATTATGTACCCCCTGATTATTATTTTGATTAGGTCAGGGGAGCTTATGGCCAGAGCAAGCTCTGGAACGGGAGATGACGCCATATTTGACTTAGCTCGATTTGTTGCCTTCTTTGCCCCCTTCTTCCTCATACCATTTACTTTCAAATTCGCAGGAGGGATTATTGGACAAGCAGCTGGTATTGTTAACAATAGAGGCAAGGGATTAATAGATAGGGCAAAAGGCGTGG
>Ga0214471_10002367_pt1 | contig 14827 bp, 18 predicted proteins | sample RVTome_5_FD_207665 | JGI IMG/M metagenome (GOLD analysis project Ga0214471, IMG submission 207665) | Soil microbial communities from uranium-contaminated site in the Upper Colorado River Basin, Wyoming, United States - RVT142D155 | ecosystem: Environmental > Terrestrial > Soil > Contaminated >... | reverse complement strand
GGTCGCGAGCTGGTCGATCTCGGAAGGGTTTTGCGCCGGCAGCGGCCACGCGATCGCCAGCAGCAGCGGCACCATCCAAAGCGACAGCTTCATCCGCTCACCTCACTCTCTTTTTGGCGGGCTTTTTGAGTCTAACGACAACAAAAAAAGGCTTCGGAACGCCCATTCCGAAGCCCCGGTTTCTTCGTGGTAGCGGGGACAGGATTTGAACCTGTGACCTTTGGGTTATGAGCCCAACGAGCTACCAGACTGCTCCACCCCGCAATGCAAACCAGTTTTCAGTCTAGGAGGCCGACTTGGAGGTGTCAAGACGGCCCATCCTCGCTTCGACCCGTTGGACGGCTCAGTCTCAGCGCCGGGTGTTCGCGCCGGCGGGCAGAGCCGCAACCAGCACCCGGTCTCCTGGGGCGATCAACCCCAGCTGCTCGCGCGCCAGGGTCTCGATCGTCATCGGATCGCTGCGCAACGCCTCGATCTCGCGCTCCAGGGCCGCATTGGTGGCGGCCAAGCTCTCGACTTCCAAGAGCAGGCCTTGGTGGGTGAGCCGAGTTCGGTAGAGCTGCAGAAACCCGCTGTTACCGAAGATCGCGTGCAGCAGTACCAAGGCCCCGATCAGCATCAGCCCCCAGATGATCAACCGGCCTCGGGCCGAGAGCCGCGCCGCATGGGGAGGTGACAGAACCCCAGGCCGCGCTCCGATGGCAATCTTGACGTTCACGTCTCTGTCCCGTCCGAGAGCTAAAGTCCAGGATCATACCTATAGCATGAAACATTGACCAAGACAAGGGAAATGAGATACGATGGGGCATGGTCCGACGCCCCATCATAGGACCCGGACGCGGCGCGGTCTTGGCGCTGTCAACGGCCGGTTCGCAAGAGGAGGCGGCGCGCGTGGCCCAGGCGTTGGTCGAAAGGCGACTGGCGGCGTGCGTCAATCTCGTGCCGCAAGTGCGGTCGATCTACCGCTGGCAAGGCCAGCTCTGCGACCAAGCCGAATGGCTCCTGGTGATCAAGACCCAGCGCCGCCTGCTTGCGCAGCTGCACCAGACTCTGAAACAGATCCACAGCTACGAAGTACCCGAGCTCGTCGCGGTCTCGATCGGACAAGGGTCGCGCGACTACCTCGCTTGGCTGCACGCGGCCTTGTCCGGAAAGTAGCGGCAGCGCCGGCTCGAACAGCGCTCAGTATCGGCGCAAAAGCCCGATCACCACACCTTGCACCCGCACGCGTTCGGCCGGAATCCGGAGCGGCTCGAGCGCAAGATTGGCCGGCTGGAGTCGAATCTTGTCGCCCTCACGGTAAAACTTCTTGAGCGTGGCTTCGGAGTTGTCCAGCAGCGCCACCACCATTTCGCCGTCATTCGCCTGCTCGCGGCTTTCGACGATCACCCAGTCGCCGTCGCGAATCTGCTCCTCGATCATCGAATCGCCCTTGACCCGCAAAACATAGGTCGGCAGACGCCCGATCATCTCGTGCGGCACCTGGAGCGTGGTGCGCTCCTCGACCGCCTCGATCGGTTGGCCGGCGGCGATGGTGCCGAGCAGCGGCAGATCGACCGTCCGACCCGGTTCGCGGGGCGGAACCAGCTCGATCGCGCGGACCCGATTCCAGTCGCGACGGATATACCCCTTGGCCTCGAGCGCGCTGAGGTGCTTGTGAATGGTTGCCAGAGATGTGAATCCGAACCGACGGCCGATCTCGACGAAGGTAGGTGCGTATCCGTTTTGCGCGATGAACTCGCTCAGATAATCGAGCAGCTCGCGTTGGCGTTTGGTAAGCGGCTGGGGCATTGGGCTCCTCCTGCGTTCTTTTACAGCCTATTCTGACGAAGAGATCCCAAAAGTCAAGCTCAATTCTTCGCTATTTCTTTGCACGATTCACTCCAGGAACGCTAAACGGCTGAGAAGATTGAGGTATGCCGCATTCACCTGTCTGGCAGTCGCATCTCGAGATCCCGAGTTATCGATGACCAAATCCGCGCGCCTGGCCTTTTCCTCCAGCGGCCATTGAGCCGCGATCCGGCGCTGTGCTTCCGCCGCGGATAAAAGGTCGCGGGCTCGGAGTCGCTCGAGCTGCTGCTCGAGACGGCAGTGCACCACGATCACGACGCTATAGCGGCGATAGCTTCCGGTCTCGAACATCAGCGCCGCATCGATCATGGCCACGGCGAACCGGCCCGCGGCCCGTGCGTCGGTCAAGAACTGCTCCTGCAAAGCGAAAATCCTGGGATGCAGGATGGCCTCCAATCGGCGGCGGGATGCTGGATCGCGAAACACGCGGGCGCCCAGTCGGGCTCGGTCGAGCTGTCCGTCGGATTGGAGCAGATCGGGCCCGAAGGCCTGAGTGATCTCGGCCAGAGCCGACTGACCGGGCGCGACCAGCCGGCGCGCGATTCGATCCGAATCCAAGGTCGCACAGCCGAGCTCGGCGAAACCGGCGCGCACCAAGCTCTTGCCCGTGGCGATGCCTCCGGTCAGCCCGACGGTCAACATGGCGGGCCGAGCTATTGAGCGGAAACCTGAACCGTGTTCTTGAGCAGGAACGCGATCGTGAGCGACCCGAAGCCGCCCGGGACCGGCAGGAGCGCGCCGGCGAGCTCGCGAACCTGGGCGGCGACGCATCCCGCCAAGGCATATCCCCGCTCGCGGAATCTGGCCAAGGCCTCGGCGTCGCCCGGAAAGGCTCGGCGCACCTCCAGCTCGTTGTTCAGACGACTGACGGCGGCATCGATCACCACGGCTCCGGGTTTGACGTGAGACGGACCGATGGTACCGGGCGGGCCGGCCGCCGCGATCAAGACATCGGCCTGCGCGGTGAGCTCGCGCAGCTGGGGGTTGTCGGGCTGGCACAACGCCACGGAGGCGCCGTGGTGCAGCAGCAGGAGCGCGGTCGGTCGCCCCACGGCATAACTGGAGCCGACGATCACCGCATGCCGTCCCGCCGGGTCGATCCCGATTCGTCGCAACAGCTCGAGAATCGCGCCCGTTGCGCAGGGCACCAGCTTGGGCTGACCCAGGCAGAGCCGGCCCAGGTTCGAAGGGTGAAATCCCTCGACATCCTTGCGCGGGTCGATCATTGGAAGAACGCGATCCTCCGGCAAGTGGCGCGGCAGCGGCAGCTGCACCAGCACGCCCCCCAGGTCGGTGCGCGCGTTGAGCTTCTCGATCGCGGCCCAAAGGTCGCGCAGAGTGGACTCGGCGCCGAGCCGAACCAGCTCGGCCCGGATCCCGACCTGCTCGCAGGCCCGCACCTTGTTGCGGACGAAGACTTCTTGGCTCGGATGATCGCCCACCAGCATGAGCGCCAAGCTCGGAAGGATGCCGCGCTGCTTGCGGAGCTCGGCGATCTCTAGCTTCAAGTCGGCGATCACCTGGGAGGCGATCGCTTTGCCGTCCAGGATGCGGCTCGCGCCTATCATTTCCAGCGAGGGCTTCGCCCGCCCCTACTCGAGAAGATCGACGGTGTCGATGATGCCGATGATGGCCGCATCCACCGGCCCTTGGGGCTGGCCCAGCACTTCAATGGCGCCGCGGCCCTCGCGCAGCACCAGGACCCGTTCCCCCGGGCCAGCGCCCAACCGATCGATCGCCAAAAAGGCCTCGCCTTCGGGGCCGCCGTCGAGCTCGAGCGGTTGAACCAGCATCAATCGCGCGCCCTCGAGCTTGGAGTGTTTCTGGGTCGCGACGACATGCCCCAGCACCACGGCTATGGTCATGGGTGGTGCTCGATGACGACGTGATCGACGATCCCCACGATCGCCGCATCGGTGGGCAGCTTTTCGGGCAAGGTGGCAAACGACGCCTCTTTGCCGATCACGAAGATGACCAGCTCCCCCGAGCCGGCTCCGACCGAGTCGGTCGCGATCAGTGGTGCGCCTTGGCGGCGACCGCCGGGGTCCAAAGGCTGGATCATCAGCAGCCGATGGGCGTCCAAGGACTCGTCGTGCTGGGGGCAGACGATGTTGCCGATGACCCGGGCCAGCTGCATGTTTCTAGCCCGGCGGCGGATAGGGCGCCGTCTGCGTCGTTGGGCTCACTCGGCCTCCTCCAGCGTACCTTTCAGTACGCTTCCGTCGGCCTCCCTTCGCCCGCCTAGCATCCGGCACCCTCTCCGCCGCCCAACACGCTGTACCGGCGCTACTAGGGCGTCTACCCAAACTAGACTGAAATGACATGTTCCACAATTACGAGGTGTCTAATCCAAGAAGTCGACCGTGTCGACGATGCCGACGATGGCGGCATCGACCGGGCGATCCTGGCAACCTTTCGCCATGCGGGCCGAGGAGCCGGTCGCGATCAGCACGGTCTCTTTGTAGCCGGCGCTCACGGTATCGACCGCTACCAAGTAACCCTTCTCGTCCTCGCCGGTCGGAGCGACGCGCTGCACCACCAGCAGCTTGAACCCCCTCAGTCGGTCGTCCTTCTTGGTCGCAACGACCGAGCCGATGACGCGTCCGAGGAACACGGAATCTGGTATCCCTAGCTGCTCCGCCCGATCGGCAGGGTGTCTTCGAGGCTGCCGTGGGGCCGAGGAATAACATGAACCGAAACCAGCTCGCCGACCCGACGAGCGGCCGCAGCTCCGGCATCGGTGGCCGCCTTGACCGCCGCGACGTCGCCCCGGACCAGGGCTGTCACCAAGCCGCTGCCGATGCGTTCGTAGCCCACCAGAACGACCTTGGCGGCCTTGACCATCGCGTCGGCGGCTTCGATCATCGCCACCAGCCCGCGGGTCTCGACCATGCCCAGCGCTTCCCCGATCGATTCGTCTTTCACCTCAGGTCCTCCCGTCGTCCATCGATCTTAGGCGCTCATCGATGGTCATTCAACTCGGCGGCCGGCGTGGGGGTCAGCCAGATGCTCCAGCACCCGCGCGATCCATTCGACCAAGTCGTCCTCGCTCCAGTCCGCAGCCGGCGCTTCGAGACCGCAGCGGTTGCGCGCGCCGGCCGGCGGCGCGCTGGCGAGCGCCTCACAACGAGGGCAGCCGGGAGTGGCCGGCGGCAATCCGAGCCGCTCGCGAATGCGGAGCAGCTCGGCGACCTTGTGCGACGGGATGTCGCGCGCGCCGCCGAGCAAGGTCGCGGTCAAGCTGATGCGCGCGAAATGCTCGATGGTCTCCATCCGAAAATAGGCCTCGAACAGATCCCGGCCCAGCGCCACGGCGCCGTGGTTGGCCATCAGCAAGGCGTCGTGCCCCACGATCCAGGGTCGCATCGCCTCCGGCAGCTCGTCGGTTGACGGCGTGCCGTAGCCGGCGAGCGGTATGCAGCCGAGCGACACGATCACTTCGGCCAGAGCCGGCCGGTCCAGCGCGATGCCCGCCACCGCAAACCCGGTTGCGGTCGGCGGATGGCCGTGGACCACGGCGGCCACATCCGGGCGACTCTGATAGATCACCAGGTGCATCTTGATCTCCGATGAAACTCGGCCCTGCCCCGCAGCGGGGTGTCCTTGCAGGTCGGTGCGCACGATGTCCTGCGGCTGCAGCAGTCCCTTGCAGGCGCCCGACGGAGTCACCAGCAGCTGTTCGGAATTCAAACGAACGCTGAGGTTGCCGTCGTAGGCGGAGAGGTAGCCGCGCTGGTAGCAGCGCCGGCCGATTTCGACCAGCGCCTCTCTCAGCTCGCGCTCGCTCACAGCTTGCCTTTGAAAAATTTCATGCGGCAGGACTCGGAGCAGAAATAGAACCTGCGACCGCCGACGCTCGCGAGTTTGGCGTCACGCTCCAAGATGTAGACTTTGCACTGCGGATCCTGCACCAGGCGGGTGCTGCCGGCCCCGGTGACGCGATCTCTGCGCCGGCGTTCGGGCCGGATTCTGCGCAGCACCCAATAGAAGGCCAGGGCCAAGACCGCAGCCAGAATCAGGATCCGCATCAGTCGAGCACACTGCTTGAGAGCAGCCCGAAGCTCACGGCGTCCCGGGCCGCCGGACCCAAACGGTCATAAGAAGGCTGCTCATCGAACAGCCGGATTCTAGCACTCCCCGGAGCCGCGTTTGCGCCCGAATGGACCGCATCGGCCCCCTCCCCCCGCGCCGGCGCGTCGCAACCCCGGCCGGAAATTCACAACCTTAGCGCGATCAGCAAGTTGCACGAATTGATGTTTCCCGGCAAGTATGGTACCAGAATAGGCTCCAGGGCCAGCTGGAGCCTCCCAAACCGTCCCATGCCCCCAAAAACCGGAAAGAAACCCTCCCCCTACTCGATCTATTGGGAGGAGGTCTCGACCACCACGCTCAAGCTGTACCTCGGCGGCATCCTCCTGGTCGGCCTGATCGTCGGGCTGATGATTTGGCAGCGCGACACCCCGCTCAAGCGCGCGCGCAATGAGATCTTGAGCGCCAAACAGCTCATCAGCGAGGTCACCGCCATCAATCCGGAGGCGCTTGGACTCGATCCGCTGCCCCAGCGCAAGCTCGACGAGGCGCAGCGGCACTTCAGCGCCAGCGATTTCAAGGCCTCCTACAGCCTCGCCATCGAGTCCCAGCGCGCCTCCCGCGATCTGCTGGGCAAGCTGTCGCAAGGCGGCCGGGGCAGCGACAAGGCCTATTTGATCGCGATGGAAGGGGTGATTCAGGTGCGCCGCGCCGGTACCACGACTTGGACCGACGGTCACGACAACATGCCGCTGGCGCCGGGCGATGAGATCCGCAGCGCCGAAAAAGCCTCGGCCCAAGTGGTGTTCTTCAACGGCGCGGACTACACCATCAAAGGCGACTCGCTGATCAAGATCCAAGAGAGCTATCAGAATCCGGTTTCGAAAGAGAAGAACGTCGCGGTCCAGGTCAGCTCCGGCCAGGTCGACCTGTCGACGTCGACCTTCCCGGCCGAGGAAGGGGCCTCGCGGGTCAAGATCTCGAGCCCGACCTCGGTGGCGACGGTCGGCGAATCCTCCAACGCGCTGCTCTCCTACGACGAAAAGCGCCGCGAGACCAACTTCACCCTCTACCGCGGCTCGGCCAACCTGCAACACGGCGGCCGCGAGTTCAAGGTCGGGGCGCGCCAGGCGCTCACGCTGCAGCCGGGCTTCGACGCGCCGCAGCGCACCGACCTGCCGCTCGAGCCCCGAATCCTCTCACCCGAATCGGGTAAGGTTTTCGAGCTCGAAGCGCGCGGCGAGCAGGCGGTCAATTTTCTGTGGAGCGAAACCGGCGGATCGGCGCGTTACGACTTTCAGCTCTCCAAGACCAAACTGTTCGCCGATCCGGTTCGGGAGGCGACCGAACTTCAAACCAGCACCTATGCGATTCGGGGGCTGGAGCCGGGACCCTACTTCTGGCGGGTGCGCTCGCGCTCCGCGACCGGCCACTCCAGCGAATTCACCCTGCCGGTTTCATTCGAGGTCCAGCTGCGGCGCCACCTCGCCGGAACAATCGATCGCTCGCCGCCCGAAATCGAAATCGACTCTTTGGTGCCATTCGGACCGCACGTCCTGATCATCGGCAGGACCGAGGCCGGCGCCACGGTCACGGCCAACAGCAAACCCCTGGTGATCAACGAGGACGGCACCTTTCGCGACCTGGTATCGATCTGGAAAACCGGCCGCAACCGGATCAGTTTCCAGGCCATCGATCCGGCCGGCAACAGCACGATCCTTGAAAAGTTCGTACACATTGAAACGCTGCTTTAGGGACTTCCCGGCGGCGGGACGGAGACGGCGATGAATCTAGGCACTCTGACTTCGATCTTCAGCAACGATCTCGCGATCGACCTGGGCACGGCGAACACCCTGGTCTACGTCAAAGGTCAAGGCATCGTGCTCAGCGAGCCTTCGATCGTCGCCATCGATCGGCGCAACGGCCAAGTGCAGGCGGTCGGCTGGGAGGCGAAGAAGATGCTGGGCCGCACACCGGGCAATATCGTCGCCATCCAGCCGCTCAAAGACGGCGTCATCGCCGACTTCGACATCACCGAGAAGATGCTCTCCTACTTCATCCATCGGGCCCACAATCGCAAGATGTTCGTCCGGCCGCGGATCGTGATCAGCGTCCCCAGCGGCATCACCCAGGTCGAGAAACGCGCGGTCAAGGACTCCGCTTATCGGGCCAAGGCGGCCCAGGTGTTCTTGGTCGAAGAGGCCATGAGCGCGGCGATCGGCGCCGGTCTGCCGATCACCGAGCCGAGCGGCAACATGGTCGTCGACATCGGCGGCGGCACCACCGACATCGCGGTGATCTCTTTGGCCGGCATCGTCTACAGCCACACCTTGCGGGTGGCCGGGAACGAGATGGACCAGGCGATCATTCAGTACATCAAATCCAAATACAACCTGCTGATCGGCGAACGCACCGCGGAGGAGATCAAAGTCACCATCGGCAGCGCCTATCAGCTCGAAGAGCCGCGTTCGATGGAGATCAAGGGCCGCAACCTGATGCACGGCAAACCGATGACCTTGGTGATCAGCGACGAAGAGGTTCGCGAGGCCATCAGCCAACCGGTCGAAGCCATCGTCAACGCGATCATGGTCACGCTCGAGCGGACCCCGCCGGAGCTCTCGGCCGATTTCGTCGACAAAGGCTTCGTGCTCACCGGCGGCGGCTCGATGCTGCTCAATCTCGACAAGCGCCTGCGCGAGGAAACCGGCGTTCCGGTCACGGTGGCCGACGATCCGCTGACCTCGGTGGTGCGTGGAACCGGCGCCATGCTCGCCGATTTCGATTTGCTGCGAAAGGTTTCGATCGATTGATGCGGGCGCTGCGGCGGGCTCGGTCGCTCGGTTTGGGCCTGCTGCTGGCTCCGCTGGCGCTGCTGGTCTTTCAAACCCAGGCGGCGCCGCTCTCCAGCGCGCTCGACCGCTTCGCGCTCGAGCTGCTGACGCCGCCGCAGCGCTGGGTCGATCGCCTGTCCGGCGGAGTGAGCGGATGGTTTGACCGATTCTTCCGCGCCGGCCAGCTGGTGGCTGACAACCAGCGGCTCCGCAAGCGCTTGGCGCGGCTCGAGCTCGAGCAACGGCGGGCCGACGCGCTGCGCCGCGAGATTCGCCATCTCGAAGCGCTGCTTGAGCTGCGCCGCGAGCAGGCCGCCCCGGCGCTCGGAGCCCGGGTGCTGGCCAAAGAAACCGATAGCTTGGACCGTTCGATCGTCATCGACCGCGGCCGCGAGGACGGCTTGCGCGCCAACCTCCCGGTGCTCGGAGCCCGGGGGCTGGTGGGACGGGTCGTCCAGGTCGCCGGCCGCAGCGCCCGTGTTCAACTGCTGGTCGACCGGCGCAGCGGGGTTGCGGCCACGGTTCCGGACCGCGCCATCTACTGCATTCTCAGCGGTGACGGCGATCAGGCCCTACAGGTCAAGCACGTCTACGGCAACGTCTGGCCCCAACCCGGTCAGGTCCTGTGGACCTCGGGGCTCGACCGTCTCTATCCGGCGGACCTACGGCTCGGCGTGGTCCGGCGCCGGCCCGCCCAAGGCGGGGAAACCCTGTCGCTCGAGGTTCGGCTCGGCACCGATTTGCTAGGGTTGGACGAGGTATTGGTGATGCTCCTCCCCGAGAAGTCCTAGGAGCCGGTGGCGCTGGCGTTTGCGCTGGCCCGGGGGTACGCTTCGGCCTGGGATGCGGCATGGGCCCCGCAGGTTGCTGGCCACGATTTGAGCGCATGAAAAGCACGCTTTTGGCCGCCGCCTGGCTGATGCCCACGGCGGTGCTGCAATCGACCCTGATTCCGCGCAGCTGGCCGCTCGACCTGTTCTTGCTGTTGGCGGTGCTCAACGGATTGCGCCGATCACCGGTGCGAGCCTCGGCGGAGGGCATGGCGATCGGGCTGGTGCAAGACATCGCCGGCGGAGGCATCTTGGGTCTCAACGCCACCTGCAAAGCGGTGGCGGCAGCGGTCGCGGCCTGGCCGCAGCGCGCCTTCAGCGCTCACATCGTAGTCATGGGCGCGCTCTTGATGTTCGCGGCGACTCTGATCGAGCGCTGCATCAAGGTTCTGCTGCTTGCGATCTTGGGCCTCACGGTGAGCGGTTGGACGGCGCCCTTGGTGTGGCTGCCGCTGCTGCACGCGGCGATGGCTCTGCTGCTGCTCAGCGCCGGAGTTCTGGTGGCGCGCCGGCGCCGCCGCAGCGCGGCGCTGATGACCCCGTAACGACCGTGCGCGACGAAGCTCGAGAGCGCCAACGTTTCGCGCGCCGCCTATGGTGGCTCCAGCTCTTGGTCTTGGCGGCGTGCGCGATCTTTGTGGGCGCATTCTTCTATCACCAGATCCTGCGGCGCGAATACTATTTCAGGCTCTCGGAGAACAACCGCCTGGATCGACTCGTGCTGCGTCCGGCGCGCGGGCAGCTTCGCGACCGCCACCAGCGTCTGCTCGCCACCAATCGCACCGCCTACGAAGTCTGGGCCGAACCGAATCAACTCCGCCCCGAGCGCGCCGCACCGCTCTTGTCGCGGGTGGTGGCCGGCGGACGGGCCGCGCTCGATCGGGCGCTGCGGGGCGAGAACGAGACCCGGATCGGCGAGGATGTGAGCTTCGCCAGCCTCGCTTTTCTAGAGGCTCGCCGCCTCGAGCTGCCCGGAATCGATGTGCGCGAACGGCAGATTCGCTACTACACCTACGGCGCCACCGCGGCCCACCTGCTCGGTTACGTCGGCGAGGTCACCGCCGCCCAGCTCGAGCGCGCGCAGTTCCGCGGCGCGCGCCCCGGCGATCTGGTTGGGCAACTCGGGCTCGAGCGCAGCTACGACCGGTTGCTGCGCGGCACGCCGGGCTTCATGACCGTGGTGGTCGATCACCTCGGACGCCAAGTCGATATTTTGGAACGGCGCCCGCCGCTGCCCGGCACCGATGTCGAGCTCCATATCGACCTCGAGCTGCAAGACGCCATCGAAGCCCTGCTCGGCGAGCAGGCCGGCGCGGTGGTGGCGATCGATCCGAGAAGCGGCGCGATTCGAGCGCTGGCCAGCCACCCGGCTTTCTCCCCCAACCGCCTGGTCGATGGCTTGGGCCCGGAGGAGTGGCGCCAGCTCGGCGCCGAACAGGGCGGCCTGTTGTTCAATCGCGCGATTCAGAGCGAGCTCCCGCCCGGCTCGGTGTTCAAGCTGGTGGTTGCGGCGACCGCGCTCGAGGACGGGGTGATCACGCCCTACACCGCGCTCCATTGCGGCGGCGGCGTCGGCAAAGGGAACTATTTCTTCCACTGCACCAAGGCCCACGGCAGCCTTTCGCTGCGCAGCGCCCTGACCTATTCCTGCAACAGCTTTTTCTATCAGCTCGGCGATCGCCTGGGCCGCGAGCGCATCGTGCGCGGCGCCATGCGGCTCGGGTTCGGCCGAGTGACCGGCATCGATCTTCCGTTCGAGCGCCCCGGAAGTCTGCCGACCAAGAGCTGGCTGGAACGCGCCCGCCGCGGGCGCTGGTATGGAGGCGACAACCTGAGCTTGGCGATCGGCCAGGGGCCGGTGCTGGTGACCCCGCTTCAACTCGCCAGCCTGATCGCCATGATCGCTAACGGCGGAACCCTGTTTCGGCCGCAGATCCTCCAGCGGGTCGGAACCGAAGCTCCGGTCGCCCCCATGATCTTGCGCGGCAGCACGCTGCAGCCGCACAACCTGGCCGCCTTGCGCGAGGGTTTGTGGGGCGCCGTCAACGGCGGCGGCACCGCCTGGCGGGCAGCGGTGCCGGAGGGTGTTGCCGGCAAGACCGGCAGCGCCCAAGTGGTCTCAAGGGAAAAACAGAAGGAGCTCGGACGCCTCGAGCACTCCTGGTTCGTCGGCTACGCCCCTTACGCCGCGCCACGGCTGGCGCTGGCGGTCATCCTGGAAAACGCCGGTGAAGGGGGGAAGGCGGCCGCGCCGCTGGCGCAAGCCGTGTTCGCGCGTTTCTTCGAGCTCGAAGCTCGGCGCGAGCCGAAGCCAGCTGCGACCCAGTCCGCGGCGGCGGATATCGAGGTCGAGCCGCACCGAGACGGAGCACGGGAAAGCGGATGAAGCGCCATCTCGTTCACATGGACGGTCCGCTGCTCGTGGTGACCGTGGCGCTCCTGGTGGTGGGCTTGGGGATGATCTATTCGACCACCGCGGCCGACCAGCCAGAGCTGTTCCAGCGCCAACTGCTCTCGTGCGCCATCGGGCTCTTGGCCATGGTGCTGGCGCTGAGCCTGGACTACCACCTGCTCGCCAAATGGAGCCCGCTGTTCTATCTGGTGTGCCTGGCGTTGCTGCTGGTACCGCGACTCTCGGGACACGTGGTGCGGGCGACCTATGGCTGGATCGAGTTGGGCGCGATCCGGCTCCAGCCGGCCGAGTTCAGCAAGATCGCGGCCATTCTGCTGCTGGCCTACGCGCTGTCCAACCTCGAGCGCGAAAACGTCGGTCTGCGCGAGCTGGTGATCATCGCGCTGCTGCTGGGTCTACCGACCGCCGCCATCCTGCTGCAAGCGGATCTCGGTACCGCGGTTACGTTCATTCCGCTGCTCTTGACCGTGGGATACGTCGGCGGCCTGGAGCGCCGCGGCCAAATCGCCCTGCTGCTGATCTTCCTGCTGCTGGTGCCGGTGATCTGGTTCGGTCTGTTCAAGGACTACCACCGCGAACGGGTCAGCTCGATCGTCACCGGACATTCCGATCCGCTGCGCTCCGGTTATCAAACCCGGCAGTCCCTGATTGCAATCGGTTCCGGAGGCCTGGCCGGCAAGGGCTGGTTCACCGGCAGTCAGAGCCAGCTCAAGTTCGTGCCGGAGCAGCACACCGACTTCATCGTATCGGCGCTGGCGGAAGAAGGCGGCTTTGTCGCGATCCTGATCTTCGTGGCCCTCTACGCCGCCCTGCTCCTGCGCATTCTGCGGGTGGCCGCGGCGGCGCGCGATCGGCTCGGGCGGTTTCTCGCGATCGGGGTATTCGCAATTCTGCTGGGCCAATTCGTCGTCAACTTGGGGATGGTGCTCGACCTGACCCCGGTGGTCGGCATTCCGCTGCCGCTGATTTCCTACGGCGGCTCATCCCTGGTGGCCACCTTGGCCAGCCTGGGGTTGGTGCAGAACGTGCAGATGCGCCGCTTCGTCAACGGGTAGCCCGGCGGCATGAGCGACCCAACACCAGGCAACAAGCGGTCGATCCTGATCCAGGCCGCTCCGCACGAGACCCGCGTGGCGATCCTCGAGGACCAGCAGCTGCGCGAGCTGCTGTTGGAGCCGCGTCATTCCAAGCTCACCGTCGGCAGCCTCTACAAGGGTCGGGTGATCAAGGTGCTGCCGGGGATGCAATCGGCGTTCGTGAACATCGGCGCCGACAAAGACGCATTCCTGTACGCCGCGGACATCGCGGAAGACGTGAGCGGCTTTGCGGAGCTCTTCGGCGACGACGAAGCCGATACCCACCCCCGTCACGCGCGCCATCAGGTCCCGATCGACGATCTGGTCCGGGTCGGCCAAGAGATTCTGGTCCAAGTCATCAAGCAGCCGATGGGCAGCAAGGGAACGCGGGTCAGCTCGTTCATCACCCTGCCGGGACAGTATTTGGTGTTGATGCCGACCACCCAGCACATCGGGGTCTCGCGCAAGATCGAGGACCCGAGCGAGCGCGACCGTTTGCGCGCTCTGGCCGCCGAGCTGCAGCCTACCGGCGGCCTGATCGTGCGCACCTCGGCGGCCGGACGCGGAGCGGCGGAGCTGCACGCCGAGCTCGACAAGCTCGCCCAGCACTGGAACGCCATTCGCGCCAAGTCCGACCGCGCCTCCGCCCCATCCTTGATTCATCAGGAACTGGATCTGCCGCTCAAAGTGCTGCGGGATCATATCGCCGACGAGCTCGATCGCATATTGATCGACGAGCCCGAGACCCATCGGCGCTGCCTCGAGTTTCTCGAAGCCAGCCGTCCCGACTTGGTCGAGCGCACGGAACTCGAGCCCCAGCCCGGGCTGCTGCTCGAGCGCTACGGGGTCGAAGCGGAGCTCGAGCGCTCGCTGCGCGCCAAAGTGTGGCTCAAGTCCGGCGGCTATTTGGTGATCCAACCGACCGAAGCGGTGGTCGTGATCGACGTCAACACCGGCAAGTTCGTCGGCACCGACAACCTGGAGGACACCTTCCTGCGCACCAATCTGGAGGCGGTCAAAGAGATCGCCCGCCAGCTGCTGCTGCGCGATCTGGGCGGGATCATCGTGATCGACCTGATCGACATGGCCGAAGCGGCGCACCGCGAGGAGGTGCTGGCGCTGCTGACCCACGAGCTGCGCCGCGACCACGCCCACATTCAGCTGCTCGGTATCAATGAATTCGGCCTGGTGCACCTCACGCGCCAGCGGGTCAAGCAGAGCCTCGACGCCGCCTTGAGCCAACCGTGCCCAGCCTGCGGCGGCCAGGGACGAATCGCATCGGTTCAGGCCACGCTCTCGGCGATCCGCAATCAGGTGCTGCGACTCGGACGCGAAGCGATCGGCGACCGAGCGGGCATGATTCTGCGCCTGCATCCGCAGGTCGCCGCCGCCCTGCAAGGGGCGCACGTGCTGCTGCTGGAGGAATTCGAGCGGGTGCTGCGCGGCCGGCTCAGCCTGCGGCCCGACCCGGCGCTGGCGCCCGACCGCTTCGAGCTGATCCTCGGCCCCTGAATCGCGGGGTCCGAGCTACCTGCCCGCAGGCTCGGGCCGGCCAGCCCGATGGCACCGCCGGAAGAGCGGTGGAACACCACCGGCCGGAGACGAGCGGAGCGACGTCGACCCGAACGTGCAACCACCCCCGCCCCAGCACCCGAGGGCATGGAAGGCCTAGGCCGGAGACCAGCGAAGCGGAGTCGACCCGAAGGTGCAACCAGGCCCGCCGCAGCACCAGTGCACAGGGCGGAGGGCGGTGGAGATGCCGTCAGCTGCGAGGCGCGCGACGGAAGGGCGACGGAA